>WYEB01000026.1_pt1 | contig 73235 bp, 83 predicted proteins | sample 6343061 | NCBI WGS metagenome assembly WYEB01 (sample SAMN13812332, study PRJNA600296) | hot springs metagenome | biome: ENVO:00000051; feature: ENVO:00002007; isolation source: sediment sample from Evening Primrose shelf | place: USA: Yellowstone National Park, Evening Primrose Hot Spring ... | reverse complement strand
GTTCTACACATATGATAAATGGGTATCCAACTTCGTAGCGGCAATGAACATACAAGGAACATACGCAGCAGGACTACCAGGAAATTCTCCAGTATTCCAATGGACAAACACAACAGGAACAGTAGCGTACCAAACAATGGTATATGGAGGATATGGAGCTGGACCTGGGGGATATGTATTAGTGCTGCCTAACAAAACTATAATTCCATATGGAATACCTTTTAGTCCTGCTGGTTCAGCCATTCCCTTTGATTCCCCACAACAGACATATAATCTTTCTAGCTAATTTTTTGATAAAATTTTAAGATACATTCACAACATAAGGCACACCATATGTTACTATTATCCAATTTAAGTACATAAATCCTGATCCTCCTCCAGATCCTGTCGAAACGAACAAATAAGGTATCCCTATATAATTATTAATGCTATCTGCTAAATACCTTATTCTAAATCTCTCTCCAATATTACTATATTCTTCAGCATAACCGAAAGTTCCATTTATAAAATTGTTATCTACATCATTAGGAGAAAAGTACTGATAGTTTTTCAAAGCTTTCTGGTAATTTCTATTTTGTTGATTAAACGCCGTATTATATGCATTTATGTATGATTGTGCGAATATTGGCTCTCCCGTTGTACTTATATTTCCAGGAGGTGCTGGTGGTATTGCAAGTGCACTTCCCCCATTCCAACTATATGGTTCTGAAGCAAGTGAATAATTGAAAATGTTTCCATTCATTAAGAAGAATATATTCATATTATTATTATCCGCCTGGAACCAGTTATACAACCAAAACACTCCATATTGAGAATAATTATAATAATGATTATGTTTTTGTTGATCTGGTGGCATAAAGGCAAAATAATTTGACCCCCCATTTTGTCCGTATATCTTTCCAGTATTATCTTCTAAGAAATAATAATTGAGATTCCAATGAGTTGTACCCATAGTGAGAGAACAATATGTACCACAACTCCATCCAGATCCTGAATAATAATAATCATAATATCCTGAAGTACATGGATTTGATGAACATGGATTAGTATTATATTGAGTAGTTAAGAAATATCCCAATCCTAGTATGTTACTATATTGTAATATTCCAACATAATAACCTGAAGAATAACCTGGACCTGGACCATCAAATGCCCATGCATATTCATACATAAATATTGGAAAATTAAGTGGTAAATATGTATCACCTCCAACATTTATTCCTATATTTTTATTTCCTACAGGAAAACATCCTCTAGGACTACAGACCTTGTTCGTTTTTGAATCATTATAATTATAATAACTTACTGTATCAGCTTGGAATTGATTATTATAACTAACATATGATAATACTACAGCAGCTGAAACTAATGGGTTTATACCATTATCTGGAGTATCTTCCCATGGTATTCCAGAAAAATATACAAATGTTTGTAATCCCAATCCATTTTGATACTCTTGTGACTGGGAATAAACTAATTGATTAAAAGTATTTTGTAAAACATTTGATGTAATTAATGCATATGATCCCTGATTTGTCCCATTATCCATCATTAATCCTTGTAAAGGTCCATTTGTTACAACTTCTATATTAACTCCTGTCCCATTTAAAGAAATATTTACATTATTATACGGAGGTAATATATCACTAGATTGATTATTGATAAAACATGCTTCATATCCATTATTACAGGATATTTCTTGTTCTTCTATATTTCCATTATATGGATAAAAGTTAACATATATTGGAAATACATTTAATCCATTATCATATTCAACTGCTGAAGCCGGATCATATGGATCTAATGCTTCTGGAGCTCCTCCAATTGTTCCATTTAAATATTTTAATAGACTTTCATTACTAAATCCAACAAATATTGATATAATATTACAACCAAAATTACTATTATATAATGAAGGAATATTTAATAGATTAATAAAGAAATAATAATTTCCATTATTTTCTCCAGCATACCATGAAGGTAATGCATAATATTTACCATCATAATTAACTAAAAATACAACATTGTCCCCAATATAAGAGGAATTGTCCTCATTGAGTATAGTATTTATATATTGACTTAATGGATATCCAATTGTAACTAATATATTTTGAAAATCTTCCATAGAATATCCTCCATTACTATTTGATAAAGGTATAGCTAAATATGTTCCATTAACTATTTCTATATTATTTACTGTATAATTATAATATTGAGTATTTGGATAAGAATTATTTAATAAAGATATTGCTGGGGTTATATTTATATATTCAGGTTCATTTAAATAGTAATATTGTATACTTGGACTATTTCCTGACACTGTTTTACATAATATACAAAAATATGCAAAACTACCTGCCTGATATTCTAAAACATTATTTCCAACAATTTTACATTCATATGTATTTCCATTATATGTATATATAACATTATTTCCTTCAAAAGTATTATTTGATAGATTAATTATAGATTCTAATTCAACATCCTGTGAACTTATATCAAATGATGTTGAATTAACATTTGTTATATTTGGAGGATTTATTTGTAATAAACTACTATTTTTAGTAGGATAATTATTTGTAATATTATAAAATATACTCCAATTACTTAGATTTTCAATAAATGATGGAACATAATATATATTAAATCCATTTTGATAATATATATTTACCATAATTGTTGAATTTATTGTATTCTGACTAATATTTTGATTATTTTGACTGTTTTGGTTCATTATTGAAATATAATATTGAGATGGATTATTAATATGATAGAATTTAAATATTGAAGTTAAAATAAATATAACTCCTGCAAGAGTTATAATAAATATTGGAAGATAATATCCTATAAGCATCATAAGATCATCAAAAATACTTCCCCTCATTTTATTATATTCGAAATTGATTGACTTGTAATATTATTAAAGCTATTATTAAGAAAATTAATTGACTCATTTGCTGTATTATTTCCACCTAAAAATATTTTATATCCAAACAAAACTGCTAAAACCAAAATAACTAATGCAATAATAATTATTATTGCCATATCTATTGCTATACTATTTTTCATATATATCTAAAAAATCTTATCAATTATAAATTTTATTCGAAAACTTTCTTTTTATAATAATATAAAATTATACCAAAATTGATAATCAATATTCCATCTACTGTAGAACAATATAAACATATTGAATGAATTAAAAATAACATTACATATAATGAAAATATTACAAATAATATACCAATTAATCTATAAAATAAATTATAAATTATCTTAAACATTTTCTTATACAATAATAATATCAAAAATATATCAATTATGAAATATAAAATTACATATATTTCTAAAGGTATTCCAAACAATTTTGAATATGGACTTCTTATTACATTTTCACAATTTATTGGGGTATTATTAATAGAACAAAATAATGGTAACGAACTATTTATTAAAACAACATATGATAAATAAATATATAAAATTAAACCTATTATTGAGAATATTGTTAATAATAATAACCTTTTATCAAATTTTAGATCCATAAAGATAAATAAAAACAATATTTATAAATTTTTGAATAAATAAACAAAAATGAAAGAAGATTATTATTTATCATTTGAAAAAGAAAAAATAAATGAAAAAATAAAATTAGAAAATGAAGATCCATTATTTATTATTAATTATAATCCATCAATATATTCATTAAGGTATACATTTCCATTATATTTAATTTTTTCTATATATTTTGTTACATTCTTAATTTCAGAATATTATAATCCAAATATTTTATCCTTATTTTTATTATTTTTTATTACTTCAATTGTATATTATATTGCATTAAAATATTATGAGAAGGCAAAGAACTATTATATAATATTTACAAATAAAAGATTAATATTGATTGAAAATGAAAATATAAGATCAATAGAAAATTCATATATAAATAATATAGAAATATATCAAAGTTTATATGAGAAAATTAGAAAATTATATACAATAAAAATTTATACTCATACATTTTTATTAAATAAAAGTGTAAGTTTAACAATTGAATTACCATTAATTAAAAAGGATGATATGATAAAATTAAGAGATATTATTTTAAATAATATAACTAAGAAGACTGAACAGAAGAAACCTGCTCCTTAAATTTTTCTAAATGTGCTGGATGAACAATTATCATTTTTTCCTTTCCCTTATCATTTACTAAAACTTCATAACATTCCCCTCTTTTTCCTATAATTGTTCCAACCATTCCATGATATTTTGGATGAGGCATTGTTTTATTATATGATGGATCAATCTTTATTACAACTTTATCATTTATATTGAATTCTTGTAATATTTTCCTTATCTTTATTTTACCATGTTCCCTTATATGTAATGATAATTTATCCCTTGTTTTTCTTCTAGAACCTTTCCCCTTTCTTGCAGTCATTAAATTAAAAGTTCATGATATATTTTTAAATAATATTTAAAAAGATATATAAATGGAAGTACTGAATAAAAAGCTTATAACACCTGCAAATGTTAAAAATATATTACAAAAAAATAAAGAAAAGAGAAATTTATTATATGTAGAAGAAAGAACATTAAAATTCCTTAATGATACATATAAATTAGATGAAAATGAGGAAAAAGAAATATTAGAAGAATTAAAAGATATAAATTTACCAGATGAAGTAAAAATACAAATATTGGAATTTTTACCAAAAAATGAAGAAGAATTAAGGACAGTATTATATACGCATACTTTAAGCAAACAAGATATTGAAAAAATATTAAATGTAATAAAGAAATATGGATAAAAGAGAAGAGTATGCAATTGTAATATATTATTTGCCAGGCGGAGATCCAACAAAAAATATAAAGGAGCCAGTAGTATATACTGTTGGAAGAGATTATTTTACATTATTATTATTAACATTAAAACCTGGTGTTACAGTAAATTTATTTGAAGAATTATATATTGGAAATAAACAAAGGGATAAGGTAAGATCTATATTAAAAAGATTATCTTTTGATGAATTACCTGAAATTGCAAAAGCAAATTTAGAAAAAGCAATAAGAGATCTAATAGCAAAAAATGAGAAAAAATTTGTAGAATTTTTTAATAAAGCTGGTCCACTAAATATTAGAATACATACATTGGAATTATTACCAGATATTGGAAAAGTAACTGTTCAAAAAATTATTGAAGAAAGACAGAAAAAACCATTTGAATCATTTAAAGATATTGAAGAAAGAGTAAAGGGAATTAAAAATATACAAAATATAATTTATGAAAGAATAATTAGAGAACTATCTGGAAAAGAAAAGACAAAATTATTCACTATTTAGCTTTATATTATTTAACTTTGATTTTATCTTTAAGTATTTTTCATAATTTGTTAATTCAATATTGCTTTTTTCCTTTATATCAATTAATAATAATTGTTTCATAAATTTCTTCCATTTTCTCTTATTCATTGTAACATTTCTTAAATGAGATTTCATTAAATGCCTACTATATTGCTTGCTATTTACAAATACATGACCACATAATGGACATTTATATATTTCCCTTCCATTTCTATCAATTTCTCTTATAGCATGCAGCATTTTTTATATATTTATAATAACCTTTAAAAATTATTTATTTTGAATTAAAAACATTGAATGATCAATATGATATGGTTCCAATCTTACTTCTTTTATTATTCTTAATCCATAATCTTCCAATTCCTTTCTTACTTCCTTAAATATTTCTTTTGGATCTCTAGATACATCAATTGATCTAGCTTTTACTGCTAAAAATCCATATCCCTTATTTTTTAAATAATATTCAATATTTTTAATAAATATTTTTACCTGATGTGGTTGTGCAACATCCTGATATATTAAATCAACCTTTGTAACAATATGCAAATATTCCCATGGTTTATCAGCATCTGCCAATATTCCAATAATATTTTTTCTATCATATAATATTGGAACTAGATCCCTTAATATTCTTGCAGAAATATCTACACCAAATATTAATCCATTTTTATCAATTATATCAGAAATATGTGATGCAGTTGTACCTGATGCAATACCTAAATACAATATTTTATCACCTTTATCAATTGGTACTTCTCCAATATTTTTCTTAATTGCTGCTGCTAATTTTGATCTATTTGTAATCCATTCTCTATATTCCTCATTATTATATTTTACCAATTTTTCTTCATATACAACTTTTCCAGGTACCAAATTCTTTGTATATAATCTTCCTTTTTCATCAATAAATATATTCTTATTCTCTTTTAATGGTTTTAATTTCATTTTTCAGATAATTCTTTAAATCTTTTATCCAATTCTTCCTTCAATTTTTGATATATTATCCTTCCATTCAAATCTGCTTTTACTGCAATAGATATTTTTGATGCTAATGTTCTAGCCATTGCTCCTCTTCTTTTTGGAGGTAATTTTTGTAAATATGGATGATTAAATATTACACCATGTTTTGGAGGTTTTATACCTTTAGATAAATGCAAAAACAATGCTTTTTCTGCACCCAAAACTTGTATTGTTGAAGAAGGTAATAATGATAATTCCTTTAATCCACCAGCTAATAATATTAATCTTGCACCAATTTTTGGAGTAGCAATTTCTGATAAATTTGGAGCAATTTCTTTCATTAATTTTTCAATATAATCTTCCAAATTTTTTCTTAAATCATAAATTTCTTTTATTTTTAATGATATTTCATTCATTATTTCCAAATCTTCTTTTTCAAATATTTTTCCACCCATTGTTTTATTAATATTATATTTTTTCATTAATTCTTCCCTATTTGAATTTACAATTGTTCTTATAAATTTCTCATGATCCTCAATTTCCTGTGAAATTTCTGGAAAATATAATCCATACCATTCCCTAAATCTTTCCATAAATAAATTCAATGATTTATTTAAATCATCAAGAAAACTTATTGCTTGAATTATTATTTCATCCCTACTTATTGAATCTGATATTTGTTCCTTTAATAAATCAATAAATAACTTATTATCAATCTTTTCTTCTCCAATTTTTTCCAATGCTTTTCTTATTATACTTGTATCTTCTGTATATTTATATCCTTCAAATCTTTGTCCAATGAAAATATCATTTTCCTTTATATAATTTTTTATCTTTTCAGGTAACTTATTTTTATATATTTCTTCTAAATCTTCTAAATTTAATTCAACATCAATTTTCTTAAAATTTTCTAAATTATCATCAAATATATATAATCCATTATATCTCAATAAAATATAGCTCATTTTATTATCTTTAATGATATTCTAAATCCTTTTGATGGAATTTGCATATTTATAAAGTAATTTTTGAAAAATCTTTCATCATTTGCAACATCTAAAAATCTTCTATATATTCTTAATTGATATGTCTCATATATTTTTGTACCTCTCTTTCCCAATGTTCTCATAGTAGGTATTCTAATTATTTTTGTTGGTAAATTTACAGGACCCCTCTTTTCAATACCCAATTGTTCAATTATTTTTAACAATTGATTAGTAAATTGATTCATTGTTTTTAAATCAGTTCCCCACATTTTAATCCTTATCATTGACATAAATTGATAATATATATTATATTTTTAAATACTTTCTACAGGTTCAATTTTCAATATATAGAATATTTTATCCAATATTTCTTTCGTTAAATATACTAGGAATAATCTATGTGGATATTTATCTTTATAATTTAATATTGGAACATTTTGATAAAATTCATTAAATGATCTAACAAGATCTATTAAATATTTATATAAATGATTTAATTCTAATGATTTTTCAATATCATAGATTACATCCTTAAATTTAAATATATTAATAATTAATTTTTCTTCATATTTATTTAATTCATTTATTTCAAATTCTTCAGGTATTTTATCAACTTTATTTAATAATGATTTTATCCTTGCATATGTATATAAAAAGTATATTGCATTCCCTTCTTCCAAATTTAACATTTTATCAATATCAAACAATATTGTAGTATTTCTATCATATTTCAACATTTCAAGTGCTATAAAACTTTTTACTACTTTTTCAGCTTTTTCTTTATCCTTAAATTTATCATATGCAATATTATATAGTTTCTCATATAAATCATCAACATTTATATATAATCCCTTTCTTCCAGACATTTTTATATCCTCATTTATTCCAAATATTTTTGCAGTATTTCTATGCAATCTAACTAATCCATATCCATAATATATATATTTTGAATCTTTATCAATTTCTTCAATTACTCTTTTTACCATTAATTGATTATGCATTTGCTCCATTCCAATTACATTTACTGAAATTTTACATGGTTCAATTTCTTTTCCTTCATTATTTATTTCATATATATATTCTCCATTTGGTTGTTTTATATATTCTTTAAATTTAATATCTGACCTAATTATACCATGTTTCCACATTGCATATGCAATATCCTTTGCAATATATGTAGTAGTTCCATTTGATCTTACAAGAACCTTTTCTTTATTTGAATATGCTTTATATATATCCTCCCATCTTGTTAAATCTAAAGAAATTGTACCATTCTTTTTTATCATTTTATTTTCTTCCAATACTTTTAATGCATTATCAAATAATCTATATTTTAATATATCGGATTCTCTAATGATTAAATTAAAATATATATTAAATCTCCACAATGTATTTAATTGCTCAAATAAAATTCTATCAGATATTCTTTTAGATAAATAATATACTTCATTATTTCCCTCCTCAATCATCTTTATAATATTATATTTATATTTTTCCAATTCAGGAATTATTTCATATAATTTATTAACTATTACATATATAAAATCTCCATAATAATGATCAAATTTTTCAGGTACTTCATATCCATATAAATTTTTCAATATATTCATTCTCTCCAAAAATATTTTCCTAATTTTTTCTTCATATTCTTCCTTATATAAATTTTCTCTTATTAAAAATTCTTTAATATTCTTTATTACATTCTCTAAATTGAAATCTTTTGGTTCTTCAGGTATTTTTAAATAATATATTCCTAAAATATTATCACTAACTTGAACACCAGTATCATCTATATAATTTATTACATTTACATCATAGTTTAATGTTTTAAACAATCTATATAAGGAATCTCCAATAATTGAATTTCTTAAATGACCTATATGTAATGCTTTATTTGGATTTGCAGATGTATGTTCTAAAAATACTCTAATATTCTTTTTTTCAAAATCAAATAATTTTCTATAGTTTTCTAATAATTTTTCTTTATTCAATTTAATATTTAAATATCCATTTAAAAACTTATAATCCAAAACAAATTCTTTTATTTTTTCAATTATTTCATTTACTAATATATTTGGATCTTTTCCTTTTTTTATTTCTTTGAATAATTTAATCGATATATCATAATCTAAATTTTTTGGAGGTTCAGAAAACTCTATATCATAATCTTTTAATTTTTCTCTTAATATCCACATAAAATTAATCTTTTATAAAAAATTTAAAAATATAGAAATTGTATAAAAATTTATGGTAAAGAAAGGACAATCCATAGCAATTAATACAATCATTATATTGATAATAGCACTTGTTGCCTTAGTAGTTGTAGTATTATTCTTTACAGGTACATTTTCTAAGGGGATGACTGGAACAAATAATGTATTAAATCCAACATTAAATCAAACAAATCAAACAGGTCAAGCAATAAATAATATATCAAATCAAGTAAACGGCAGATCTGGCTCATCTTGATTTTTATAAGTTCATCTTTTATATAATAAATTAAAATATGAAAAGATCTGATGCTATAGATTTTGTAATTTTTTTAATAATTGGACTTATTGTTTTAGTAGTAGTTATAATTTTTGTAGCTCCACAAACCTTTAAAATTATGTCATCTCAACAAAATTTATCAAATACGTCAAATAATGCTTTAAATCAAACATTTAACAATATATCAAACAATTACAATATTTAATTTAAAACTCTTTTTGTATTATCCTTTAGTAGTCGGTCTTGGGCCCGGGGGGATTCGAACCCCCGTCAATGGGTCTGGAGCCCACCGTCCTGCCACTAGACTACGGGCCCTAAAACTCTTCCTCAATCTTTAAATATCCTTTCTTTTTTAACCATTCAACTTCTGAATCTGTATATGAATATAATATATCTCCTTTTTTATCAGATTGTAACTCCCATGGTTCTACTAATACATATGTACCCTTTTTTAACCATATATTCTTATGCATTTTCTTATTTTGTGGAACTCTACATATTCTTGTTTTTCCATCAAAACATCTTACCCTTGCATGTGCCCAACCAACAACCTCCTCAATTATTCCTATAACTTGCCTATCCTTAGGAACAGGAACCCCTTCTTCTTCGAAAAGAGACATTTAAAAAATATTATAAATTAAACATTAATAAATTACCATTCCTCCTCCCACCATTCTTCTTCTCCTTCTTCAAAATCTTCTTCATCAAAATCTTCTTCCCAACCTTCTCCTTCATCTTCTTCTTTCATTCTCAGTTCCTTTATCCTCTTTTTTAGGTCTTCCCAGTCCATACCCTTTATTATTATGTAAACTTTTATAAGGTTTTTCATGTATCTTCTTCACCCCTTAGTAATATTGTTACAATATATTTTTTATTTCCGCTTTTTTTATCATAACCAAACAATTTTTTACTTAATTTTACTTTCCCATATTTTTTTAATATATTATAATAGCTCTTTATCCTATTTTTTCCTACATATAAATATATATCAAGATCATTTTCATTTATTTCATTTACCTTTTTTATTATATCTTTATTTTTCTTTGCTATTTTTAATATTTCATCTTCAATATTTTTATTATATCCTCTTATTTGTAAAATTAGATTTGCTTTTTTAATTAAACCTTTACATCTTGGACAAACAGTATATTCATATTCAAAATTATCTATATCAAGATTATTATACCATTTATTATGATATTTTATTCTTCCACAATACTTACATATATATACTTTCTCTTTTTTCTCTTCTTTTTTATTTATTTTTAAATAACATTCATAACATAAACCATCATATAATTTTTCAACTTCTCTTCCACAAGAAGGACAAATCCTCTTCATAAATATATAACAAAAGTATATGGTATTCCTGCAATTCTTTTAATATCTTTTTCTTCAATTATTTTTTTCTCTTTTAATATATTTACAGATTCTTCCCCAACAGCATATATAAAATATATATCTTCAAAATCTTTTTCATCAATTTTTTCCTTTTCTTCTCCCTTAAAAAATTCATTTAATTCTAATACAAATTCCCCTTCCTCAAATCTTTTTCCATATAAATTTTTATCACATAAAACTAGAGCATATCCATAACTATCCCTATATTTTTTTACCAATATCATTTTAATTTATATATTACAGGACTTTCTGCACCACAGGCCAGGCATTTAATAATATATACCCTTTCCCTTTTTTCCAATCTTGTATCTAACTTTTTACATATTGGACATCTAACAAATATATCTATAAATTTATCTATTTTTGCTTTTATTTTATCGAATTCTATCCTTTTCTGTAATATTATTTTCTTATCTTCAATTTTTGATGCAACATTAAATTCCTTTTGTAAAAATTCTGCCAATAAATTTATATCTCTATTTATTATATCACAAATTGTCCCAGCATTTTCTATAGATGTCCATTTTCCAACATAATTTATTTTTGGTAATGGTATATTTATCGATCCCAACATAGATCCATGTAAAACTTTTATACTACCCAATTTCTTATATGCTTCATCTAACATTTCTTCGTATGTTGGTGTCATATAACTTTATATTTTTCTGGCGAAGATTCATAAATCTCTCCAGCAGATAATAAATCCATTATAATATTTGATAACTTTTCTTCACTTATATCAAAGAAATTTTCTATATCTTTTAAAGATACTCCATCACCTTTATCATTATTTCTTATAAATTCTAAAATTTGTTTTCTTAATTTTACTTCCTCAGGTAATTCTTCATCATATTCTTCCTTATCTATTTCTTTTTTTACTTCTTTTTCTTTCTCATTATCCTCACCACTATCTTTTTCTTCCATTTTATTTTCTTTATTATTTTTCTTTATATTTCTTTTCATTTTTTTAATGAAAAATTTTCTCCATATAATTTCATCATCCTCATTTAATATACTTACATATCTTGCAATTACAGAAAAATTATTATTATATTCTGAAACATTTCCTAAAATTAGTAAAGTATCAAATAATTTAATATTATATATATCAAATAAAACAACATCAAAAAACCCGAATGTATCTAATAATTTTAGTCTAATTAATTTCTTTTCTTCTTGTATATCTATTACTTTTCCAATTAAACTTACTTTTTTATCTTTATAATTCTTTAAATCTTTTGAAAATATTGGCAAATACATATTTATACAGCTTTATATTTCTTATCTCCAGATTCATATATATATCCTTCCTTTAATAATTTCTCAATTGTTTCTTTTACTTTTTCTTCTTCCAAATTATATTTCTTAGATTCATTTAATATTTCATTTAATGGAACACCATCGGGAAAATCTTTTTGTAAATCTTTTATTATATCCAATACCTTTGATAGTTTTTGTCTTTGTGTAGAAGAAATTCCAGACATTATTATATCTATATCTAATCTATTAGTTTCTGGATTTATTCCAACTTCTTTCAAACTATATAATAATAATTCTTTTGCAAGATTTACATCATCTTCAGTAACTACTGGAGATAACCTTATTTTTGCAGAAGCTTCAGCTATTCTTATTATTGACATTAATTGTCTTGTAGTTATTGGTATTGTATCTTCCCCAGAACTAGATCTTAACTTTATATAGAAATCCTTTACAATATCTAAAGCTGCAGTTGTCCATTGAGGTTCAATTTTCTTTGCATATATTATATATTTTCTTAATAGATCTTTATCCAATGGTGCTTTCTTTTCTTCTTTCAAACCTTTCAATAGTTCATCAACAATTGCTTCATCCTGTTGAGGATTTGGTTCATCTATAAGAACAAATATTAAATCAAATCTATTAATTATTGTTGGTGGTAAATCTATTTGATCAACTATACTTTTCATCTTATCCCATCTTCCAAATTTTGGATTTGCAGCTGCTAAAATTGATGTTTCTGTTCTCAATGTTGCATGAATATTTGCTTTATCAATTGTTATTGTTTGTTGTTCCATTGCTTCATGTAAAGATTGCAATTCCTCTGTAGATAATTTATCAAGTTCATCAATACATACAAGTCCTCCAGAAGTTAATACCAAAGCCCCAGCTTCCAATACCCATCCACCCTTAAATATTTCATCTTTTCTAACAGATGCAGTTAAACCTACAGAAGATGATGTTACTCCAACTACATATTTTGATTTTGGAGCAATTTCTGATACATATCTTAATAATTTTGATTTTCCTACACCAGGATCTCCTAAAATTAATATATGTATATTTTTTCTTTCATCAACACTTCTTCTTCTTTTTCCACCAGATACCAATTGTAATGCAATTGCTTTTTTAATTATTTCATAATGCTTTCCATATAAACCTGGAGCAACAGAACTTGCAATCAAACTTAATACATCTGCAGATTTTGCCAATTCTTTTATCTTTCTCTCATCTTCTGGAGATATTGATATATCTTCAACATCTTTATCTACAGGCTCAATATAAATTGCATCTATATATAAATCCAATATTGCTTTAAAATTTGAATTTTTTAATTCTTTTACAATTCCATATATTTTAACCCTTATTCCAGGTAATGTTTTTCTTTCCATCCTAGGTTCACATAAGTCTTCCTTTAATATTACAGTAATTTGAGCAGGTTGCTCTCCTTTTTCAATTTGATCTGCAGGTTCTTCAATTAATAATCTTTGTACATCTATTGTTTCATGATCTGTTTCAATAAATTTTCCCTTTGTACCACCACATACAGGACATTTCTTTGGTTTTTCTATTACAAAATTCTTATTTTCAACCCAAAATTCTCCACCGCAATCTTCATGTAAATACTTTGTTTTTATAATAAAAGGCCTTACTTCTGAAGATATTTTTATTATACCCTCAACCTGTATTAATTTATCCTTATGTTCAGATCTAATATCCCTTATCCTTAAATATCTCAAACTTTCAGGAAGGTTTTTTATTCTTATCTTTACCTTTCTTTCTAATCTTTCAGAAAAATATATACTAAGTTGTTCTAGAAAACTTTCTGTTTTATTTAATAGGAGATCTAATTGTTTATTATTTAAATATGATTTTATTTTCTCATAATCTAATACAATAGATTTTTCTTCTTCCTTAATAAATTTTTCAATTTCTTCTTTTGAAGCATCAAAAATTTGTCCTAAAAATCCAGCATCCAAAATTTCAACTTCCTTTGTATCATCCATATATATTATATTAGAAAAAACGCATATAAGAAAAGATATAAAAAATTAATAAGTGAAATTATGTATAAGGGCCCGTAGCTCAGAGGTGGAGCGCCGGCCTTATAAGGCTACGCTCCTAAGAAAGCCGGAGGTCAGGGGTTCGAGTCCCCTCGGGCCCATAAAAATTTAGAATTATTTAAATTAAAATAAAATTAAAAAATTACTTTAATTGTACTTGCTTTTCTTTTACACTTAATACCTGTCCAATTCCAATTGTTTTATTCATATCTCTAATTGCAAATCTTCCCAAAGATGTGTTTGGGAAATCTTCAAATCTTTCTACTACTAATGGTTTTGTTGGTACAAACTTTACAATTGCTGCATCTCCTGTCTTTAAGAATTGCGGATTCTTTTCAACTTCCTGTCCAGTTCTTGGATCTATTTTTGATTGTATTTCTACAATTTTACATGCTACTGCTGCAGTATGTATATGTATTACTGGTGTATATCCTACAGCAATTGCAGATGGATGATATAATACATAAATTCTTGCAGTAAATTCTTCTGCTAATTTTGGTAATGCTTCTCCCAATTTTCCGCATACATCTCCCCTTAATATATCACCGCTTTCAGGTCCTTTAACATTAAATCCAATATTATCTCCTGGTAATGCTTCATCTAATCTTTCATGATGCATTTCTATTGATTTTACTTCACCTACAACACCATTTGGTTTCTTTGATGGTAAGAATATTACTCTATCACCAGGTTTTAACCTTCCGGATTCTACCTTTCCAGTTGGTACAAGTCCTACACCTTTAATATTATATACATCACCAATTGGGATCCTTAATGGTTTATCTACCAATCTTGGAGGTTCATCCAACATATCAAATGCTTCATATATTGTTGGACCATTGTACCATGGCATTTTTTGTGATTTTTGTGTTACATTTTCATCTGATAAGAATGCAGCAATTGGAACAATTGCCTTTATTTGTTTTTCAGTATAACCAATTTGTTTTGCCAATGTTAATACCATATTTTTTACTTGTTCATATCTCTTTTGATCATAATTTACAGTATCCATCTTTGATACTGCAATAATAATTTGTGGAATTCCTAATGTTCTTAATAATAATAAATGCTCTCTTCCCTGTCCATCTGGACCCAATGCTGTTTCTGCTTCACCAGGTGCTGCAGAAACAACTAATATTGCAGCATCAGATTGAGCAGTACCGCTAATCATATTCTTTATAAAGTCTCTATGACCTGGAGCATCTAATATTGTTAATACATATTTCTTTGCAGGTATCTTAATTGCAGCTACATCAATTGTTACTCCTCTCTTTCTTTCTTCTATTGATTTATCTAATAAGAATGCTAAATATTCTGATTCCTTTCCAAATTCCTTTGCTACATTCTTTAATTCTTCTAATACTTTCTGATCTATTAAATTCAAAGATACCATTAGCCTTCCTACTAATGTTGATTTTCCATTATCTACGTGCCCTACTACTACCAAATTAATATGTGGTTTTTCTCTTGCCATTTAAGATTATATTTATAAAAAAATTTATATATAATTCAGCCAGATACTAAAGGTTGTAATACACTATTAAAGAAATTATATGGTAAAGCTCCTGCAAACTCAAACATTATATAACTATAATCTGGAGTTGTATACACTGAAGGACTTAATCCATATTGCTTTAATTGATTTAATACACTATTAACCTGTTGAACTGTTTGAAATGTAATAGAAGATGTTTTTACAGCTATTATAAATGATGGTGTTCCTCCAATTCCATATTCACTTGCGTCATAATTTTCCTGATTATATATTTGATAATAATATTCTGAACTATTTACACAAGAATCTATTTCATTAACATTTAATCCTAAAGCCTGAGCTTCTTTATTAAATACATTGTATACATCTTGTTGACTTGACAAAGTATCCCATGATACTCCTTGCATCTGATTATACCAAGTCCAATTTGCAAATTCTTCCCATGTATTAAATCCATACAATTCATATACACATGTTAAATATTGTGATGATATATTTGCATATGGATGTATTTGATATAATGGGAAATCTACATATACCCATGCTATTTTTCCATTATCTATATAATTTTGCTCAATTTGTGGAAATGTTTGTAAATAGAACATATCACAATATGGACATGCATAATCTGAAAATTCATATACAATAACATTTACATTATTTGGATTTCCATATACTGGATCTATATTTGTAATATTTGGCAATGGAACCTGCTGTAATGTTTGTAAATATGTTTGCAATTGACTTGAAGAACTACTAGATGATCCATATATTTTTATATTTGATATTGAATTTGCTACAATATATGATCCTAAAACTACTGAAACTGCCAATACTATAAATCCTATTATTATTGACTCTCCCAAACCAAGATTAAACTTCCCTTCTTTCTTTTCATTATTTTTTTCTTTTTCATTTTCCATTCAAAATATTTTAATAAAAGATTTTTATTTATTTAGATTCTTTACTTTCAAGTAAATAAAATATTCCCATTATAAATGGTATTACTGATAATGTTTTTGAGTAAGTTAATATATACGTTAATATTCCTACTAAAATTATTATCCCAAATATTATCATATCTTTCCTATTCATAACCATTATTGTAAGAAAACATCTTATATATCTTATTTTAAATATATAAAATTATGCCAGAATATCGGATCTATGAACATAAATTGGAATAGAAGTATAGAAGAAGAGATAAAAAAATTCTGGAAGGAAAATTATATATATGAAAAATGGATTTTAAAGAATGAGAAAAATAAAAGATATATATTTCTAGAGGGTCCTCCATATACAACAGGTTCTCCACATATGGGACATGCATATAATAGAACAATTAAGGATATTATATTAAGATATTATCAAAAGAAAGGATTTAATGTATGGAATCAGGCTGGTTTTGATATGCATGGATTACCAATTGAAGTAAAAGTTGAGGAAAATATGAAGATTAGAGATAAAAGAGAAATAGAAAAAATTGGTGTTGATAAATTTATTAAAGAATGCTTTAATTTCGCATATGGATCAATGAATGAATTTACAAAATTCTATGAAGATATGGCACATTGGCAGGATATAGATAATCCATATTTACCAATTAAAAATGAATTCATTGAAAAAGTATGGGAAGCTTTAGCAAAGGGTTATGAAAATAATTTAATATATAAAGAAAAGAAACCTGTTTGGTGGTGTCCTCATTGTCAAACATCATTATCAAAACAAGAAATAGATTTGGGATATGAAGATCCTTTATATAAGAAAGAAATATCAAATGCAATTTATGTAAAGTTTAAATCAAAAGATATGGAAAATACATATTATATAGTTTGGACAACAACCCCATGGACATTATTATATAATTTAGGTATTATGGTAAATCCTGAATTAAAATATGTAAAAATAAAAGTTCCAAAGATGTATGTTGAAGAATTGGAATTAGATTATAATAATCATAAAATTGTAAAAATGAATATTAAAAAAGAAAATGATTACGAATATTGGATTGTTGCAAAAGATATATTAGAAAAAATAATAAGTAAATTAAATATTGAATATGAAATAGTAGATGAATTTTATGGAAAAGATTTAGAATTTAAAGAATATGAACCATTATTCTATGATGAATTAAAAGATTATATAGAAAAGTTTAGATCTGAAAGAAGTGGAGTATTTAGGATTTGGTTATCTAAAGAATATGTAAATACACAGGAAGGTACTGGTTTAGTTCATTCAGCTCCAGGTTGTGGTTTTGAAGATTATGAAGTTGCTAAAAAATATAATGTACCTCCATTCAATACAACAGATGAAACTGGAACTATTTTAGGTATAAAATATTTTGAAGGATGGGTTGCAAAGAAAGATGATTATATATTTATATTAGAAGTATTAAAGAGAAAAGCCTTAATATATTTTGAATGGTATGAACATGATTATCCAATATGCTGGAGATGTAGAAATAGAGTAATTGTTAGATCTCCAGAACAAATATTCATTAATATATCTTCAATGAAATCAAAGGCATTATTAGATCTTGAAAATATTAATTTTATACCTGAAGCAGCAAAAAATGCATTTATAAATACTGTAAAATCTGCACCTGATTGGGTAATATCTAGACAAAGATATTGGGGAATTCCAATACCAATGTGGGTTGATAAAAATGGACATGTAAAATTTGTTAGAAATGTTGAAGAATTGGAAAAATTAACTGGATATAAATTTAAGGAGATAATAATAGTAGTAAAGTTTACGGATTATGCTGAAAAATTATTGCAAAGATATTTTAAAGAAAATAAAATATATTATGAAGATGAAATAAATGACGTAAATAAATTATATGAAGTATTTAATAAATATGAAAATAAATCTATAGTAATTGTAAATAAGTTTGAATATAACATATTAAATCAAATAAATGATCTATATTATGTAAGAACATATGGATCAAGAGATTATGAAATAATATATCTATATAATTATAATTTACATAGACCATATGTAGATAAATTTGCATTCAAATGCGAAAAATGTGGAGAAGAAATGAGGAGAATTCCAGATATATTAGATGTATGGGTTGATTCAGGTTCAGCACCAATAGCAACAGACACATATCCTGTAGATTTCATAACAGAAAACTATGATCAAATTAAAGGATGGTTTTATTCTTTAGCAATGATGGGAGAATTATACTATAATGACATACCATATAAAAATGTATATGTCGGAGGATTTGTTCTGGATGTATATGGAAGAAAAATGTCAAAATCTTTGGGAAATGTTATTTCTCCATATGATATAATTAATAAATATGGAGCAGATACTATGAGACTCTATTTAGGATCAATTGTAGAACCATATGAAGACATAAAATTAAAATGGGAAGATATAAAAGTTAAATATCAAATATTAAATACATTATTAAATATTTCAACATATTTGGAGGAATATTCTAAATATTATAATGTAAATCCTGCAAAAATAAATGTAGAAAATTTGAGATGGGAGGATAGATATATGTTACATTTCATAGAAAAAAGTAAAAAAGAGATATACAATGCATTAGATAATCATTTAATATGGAAAGCTGGAAGAATATTACAAGACATGATATTAGAATTGTCAAGATTTTATATAAAAGCAACAAGAGAAAGAATAAAGAAAGAACCTGATAAAGTATTACTTGTAATATATAAATCTCTATATAATATAATAAATATTGGATCAATCATAATTCCATTTATTTCTGAATATATTTATCAAAAATTAAGAAATTTATATGGATTGGAAGGAGAATCAATAATATTAGAAGAACCTCCAAAGGTTGAGGAACAATATATAGATGAAAAAATAGAAGAAGAATATAAACTATTTAATATAATTGTTGAAAATGCATTAAAATTAAGAAATATGTTAAATATAAATATAAGAAGACCATTAAAAACTCTATATTTATATAAAGAAGATGGAAACATTTTATTTGATATTCTAAATAATAGTGATATTGTAGAATTATTAAAGGATTACCTAAATGTAAAAGAAATAAAAATTGATAATATAGAAAAGGATTACGTAAATGCACAATCTGATTATGGAATTATAAAAATAGGATTTGATACAAAATATTATCCAGAATTAGAAGAAGAATGGCTATATAGGGAAATAAGAAGGAGATTACAAGATATAAGAAAAGAAAACAAATTAAGAAAGGGTCAAAAAGCGAATATAGAAATATATGCTGATGAAAAGCTACTAAATATAATAAAGAAATATAAAGACATGCTAGAAAAGGATACTGATACTATAATAATAATAAAGGACTCTAATGAAGGTCTAAACAATGTAGAAAGAATATATGAAATGAACATATTTTATAAGCTAAATATTTTATAAGTTTTTATTAAATTTATTAAAAATGGTTACATGGGAGATTTCCAATGCCGTTGTTACAATATATTTTAACGTAAAGTTGCCATTAGATAAAATCGCAAATCTAATTCCTTATGCTCAATACGATCCAGAAACATTTCCTGGATTAATTATACCATTAAAAGAAGGTGGAAATAAAGAAGAAAATGTTAAAGCATTAGTATTTAATAGTGGAACAATAAATATATCTGGAATAAAAAGATTAGAAGATATAGAATATGTTGCAGAAAAATTAAGAGAATTATTTAAACAAATTGATATAGAATTACCAAAAGATTATAAAATAAAGGTACAGAATATTGTTGTAAATGGAAAATTTGATTATGATAATATAGATATAGTAAGATTAGCAGATGAGATACCAGATTCTCAATATAATCCAGAGGCTTTCCCAGCTGTTACTGTAGTATTTGACGTAGCTGAGAATTATAGAGTAAAATTTAACGTATTTAAAAATGGAAAATTTGTATGTCCAGGATTAAAAGGTGAATTTAATAGTTTTGATGAAATTAAAAAACACGTAGATTATGTATTAAATTCATTCCAAGAAAAAGTAATAAAAAAATATGCAAAGAAATAGCTTATAAATATATTTCATTATAATAGAACTATGACAGAATCATCTGGGACAACAATTGTTGCAATAAAATTTAAGGATGGAGTATTAATTGCATCAGATAGGCAAACAACAGCAGGAATGATGGTATATCATAAGAAAACACAAAAATTACATCAAATTACTGATAATATATTAATGGGGGCTGCTGGTTTGGTCGGAGATATTCAAACTTTAGTAAAAATATTACAAGCAAACCTAAAATTAAAATATTTAAGATCAAAAAATGAACCAACTGCAGAAGAAGCTGCAAGTTTTCTAGCATCCCTAATGAATTATTATAAATGGTTCCCATTCTTTTCAGAAGTAATAATTGTTGGAAAAGATAATGATGATTACCATATATATTCAATAGATGAAGCTGGAGGATTAGAAAAATTTGATGACTTTATATCTACAGGTTCTGGAATGGTATTTGCTCTGGGTGTATTAGAAACAGAATATAAAGAAAATATGAGTGAGGAAGAAGCAAGAGAATTAGCAAAGAAAGCAATATCAGCTGCTATAAAAAGAGATTTGGGATCTGGATACGGTATTGAGATTTGGACATTAACAAAAGAAGGATTAAAAAAGGAACTTTACGAGATAAAGGAAGAATTACAGAAAAAATAATTTTTTAAATTTATAATTAACTATAAAAGGTATTTACATTATTTATGATGAATGTTAAGGAAGAATTATTAAAGGAATTCCAATCAAAGGATATAAATAAGATAATCTTTGAAGGACCAAAGATAGTTATATATGTAAACAATGTAGATTTATTTATAAAAGGAATTGAAATAGGAAAAAATCTAGCGCAAAAATATAAGAAAAGGATTGAAATAAGGATAAATCCAAAATTATTAAAGGGAGAAGAATATATTAAGGAAAAAGTAAAAGAAATATTAAATGGAATAAAAATAAAGGACATATATCTTGAAAAACATAGATCTGTATTATATATTGAAACATATGAACCTGAAAAAATTGATTTAAATTTAATTAACAAATTAAGAGAAGAAACTTTATGTAATATTATAATACAGAGGGCTCCATTAAAATCTTCAAAAATAATAAATGTTATTAGAGCATATTTACATAAAAATTCTTTATATAAATCTGAATTTTTAAATAAAATTGGAGAAAAAATATTGGAAAGAAAACCACAAAGATTAGATCATTATAGAATTGCTTTTCTAGGTGCTGGAAGGGAAGTTGGAAGATCTTCATTTTTATTACAAACAAAAGAAAGTAATATTTTATTAGATTGCGGATTGGGTGCAGGAAATTATTCAGAAGATAGATATCCAATATTAAATATTCCTGAGTTTGATATACAAAATCTAGATGCTGTAATTATTTCACATGCCCATTTAGATCATGTTGGATTTGTTCCATATTTATTTAGAATTGGATGGAGGGGACCTGTATATTTGACAGAACCAACAAGGGATGTTGCAGCTTTGGTTTTATTAGATTATTTAAAAGTAAGTAATAAACAGAGTAAAAATCCTATATTTACAACAAAGGAAATTAAATTATTTTTAAAACATTCTATTACATTAAATTATTCTGAAGTAACTGATATAACTGGTGATATAAAAATATCATTCCATAATGCAAATCATATAATTGGATCTTCAATGGTTCATATAAATATTGAAGGAAAACATAATATATTATATACTGGGGATTATAAATTTAATAAAATTCCTTTATTAGAAAGACCAAATACATTATATCAAAGATTGGAAACATTAATAATTGAAAGCACATATGGAGGATTTAATGATAAACATCCATCAAGAGAGGAAACTGAAGCATTATTTATTCATGATATAAAGGAAACAATTGAAAAAGGAGGAAAAGTATTAATACCAGTACTAGCAGTTGGAAGGGGACAAGATGTTTTATTAACATTATTAAATGCAATTGAAAATAAAATGTTACCAGAAGTAAATATATATTTAGAGGGAATTGTTTGGGAAACATCAATGATTCATACAGCATATCCAGAATTTTTAAGTAAAGAAATTAGAGAAAAAATAGAATCCGGAAAAAATCCATTTGAAAGAGAAAATGTAATAAGGGCAAGTAAAAAAGAAAGAGAACAAATTATGACATCTAATGAACCTTCAATAATAATTGCAACATCTGGTATGATGCAAGGAGGTCCTATATTGGATTATTTTAGTTATGCTGCAGAAGATGAAAAGAATTTATTGGCTTTTGTTTCATATCAGGCACAAGGTACTTTAGGTAGAACAATATTGGATGGACAAAGAGAGATTGTATTGAATGATAGAAAAATAAATGTAAAAATGAGAATAAATAAATATGAAGGTTTTTCAGGTCATGCAGATCATTTTGAATCAATATCTTTTATTAAATATTTAAGACCAAAACCAAAACAAGCTATAGTAGTACATGGTGAAATTCCAAAACCATACGAATTAGCATCTAAAATATATAGAAAGTTTGGAATATATTCATATGCACCAAAGAATGGTGATATAATTAGATTATAAAATTTTTTTAAAAGAAAAATAAATGAAATATAAATATATTGCAATTGAAGGAATTGATGGATCAGGGAAAACAACAATTGCAAATTTGTTATATAATGAATTATCTAAAAAGTATAATAAGATAATATTGATGAAAGAGCCATATGATAAAGATTTATCTAAAAAAATAAAGGAAATAATTTTAAAAGAACATGAAAAAAATTTGGATTATGGATATTTACTGGCTTTATTATTTACTGCAGATAGAAGTATAAAAAACATTGATTTAAAGAAATATTTAAATGACGGTTATATTATTATTTCTGATAGAAGTATTTATTCTTCATTTTCTTATCAAATTTTATATGAAGGAATAGATATTGAATGGTTAAAATGTATATCAAAATATATAATTAAACCAGATATTACTTTTGTATTAGATATTGATCCAAAAATTGCAATGGAGAGAATAAATTCAAGGGGTAAAAGTATTACAAGTTATGAAAATATTGAATTTTTAAAAAAAGTAAGAGAGAATTTCCTAAAATTAAAGGAAATATTTCCAGAAGATAATATAATTTATATCAATGGAGAAGAAAAACCTGAAGATATATTGAATAAAATATTAAATATAATAGAAAAATAATTTTTGATAATTTTACTATATATTATATTGCTCAGTTAACTGTCTTTTATTTTCAAAATATAAGCATTTTTCTTTTATTAATAGGTCAACTGATGAACGTGGTTCAACCATCTTTCCACATACTCTAATTTTATATTCACCAGTTAATGCATTATACCTTATCTCTGCTTCACGTATATCAATACCTTCTAGATATGATTGATTTTTTAAAAACTCAATAGAAGAAGTTAATCTTTTATCTTTTTCTCTCAATTTTTTAAACTATGTAGAGCATCTGCTTCTCTTTCATATCTTTTAATATATGTTTTTTTATTTCTAATTTCTCCTTTTTTTAATTCTAAAACTAGCTTTTCACCTTCAATAGTCAATATACCCTCTAATCTTCTTATAATTTCTATATTTTTTCTCGAAGAAGGTTCTCTTGAATATGCAGTTCCAATATATTTAATAGTTATTGAATCATAAAATTGATCTTCTATAATAGTATTTTTTATTTCCCCATCAAGGAGATAATTTATTATTGTTTCTGATAAAATATCTGAAAATTTTATGATTTCATCAAGATTTCTCTTATATTCACTTTGAAACATTTTCTGTATATCTTCTGACATTATAATATCTTTTTATAAAAAATTTTTATAAAAAACAATATAGCTAATCAATAAATTATATAATTCAGAAAAATTAAGGAAATAACTAAAAAATATGTAAAAAACGAAAGAAAGAATTATAGAAAATATTGCATCAGATAACCAGTGTTTTAAAGTAATAATCCTTAATATTGGAGCTATAAATACTAAAATGTTTCCTGTTATTATAAAGGATAATGTTGCAATAACAGTATGCTCACTTGGAAAAGAATGATTTTCATATACTAGTATAGCAAATCTTTTATCAAAGTAATGATATGGTCTTTTTCTATTAACTATTAATTTTAACAAATAAGTTATTGCTGTAAATATAATGAAAAGAAAAATATAACTAAAATTAATTAAAAATATTATATATAAAACAAAAGATAGGTTTATTAAATATGAAATTGTATCAATTACATAAACAAGATTTAATTTATCTCTTAATTTATTGTAAAAAAATTCTGATATTTTATAATCAATCATAAACATTTTATTGAAGAACATTAGATCCTTGTCCATAAATTTTTTATATGAATCGCAATTTTTTTGTAATTTATAGTTCATCCAAAGGAGAATAACTTACCTACAATCTATACTTTATAAACAAGTAGATATATAAAACTTAAAATTCTCTTTTTTATTCCTCTTTTAAATATTGAAAATTAAATAATTGATAAATTAAAAACTACATTCTAAACTGGCCTCCTGGATAATTTGAATATCCTGGAGATTGTTGCCCCTGATAATATGGATATCCTGGATAATACTGTGGTGGCATACGCTGTCTCATCATTTGTTGCCTCTTATAATTCCTTGCTATTTGATTTAAACTCTTTTGAACTAAATATGGCATAACTATACCAAGGAACAGAAATAATATAAAGTACAATACTACATTATCTCTCCTAGTAACATAAGCCCATCCTTCTGTATATCTATATAACCAATATATATTTACTATTGGTATGAAATATAATATAAATGATGGTATATCTGCTCCCAATTCTTCCAATTCCTTTTTTGTCTCATAAAGCCAATATAAAATATATATTCCAAATGTTACAAAACCTAATATATAAATAAGAAGTATATTTCTTTCTTTTGGTGGCATTTAATTTTTGGTTTTTGTTGTTATTTATAAATTTTATTAATTACTTTTTAATTTTCTTTTATTTAAATAATCTTTAATAAAGTTATACAATTCTTCACCAATTTTTTTCTCATTTTCCTTCATAACTTTAGATAAATCTTTTATTATTTCCACATTTTCTTCAATTATTTTTTCCTTTAAACTTATATCGGGCTTATTTTCTAGTTTTTCCAAATTTTCTTCCATTTTTCTTGTAAAGTTTATGTCCAAAATATCTGGATAATATTTCTCAAATATTTCAATAATCTTTTTACCCAATTCAGTTATTTTTATTGATCTTCCCTCAACATATTTTCTCTTAAATAATATTTCAACAATATCCGCCCTTGTACTTTTTGTTCCTAAATTTAATTCTTCCATTTTTTTAACTAAAGAAGCTTTATTATATCTTGCAGGTGGTTTTGTTTTTCTCTTTAATATATTAACTTTATCTACTAACAATTTTTCTCCTATATTAAATTTTAAAGAAATAAAGTTGTTCTTATATATTTCCCAATAAATATCTAACCATCCTTTATATTTTATATCATAATAATTGTAAACAAAATTTTCTTTTGTAATAACATTTATTTTATACAATATCGCAGGATCATAAAATGTTGCAATAAATCTCTTAACTACTAAATCATAAATTAATTTTTCCTTATATTCTAAATATTCTGGAATATTTCCTGTAGGATGTATTGCAGGATGTACATCATCTTTAGGTCCATTATTTGGTTTTAAAATTTGTTTTGTCAATAAAGGAGCTATATATTTCTTATAAGAATTTATTGATGATAAATTTGACAATATTTCCCTAAAATTAATTGTTTCAGGCAATCTTTGAGAAGATGTTCTTGGATATGATACATAACCCTTTTCATATAAAGATTGCAAAATATCTAAAGTCCTCTTTGGACTAATTTTATAATATTTATATGCATCCATCTGTATATCTGTTAAATTATATGGATGTGGAGGATTTATTTTTTCCTCTTTTTTATCTACATTGATTACAGTTAAATATTTTCCAACACTATTTTTTATTTTATTTGCCTCATCTTTATCCTTTATTTTATCTTTTATATATGAAAATTTCAATTTTTTATCTTCCTTTATAATCAAAGCTTCAACTTTATAATATTCTTCAGGTTTAAAGTTTTCAATTTCATTTTCTCTATTAAATACTAACATTAATGTTGGACCCTGAACCCTTCCAATACTTAAAACAAATTTCCTTGTATAATAAAATAGAGATTTAGTTAATGCTCTAGATAAATTTATACCGTATAACCAATCTATTATATGTCTAGTTTCTCCAGCATATATATAACCAAAATTTAAACTTTCTTTCCTATTATTAAAAGCCCTTACTATATCTTTATATGTTATTGCAGAAAATATCATTCTATTTGCATTTTCTTTATTTAATACATATCTTAAAATATTATAACCTATTAATTCTCCCTCTATATCATAATCTGTTGCAATTATTATCTCACTCTCATTTCTAAATTTACTAAACATCTCAATATAATATTTTTTTGCAATAATTCTATCCTCAAAATATGATGGAACCCATCTAAAATTGAATGTAGGATAATCATATTTTTTATCTAAATCAGATAATGTAAATAAATGACCTATTGAAGGAACAACATATATATTTCTTTTTTCTTGGTTAAAATAATAATAATATATATATTTTGAAAATCTTATTGTTCTATATTTATTATTTGATAAGAATGATGAAATCTTTCTAGCTACAGAAGGTTTTTCTGCTATTATTAACATTAATTATATTTCTTAAATAATTCTATATAATTTTCGCATATCTTTTTTTCAATATTATTTTCATCATAACAAATACCAAATCTTCCCACTTTCTTCTTCCATTCATTTACAATATCTCCAAATGTCCAAATAAATACTCTAATATCGGGAGATATTTCTTTTATATTTTTTATTGACTCTCCAATATATTCATATCTAATTTTTTCTTCCTCATAACTTTTAGCATATAGACCTGTTTCTGTTATCCAAATATCACTAACTCCTGATAATTTTTTATAATGAAATATTGCATTTTGGATATCCTTTGGATTATATGAATATATTATCCTAGATAATTTACTTCCAAGATAATTTTTTCCATATAAATTAAATCCATAAGTTCCATAATAATTTATATCTAATATGTCATAAAGATTTCTCAATTTTCTAACCTGATCTTCAAAAGATTTCATGAATTTATTAATTATTTTTCCTATATTTTTTGAATAAAGAGAAAAAACATTAAAATGTATCATCTTTTCTCTTTTGAATTCATCATAAATATATTCTTGTATTTCTTCTACATTTTTTAAAAATGTATTTAGATAAAAAATTCCCTTTGGATTTATTTGAATATTTATCCAATATGCATTTATTGGCTCATTTATAGGAGATATATGTTTCACATAGCTAAATATTTCTTTTACATTTTCTATATGATTTATAAAATACTTTGGAAAATCTTTATAAAAAATATTTGGCCAATTTTTTGGATATGTAAAATGCAATAATACTAATAATACATCAATTCCTTGATTTCTATATTGTTCTAATAAATATAGAATGTTTTTTAATCTATTTTTATCTATTTTTCCATCTGAATTTTCTACATATGATGGTAAATAAGATAATCTAACATTTTTTATATTATATTGTAATGTTGATAATTCTATTAATTTATCTAAATCTAATTTATTATCTAAATCTATATTATTTCCTCTATTATCTAAAAATCTATATTTTTTATATATTATATCATTCTTCAGATTTGATTCTCTAGCAACCTGAACTAAACTATAAGATATACCTATAGTCATTGGTATATATTATTTTTACCACTTATATAGGATACTGAATATTTATTATAAATTTATATTTCCAACCTGTTTATTCCTATATTTATCAATGTAGTCATTATATAAATGAAAAAGCTCTCTTACTATATAATATTATTCTTATCATCTGTTATAGTTCCTGAAATACCTTTTCTTATATTATTAATGAATAATCAATATATAAGTATCCAATATCTTTTAATATCTTCAATTCCGATTATTTTAACATTTATTTTATTATCATATTTATTTAGAGATTCTATAACAAGAGATCCAAATCCTTTAGGAATATTTCACTATATATCCAAACTTTCAAAGTATCTATTACCAACTTTTGGATTCTTTTATTACTTGTCAATAATATCATTTATTTCTTCAGAATTACTATTAATAAACAATTTCTTATCGAAGATAAATCCCCTATTATTTACAATATCATATATAATGATTTTTTCATTCATTATATTTAATCTATTTAACATAGATATTGAAAGTAAATTACAGGAGATTATTTCATATATTTCCATTATATCTTCTATTATTTTAATTCTTCTTTTTATATTTCCAATAAATATAAATATTCAATACAATTCAATAAATCCTTTTTTATTTACAATATCATATAATACATCAATATTTTCTGGTTTAGATATACTTACATATTATTCTAATTATTCGAATAATAGAAAAACTGGAAATGCTACTTTTTATGGGACAATACTTCTCTCAATAATTTCTATATTATTATATATAAGTTTACTAAATATCAGAATAGAAAATATTGGTAGTATAGTTCTTCTAATATTTTTGCCAATTAGTATATATTCTACATATATATGGTTTTATACTGCAAATAAAATATTAGAAAATATATCAGAAAAGAAATTATTACCATATTTCTTTAGAATGAAAAACAATAGAGATTCTCCAATCTTTAATATATTTTTATCTGCATTTATTATTTTAATATTTTTATTTTTGAATAATTTTAATTATTTATTATCATTTTTTATATCCTTTACAATTATTATATACATACTATATGTATTATCTTATATAAAAATCAAGGTAGAAGGAAAAAATTTGCATAAATGGAGATTAATAAAAATATTTATTGCTGTTTTTTCGATGACAATTTTATCTTATCTATTATTATATGATTTTCTAAATAATATATATGCAATTATAATAACTTCTTTAATATCTATTTCTATATTAACAGTAACATTAAAAATAACATGGAAGAAAAATACAGAATTCATAAAGTTCTACTTTTCCAAATTATATTTCCTTTCATCTATAATTAGAAAAATAAGATATAAAGAAGATATAAAGATAGTTGAATATTATATAAAAGATGGATATAAAATATTAGATTTTGGCCCATATCTTGGTGATATATCTATAAATATAGCAAAAAGATATAATGTAAAAGTTTATGCTTTAGATATATCGCAAAAAATTGTAAGAAAATTACAGAAAAGAACAAAAAACCTGAATAATTTTTTTGTATATATTGCAAAAAAAGATGAAATTCCAAAAATATTTTATAATAACATTGATCTAATAATTATATATGAAACATTAAAATTCATTATAGATAAAAATAAATTTGTAAAAAATATATATAGAACATTGAAAAATAATGGATATTTAATATCAATAACATATGCAGACTTTTTAGAAAGAAAAGATATAGAAGAAGAAATTAAAAAAATAAGAGAATTACTTGAATATCATAATATAAAGACATTATTAATAAAATCGCATAAAAGATTATATAATAAATATATATTAATAGGTAAGAAAATTTAATATGATGATAAATTATTTTGAATTAAAGAAATGGTATAATGAGAATGCTGAAAAGATAAATAATTCTATAGTAAAAAATATATATAATATTGAAGATGGAGTTGTCTTTGAATTATATAAACCAGGTTTGGAAAATAGATTTTTATATATAATTCCAGGAAAAATTATTTTTTTATATAATGTTAAAGAAAGAGAAGAAACAAATAATTTTATATTAAAATTAAGAAAAGATTTTAATGAAACAAAAATAAATATTGAAATTGATAATAATGATAAAATTATTATAATAAAAAATAATGAAAAAAAGATATATGTAGAATTATTTCCAAATGGATTATTAATTATAACAGATTATAATGATATAATTCTATATGCAAATCAATATAAAAACTTTGGAGTAAGAAAAATATTTAGAAATGAAAAATATACAAAACCACCAGGTTCCCTAAACATTATAAATAATATAAATGAATTTTTTGAAAAAATAAATAATACAAATAAAAAAGATGTTGTAAGATTTTTAGCAATAGATTTATCATTAGGAGGAAAATATGCTGAATATATATTAAAAAAATTAAATATTGATAAAAGTAAAAACCCAAAAGAATTAAATAAAGAAGAAATGGAAAAAATATATAGCATTTATAATGATATAATAAACTTAAAAGTTATAGTAGATGAAAATGGGAATATTATTGAAGATATTAACAAATATTTCATAAATCTTTATTTAAATAGCAGAGAAAATAAAAGAATAAAGAAATTAAATGAAGAAAAAGAAAAGATAAAAAGAATAATAGAAGGACAAAAAAAGTATTTAGAAGATATTAATAAAGAAATTAATAAATTAGAAAAAATTGGTGAATTTTTAAATATATATTCATGGATATTTAAAGACTATGACATAAATAATATAATAGAAAAATTTAGAGAAATTAATATTAATATAGATATTAAAAAGGACAATAAATATTTAATTATTAATATAGATGATAAATATTTAGAGAACAAATAAATAATTTTTTCTTTTATTTTTTATAAAATTTCTTTTTTTAAAATTGATATATTTACCCAATAAATATATAAATTTTTTCAGTAAAGATTATTAATGGCAGAACAATATATGGCATACTGCGTCAGATGTAAGAAAAAAGTACCAGTACAAAATCCACAAAAGATTACATTGAAAAATGGAAGAACAGCAATAAAAGGAACCTGTCCATATTGCGGAGGAACAGTATACGTATTTGTTAAGTCAGAATAGGTTATTCGTAATATATTCCTTTTTGTTTTTGTATAAGGTCTAATCTACTATTTTGTTTATTAATTCTTGGTCTTTTTGTTTCCTCATCAGTTCTCATTGTTATATCTAATTGTTTTAGAAATATATTTAATCCCTCCTTATTTTCATATATACCAAGAGCTTTTCCATATTTACCAGGTTCTCCTGCAAATACCAAAATTCTATCTGAAACCCAATTCAAGAATATTAAATCATGATCTACAACTAAACATGCTTTCCCTCTAATTTTTATTATATCCCTTATAAATTTTGATAATAATAATCTTTGTTCTATATCCAAATCTGCAAATGGTTCATCTATTAAATATAAATCTGCATCTTTTATTAATGTACCAAATGTATATAATGTCTGTAATTCTCCTCCAGATAATGTATTAACTTCTCTATCTAATAGATCGGAAATATTTAACATTGATAAATATTCTTTATATTCATCTTTATATTTTTCATTAAAACTTTTCAAAAATTGATCTACAGTTATATTATAATTAGAAAAATCATAAAATTGGGGTTTATATGATATTGTTAAATTTTTTGATATATTTCCTTCATATTTTATTTCTCCAGCTAAAGTTTTTACAAAAGTACTTTTTCCAATCCCATTTCTTCCAATTACTCCTATTATTTCATTTTCCCTTATATATCCAGGATTTGCTTCAAGTTTAAAATTATCCAAATTTACTATAATATTTTCCCATTCAACGATCTTTTTTCCAAATTTTACATCAGTATAACTTTTTACATCCAATCTTATTGACTTATCCCTTATCTTTAAATTTTCCCTCTTTATAAATCCATCTAAATATTGATTTATACCTTCCTTTGATCCAACAGGATATGAAAAAGCACCATATGCCTTTTGTACTCCATAAACAATATGTATTATATCAGAAATTGAATCTAAAAATAATAGATCATGATCTATTATCAATATTGTATCTTTTTCCTTTATTTCATTTAAATTATTTAATATTCTCAATCTTTCATATATATCTAAGTAATTTGTAACCTCATCAATTAATAATAAATTATGTTCCTTATATACAGAATATATATATAATATTTTCTGAAATTCACCTCCAGATAAATCTCCAATTTTTTTATCTAATATATTTTCTATTTCAAATTTCTTCGATACTTCATCTAGATTATTTATAACTTTTGATAAAAATTCTCTAACCGTTTTATCTTTTAGCATATTTTTTATTTGAGTAATATTTTGAGGTTTATATGACACTATTATTTTATTATTATATAATTTTTCAAAATATGATTGAAGTTCGGAACCCCTAAATTCTCTTATAATTTCTTTATCATCATATTTTTTACTAAAATCACCAAAATTTGGTTTTAATAAACCAGCTATTATATTTATTGCTGTACTTTTACCCATACCATTCCTTCCAATTATTCCAACAACTTTTCCTTCCTTAATTATTGGTAATCTATATAATCTAAATGTATTTGGGCCATACTGAAATACTGGTTTTGCTTCAGGTTCCTTTGTTAAGTTTATAATTATTATTGCATTAAATGGACATCTCTTTACACATATTCCACATCCAATACATAAAGATTCATCAATAGATGGTTTTTTATCTTGTAAAATATTAAATATCTTTAAATTATTCTTTTGAACAGGACATACTTTCATACATAAATAATCACATTTTTCAGGAGCTTTACACCTATCCCTATCAATTACAGCAATTCTTTTCATACTAATTTAAATTCTATCTTACTTTTATTATTTATGGCTTCCAATAATTTCTGCCCTATTTCTGAATTTAGATCTAAAATAATTTTTCCCTTTTTATTTATCTTAAATTTTCCAATTAAATTTTCATTTATGTATAATTCTACTTCCTTTTTCTTAAATAAATTGCTAAACATTATTGTAAGATAATCTTTCGATATTTCATAATCAAAATTTATGTTTTCATTTAGTTTTTCAGCATTTTTTATTTCAATTCTTAAATTATATTTGTCTCTTATACTCATTAAATACCTTTTCTCATTTCTAATAAACTTTCTCTTAAGTTCTCTTGGAATATAAAATATTATTCTATCATCTAAAACTTCCAAATAAACATTATTATATTTTCTTCTATATTCTATATTTAATAAATCTTCTAAAAATCTTTGAATTCCGGATTTCAATCTATATTTTTTAATTGGAACAACCATTATTTCCTCTCCAAATGTATATATTTCATATTCTAATTCATTTGTTAGAAAATCCCTTACCTCAACAACTGGTCTTGCTAAATCTTCTTCTTTTAAACCATGCGGAATTTTAACAGTTAGATTTAAATAATAAACTTTCTCTACCTGTCCTCTATTTATATATATTATTGTATCAATTATTTGAGGAATTAAACCAAGTTCTGTCCTTGATAATAATCTATGAACAATATCTATTGGTCTTTCAGCATGAGCAACACCTATCATTCCAATTCCTGCCAATCTTAAATCTATATATAATTTAAAGTCTCTAGTATCTCTCATTTCATCAAATATTACATAATCAGGTCTTGATAATAATAATATGTTATGTATTTCTTCATCAGTAGAATAATTTTTTGAATACTGAACAATATCTGGAGATAATATTAAATCTCTTGGAGATTCTATGGTTTTAACAATCTTTTTCATACTTAAATAGTATTCTGCAAGAGCCTGAGCAAAAGTTGTCTTTCCAGAACCTGGTTTTCCAACAATTATAATTCCTTCAGATTTTTCTTTTAGTCTTTCAATTATTTTTTCATTTAAATTATAATCTTCTATTCTTAATATTTTTGATGGTTTTACAATTGTTATTTCATATGAATCTGATAATGGTGGTTTTACAATTACAATTCTAAAAATTCCCAATTGAATAATTAAACTATTCTTTCTTTCTTGTTCTATAAAAGAATCCCTCCTATTTCTAGCAATATATATTATTTTATCAATTAAATCTTCTATATCTTTATTTTCATATATTTTATCTATTTCTTCTAAATACCACTCACCAGGTTTCCCCCTTTTTCTTTTTACCTTTGTATTTTCAATAATATGAACAGATATTGTATCATCAGTAAATAAATCTAAAAATGGGGGATTTTCTGTTGAAACACCTTCCTTTTCAATAAACAAACAATCAACATTATATACTTTTGCAGTCTCATATAATATCCTATCTGATGTTAATAATGTAGATCCTGTATCTCTTGCAATTTTAATAATTAAATAATCTATATATCCATGCTTTGCCAGTCTTATTTGTTCTAATGTAGGTTTTTCACCCAATATTGTTACTTTATAATTATACTTTTCAGATAATTCTCTAATTTTTTGCAATTCCCTTAAACCAACAAGTCCTTTTTCAAGACCTTTGTTTGCTTGCGCTTGTAATTCATCAATTACAGGTATGGGTATTATTACTTCATTAAAAGAAATATTATTATTTAATAATGATTTTGATATATATTCATCAATTACTACAGATGTATCTAGTGTTATTTTATTTAATTTCATCAATTATTTTATTATATTCTTCCTCAAAATCATTTAACCTATCTAAGGCCCTCTTTATTGCATCTATTAGCACTTCTCTTGGTTTTTTCTTTCCATCAGTTTTTATATATAAATAAATATCCTTTATTAATGGGTGATTTTCCTTCCAAGCTGCAATTATTACATTTGGATCTTTATCTAACTCTTCCTTTAATAGCATAGATATTGTTGCCTTATCATTTTCAAATATTATTTCCATTTCAGTTTCACTTTCCTTATTTATTTTCATTCCTATAATATTATATAAATATCTTATATAACTTTATCTCTTAACTTCCTTATTTCAAAATTAAATAAATTAATGCCAAAAACTTCTCCATTCTTTATATTTCTTAAAAACAAAATACCTGGTTCTGGTTTATGACCCAATTCTCTTTGATATGGTGTTATATCTTGAAAAGTAGATGAATTAATTAAATCTATTCCCCTATATTCATCATAAGATGCCCTATGTATATGACCTGTATGAAAGAAATCTGGTACAATTTCTATTACAGAAGCATCTTCATTTATATATGGAACATATGGATTTGATCCATGAGAAGTGAATATTAACCTTAACATTAACATAAACTTCATTAATTCTCCAGGTTTTTCATATCCTCCCCTTTCCCTTAAAAAAGAAATATTCGATACTAACCAATCTAGAACATATCCATGATATAATAATCCAACAATTGAATTATGTATTTTTACATATGATGGATTTGATAAATAATATATATTTTTCATTGAATATGATTCCTTTAATAGAGATCTTGGTAATTCTGGTTGAGGTTCTGCCAATCTTGGAATATCATGATTTCCTGGTATAATAATTGTCTTTATACTTTCAGGTATTTTTAAAATATAATCTTCAAAACTCTTATATTGATCCTCATATGTTTTTAAAATTAGTTCTTCTTTTTGTTCTGGATAAACACCTACACCATCTGCAACATCACCTATAATTATAATATAACCAATTTTTCTTGCAATTTCATTTATTTTTTCATTTTCTGTTTTTCCATTTACAAACTTTAAAAACCTGTCAAATAGATCATAAAACGTATATTTATTTCCAATCTGCCAATCACCTGTAAATAATATATATACATCATCTTCTCCAAAAGTTTTTGGTTTTCTTATAGGTACATCAGGTAATATTACATTATTTACAAAAAACATTCTATTTTTATATATACCAACTAAACCAATAACAGAATCTAATGGTATATCTTTAACTACTTTAAAATCTATATTTTCATTATCTTTACTTACAAAAGCTTTTATAATATTATTTCCATCTTCTATAACAAAAATTACCCCTTTTTCAGTTATTTTTTTATCATATATTAATCCAACAATTGCAACTTCCTCATTTTCAGGTATCTTATTTAATGGATATATTCCTCTCATTTCAGAATGCTCTTTTAATATTTTCTTTATCTTATCTAATCTTTGTTTATAATATGATATCCATGATATTATATCAGGCTTATTCTTTTGTATTTCAAACTTTTTTAGAATATTTATTTCTTTTGTTTCCTTCATTTCCTTTACAGATAATTCAATTTCTTCCCCAATATGTTTCTTTGTACTTTCTATAAGAATTACATTATTACTTTCTTTTTCTACATTTTGTTTATTTTCTTTTATATTAAAAAAATCCTTAATATTTACCTTATTTTGTTTTTTATTTATATTATTTTCCTTCTTTTCAACATTTTCTTTATTATTATTAGAATTTTTTCCAATTATTCTATTAATAAAATCTTCATCTATCCTATTTATATTACTTTTAATTGCTTCTTTAAATATAATATCAAAATCCTCCTCTTTTAAAGAGTTTAAAAGATCATAAGCCTTTTTTTCAATAAATATGTTGTTTTCCCATAATAATTTTATCAAATCATCCTTATTCATATATCTTTTTTTATTTTTTCATATATTTTTTTAAGATTATCAGCATCAGATATTATCTTTAATACTTTGTTTACACCATTTTTTCCATTAGATATTATTTTTGATTCGATCAATTCACCAAATATACTTTCTATTTTCTTTAAATTTTTATATACTACTGTTTTATCTAAAATAGATATTCCAAAACTATTAGATAAATTTACATATTCCTCATATAAATTATTAAATGTTACAAAATCTTCATTTTTTATTTGTTCTTTTATTAAAGCCAATAATATTAGTTTTTGTGTTTTATTTAAAGTATTTATCATAGACTCTAATATATTTAAATCAACACTAGAAAATGCTTCATCTATATCTTCCCTATCTATTTTTTCTTTATTTTTATTATATGCAATTGTTGCTGATAATCTTAATATATTTATTGCAATCCTGGCATCTCCAGAAAATTCTTTAGAAACTTTTGCAGATATATAATTTATATCTTCTTCAGATATAGAACCTGGTTTTAGAGCTTTTATTGCTCTATCTTTTAGAATTTCCCTCAATTCATAATAATTATATGGAGAAAACTTTACCTGGATTATTGAAGAAAAAGATGATTTTATTCTTTGATCTAATTGTGATATAAAAGAAGGAGAATTAGAAATTAATATTAGTCTTATCCTATTTAAAAAGTTTATATCATAGTTTCTTAATAATAGATATAATATTTCTGTGTTTTCTGACTTTCTAAATATATTATCTACCTCATCTAATATTATTATTAATTTATAATCATTATTAATTATAAATTTATATATATTTTCATACATATCATTCTTTCTAACTCCGCTTTTTATATTTATATTTGCTAATTCTTCATATATTCTCTTAAATATATAATAATCTACATCATCTGATAATATCTGCTTACAATTTATATAAGCAACCTTTACTTTCAATTTATTTTTTGCTGAATAAAAAGATATGCCTTTATTTAAATATCTGGCTATTAATGTTTTTCCAGTACCTGTAGTTCCATATAAAAATAAGTTACTTCCAGTATTTCTATTTAAAAATAAATTTATATTTGATAATATAATTTCTTTTTCTTTATCTCTAAATTTAATTTCGTATGGAATATAATCTTCCTCAAAATATCTTCCATCAACAATAAGATTTTTATTTTTATTAGATATTCTTTCAAAATCTGATAAGAAATAATCTATTATTGAATTTGTTATCATAATATTCTATATTATAAAAAATTTTATAAAATATCTTTGCAATCTATTTAAAAATTGCTAAAATGACATTTTTATATTTAAAATAATTAATTTTCCATCGATTTTTAAAAAATTGCCCCTAAATTTCTTCCATGATTGATTTTTTCTTCTAAATATATCTATAGACTTTCTGTTTAAAAATATTGATTATCAAAAATCTTATAAAAGATATTTATAAAATTTTTGGTACACCAGTGTCAAAATGTAAGCCTGTTTTATTATATTTGCCAAATTTTAATATATTACTAATTAGTAACTAATTATTTTATGTATCCTTGTCTAGAAATTATTATAGTAGATTTTGAAGGCGGTGTTCCCTATAATTTTTTAAAATTTTCTTCAACTTTTCTTCATCAATATCTTTTTCTATTATATTAGATTTTTCTTCATGGAACCTTTCAACAATAATAAAATTCTTTAATTCTTTAAATTCATCAATAACATAAAATCTTGGAAGAATATTCTTAGCTTCCATTAAATCTTCTTTTTTTACAAAAAATTTTACATCTTTATTTTTATAATATATAATATATTCTTCTTTAAACTCATCTATAAATATTTTATTATAATAAAGTTTGTTTAAATATAAAAAAGAAATTTTTGGTATAATATTATCATCAATCCTTAATCTTTCCGTTAAAATCTTAGATAAGATATTATAATCATTTAATAATTCAATATATTTTTTATTTAATTCTTCTATTATTTTTTCTTTTTCTTTCTGCTCTTTTTTATTCTTTATAATAACCTTTACTATTTCAATATCTTTTTTCTCTTTCTTTCTTCTCTTTCTTTTCTTTTCATTCTTTATCTCTTTTTCCTTTTCTCTCAAATTATTTTTTGCTGCTACAACTTCTACTTTTCTATTTTTTAATATATATCTTAATATTTTGATATACTCATCCTGATTTTCAGAAAATCTTCTAGCTTTTTCAAAAATTTCTTTTAATTTTTTTAATGCTTCTATTGCAGATATATATGCATCAAATTCATGATTATTTTCAAATATATTCTTTAAATTTTCATCTTTATAATATTTATTTTTTATTTCTAAACTAATATCTTCTTTTGGACTATATATACCAATATTTAATTTTGATGCTATATCTAATATTGTCTTTGGTATTTCCTTTTTATCTGTAGCAATGAGCACAACATATTTTAAATCACTTATATATTTAATTATATCCTCATTTTGTATATTCTTTCCACTTAATTTATCAACAATATTTCCATTATCATCTATAACAGCTAATCCTAAATTTGTACCTGGGTCTATCCCAACAATTAGGGATTTTAACATTATTATATTTATTTTATTTTTTCCTTAAAAATCTATATTTCTTTTAAATCTTACTAATATATTATTAATAAATGCCAAATGATTGGTCATATTTAGTAGAATTACAGAAAAATAAACCAGGTACTTTAGCAAAGATACTCAAAAATAATGCGCCAAAATATATAAAGGAAGAAGTAAGAAGACTAATTAAAGAAGGTAAGATTAAGAATATACAGGAATTAATACAAAAAGCTGTAAGTGAAAATAAGAGTTTAATAAAAGTATTAGAAGAATATGGAATTAAAAATAAAGAAAGAAAATTTGGAAAGGGAAGTATAAGATGTATAATATGTGGTTCTCATGATAGAGTTATTAGAAGATACAATATATACATATGTGGAAGATGCTTTAGAGAAATGGCAAAAGAATTAGGATTTAAAGTTCTAGGAGAATAATGGTAGATATAATTAATGATTTCTTTTCTCATGCCACAAATTGTATAAATATTGGGAGAAGAGATGTAGAATTTAATTATTATAATAAATTATTATTGAATATTTTAGAAAAATTAAAGGAATATAGATTTGTTGAAGAATATAAGACTGAAGGGAAAAAGATAATTGCCAGGTTTTCCGAATATTTTAATTTTGGAAAAGCAATTCACCCCAGGTTTCCTGTATCATATAGAGAATTGGAAAAGTATGAAAAAAGATATTTACCTGCAAGTGGATTTGGAATATTATTAGTATCTACTAATAAAGGAGTTAAAACAAATGAAGAATGTAAAAGAGAAAAAATAGGAGGGGTCTTAGTTGCTGTTGTTTATTAAAGTTTTCTCAAATATTCTTCTAATTTTTCTCTTAATTCCTTATTATTTATTATAGATTCTATTTCTGATAATTTTCCTTCTATAGATAGTAATTTTCTATATAATATACCTAATGCAATCCACATTTGTACTTTTGATGGATTATCAGAATTTTCATATACATCCTTATACTTCTTTGTTTCCTCTATTAATGATTTTATAAAATCTCTAAATACGGGATCTAAGCTATCTTTCCAATCAGAGGCCATATTCTTTTAATATTTTATTTTTTACCTCTTCAAAATGCTCTACTATTTTTTCAGGTTCTAATCCATTTTTTAAATATCTTGAAAATTGTCTTTTATATTTTTCAGGATCTTTTTCTTTTAACATTAATGCATAATTTTTTATATGTTCCCCTTTTATTCTATCTTCAGAAGGTAAAATTTCCTCATTATATGGAATCTTTAATCCAGCATCAATTGCACCTTTTAGTGCAGCATATAAAGAATTTCCTTTTGTAGATCTAAATCTTCCAATATCTAATATTGCTTCTTCAATTCCCTTTTTCTTTGCTTCTAAACCAGCTAATAAACCGACTAAATATGCTGTTGGTAAATTTCCTCTATGTCCTTTCCATCCATATTTCTTTTCTAATATTTTTGAATGGACTGTTAATAATGTTTTATCTCCATTTTCATTATATAATATTATTTGTGCTAATATATTATTTAAAAATCTTCTAACAACAAATCTAGGTTTCTTTGATTTTAATAACTTTAGTCTCTTTCTATAATCTGTAATATTTTCCCTTCTTCTTCTAAATTTTACTACGTAAGTAGGACCTGTAGCCATTAAAGATATTTTATAAGTAATTTTTTAAATTTAATTCGATTTAAATTTTAACTATTTGTTTTTTGAAATTTAAAATTATAAAGATATTATATTATTTTATTTAATTCCTTTAAGCTCCCCTTATCCAAATCTTTTAATATTATTTGATATAGGTTATCATTTTCATCAATAAATAAAATTTTATCTTCTAAAATAAAGAGATTTTCTGGAGAAATTATTTTTATCTCTAATTCTTTATTATTTATAAGAGCATTTAATAATATAGATCCTCCTTCAATTTCTATTTTTCTTATTTTCTCTATTTTATATATTATAGAATTATATTTTATTGCATTTTCTAATATTTTTTTAGAATTTTCATCTAAAATTGTATAATCTTCTAATAAAAATATTTCATTGAAATTATCATCATAAAATCCTATAAAATTTGGATTTGATATTGGGAATAAAAGTTTTGGTATAAGGTTTTCATATTTTTTACCATTATATATAATATTTACTCTACTAGGTCTATTAGAAGGCTCTATTATTATATTTTTGTCTTTTATTATATTTAAGCTGACTAATTCTGATTTTTGATTAACATTTTCTATTTTTTCCAAATTTTCTATTTGATTTTTAAATAAATCATAGAATTTTCCCCCTTTCTTAATTAATTCGTCAGGTTTTCCTTCTTCAACAATTTTTCCGTCTTCTATGACAATAATTCTATCCATATTTAATACTTCCGATAAATTATGTGAAATATATATTAGAGTTTTATCTTTTGAAATATTTAATATAGCAGAAAAAATATTTTCTCTACTTTTTGCATCGATATTTGATGTTAATTCATCAAATATAAATATATCAGGATTTTTTATTAGATTCCTTGCAATTGTTATTTTTTGTTTTTGTCCACCTGATAATTTTATACCTTCTTCTCCTGCTGGAGTATCATATGCAAAAGGTAATTTAATTATATCATCATGTATATTTACAATTTTACAAACTTTAATTATTTCTATTTCATTTGCATTTTGATTTCCATAAGATATATTGTATCTGATTGTATTATTAAAAATTTCAGGTTCTTGTGATAAATAAGAAATTTTTTCTCTAAGATATTTTAAATCTATATCTTTTATATTTGTATTTCCAATTAATATTTCTCCATCATTTACATCATAAAATCTTAATAATAATTTAGCAATTGTTGTCTTTCCAGCTCCATTTTTTCCAACAATTGCAACCTTTTCTTTAGGTTTTATTATAAAAGAAATATTTTTTAATACAGGAAAACCAGGTTCATATCCAAATGTAACATTAACAAATTTTATTTCATCAAGCATATTTGGTTTTAAAGCATTTTCTTTATTTAATATTTTTGGTTTATCTTCTAATAATTCTAATATTCTTTCAGCAGAAACTAAAGCTTTTGGAATATCCCCAAAAAACCTTTCATATGTCTGGAGTGGGCCATAAATATATAAAATATAAGTTACAAAAGCAACCAATATACCCAATTTAATTAGATTATTAATTACAAAAATTCCACCCATATACCATATAAAAACAGTAATCAAATCTATTATTAAAAATAATAGTTCACCTCTTATTGCAATAAGTTTTCCTACCTGAGTATCTATCGAATACCAAGAGTTTATTATATTTTTTGTTTTTTCATATTCTTCTTTTTCTTTTGAGAATAATTTAATGCTATAAAAGTTCCTTAGAATATTATTTATTTGGGTTTCAGCATTTACAGACATTATTCTTGCTTTTTTATCAATTCTTCTAATTTCTCTTTCATAAATTATAAAAAGAATAAAAATAACAAAAGCTGCAATTATTATAGGTATTGCTAAAAATGGTAATAATAAAAAAGTATAATAAGGGTCCCAACAAGCGACAAAGTATCTATAATTATAAAAGGTAGATCATATGCAATAAAACCATCTATTTCTTCTATATCTGATTGATATCTTGCTATTAATGTAGAAGTAGAGTATTTTTCTATAAAAGAAACATCATTAAAAATTATATGTTCTAATAATAACTCTCTTATTCCCTTCCTGATTTTTGTCTGTGTAATATTTAATAAAGAATTACCTATTAAATATAAAAATCTAGAAATAATAGAAGATATTAGCATTAAGAAAATTATTATAATAAATTCATTCAGGGATGGTGTTTTTGATATAAGAACTTTGTTTATTAATAAAGCTGTTAAATAAGGTGGAATTAAGTTTATAACAATAGCTATAATAAAGATAATAGTAATTAAAGTAAGTTCTTTCTTATATTTTTTGATAATTTGTATTAAAAATCCATATATTTCTTTTTTAGATCTTTTCTTTTCTTCCTTTTCAATTATTTCTGTTTTTGCTTTTAAATTAAATTCATCTACAATTTTTTGTATATTATCCGCTTTTTTCTTTGTAAAATATGCAACTTCAAAAATTTTTTTATCCTTATCTATTGCAATTAACTTACATATACTTATTCCATATTCTATATCTAACTTTTCTATATTATCAATTTCTAATATTTTGTTTTTATTATCATCATATACAGAAATTTTATTATCTAAAATTTCAATAGTTTCTTCAGTAAAATTAAGATTTCTATCAAGATCTGTTCTAAGTACTGCTTTAAAATGATCTGTCATAAAATATATATAATTGTAAATTTACTTAAAAATAAAAATTATGGCAAAATTTCCAAAAATAATTGTATTTGGTAATTTAAATATTATAGTATATTATATAGTTTTATAGATAAATTTATATAGATAAAGATATATCTATAATTTATGCCTAAAGGATGGAAAACAATTTCAACACAAATAAGAGAAGATGAATATAAAAAAGCAAAATCATTAGGTATTAATATTTCTGAAGTATTAAGGAAAGCATTAAGAGAAGAAATTAGAAGAAAAGAGGAAGAGAAAAGATTGGAATCAATAAAAAGGCTTGGAGAATTATTAGAAAGAACAGGTGCTACTCCTGAAGAAAATATAAAAATAATAAGAGAAATTAGAGAAGAAAATTAAAATGAAATACGTAATAGATACTTCTGCTTTAATAAATATTGTGATGAAGTTCTATAAAAAAGACCTAAATTTTATAAATAGATTAATTGAAGAAAGTATTTTTCCAGATTTAATATTTTATGAGATTGGAAGCTATTTAAGAAAGTATAAGGAAATAAGGAAAGTTTCTAATAATGAAATAAAAGAAATGACTGAATTATTTAATTATATAATCGGAAAAGCCAAAATAGATGAGGTAAGATTAAATTATGAAATTCTAGATTTATCAATAAAAGAAAATTTATCTTATTATGATGCTGTATATTTATATTTAGCTAGGAAATATAGTTTAATTTTAATTAGTGATGATGAAGATTTAATAAAAGAAGGAGCTATAAGTTCTGATAATCTTTTAAGAAATTTTAAGTAGTCTAAGAGCTTTATTACTTAACTAATTTTTGAAGGTATTGAAGCTTAGAAAGACATTTTGAATGTGAAGATCTGTGATCTAGATTTAAATTAAATCCGCCGCGGGTGGGATTTGAACCCACGCCCCCTTTCGGGGATATGGTCTCCAGCCATACCCCTTGGTCCGCTCGGGCACCGCGGCATAAATGTCCCCCGCCCATCGTTACCAATACTCATCTTTTCATATTGGTTCGTCTAAGCGGGGGATACATATTTAATATAATTTAATATAAAAATATTTTTATGTTAACAAAAAATTTATTAGAAAAGATAAATCAAAAAATCAATCAAATAAAAAAAGAAGAAGAAAATAATAAGGAAGAAAAAATTAATATTGAAAAATTAGATTTGGATAATATTGAGATAAAAGAAAAGAAAAAATATGGATTTATAGATTCTTCTCTTGTAAATGGTATTGTTGGACCTTATAGTTATGTATATTCAAGGGCAGTAATTGTTTCTGACGATATATATGAAAGTATAGAAGATATAGAATTTTTTGAAACATCTTTTATAAGATCAAAGAACAATGAAAATTTTGATATTCAAGATATTTCAGAATTATTATCAAAAAATTTAGAATATAGATTGGCAAGAAAATATTCTGATAGATATATATTTATAGATGGGTCAATAATATCAGATTCCATATTATATTCAAAATTTCTGTATAATTTTTATGATGAGAATGTTGAAAATAGAAGGAAGGAATTTCTAGAAAACTTTGAATATTTAATAAATAATGGAAATTTATTGGCAGTTGCAAAAAGAATATTAAATTTAGATATAATAAAAATAGGCAGATCAGATTTACTAACATTAATGAGAATTTTTCCATCAGAAATATTTTATACAGATATTAAAGAAAAGCAATTAAAAGAATTTTTAGGTTCAAAAATTCCAAATTGTCCATTCTGTAACAAAAATTTATATTTAATATACTTTAGGGCAAGATATAATGATCATATATATAGATTAGAAGGAATGGAAAAAGTTGGAAAAGAAAAATTTAAGGAAATAATAAAAGAAGTTATTTATGATCAAAAATCATATCCAAGAGGATTAAAAATGGCTCATAATTTATGTAAAATAACAAATAAAGAAAAATTATTGTTAGAAAGTTATATTAAGAAAATTCTGGGATTTGAAAAAACTGTTGGCTGGGAAACTCATTAGGGTCCGGGGCGGGATTCGAACCCGCGATCTTCGGGTCCACAGCCCGACGCCTTACCACTAGGCTACCCGGACCATAAAAAAATATTGTCATTTATATTTTTAACCAATATAAATCGAAGGCATTACACCATTTGGAGGATATGCTCTAGCAACTATCCATTGAATATATAAATTAGATGATGCTAATGTACTACTGCATGCTCCTGATAATTCTAATGTAGGATATTGATAAGGATTATAATTTAAGCTTGCATAAGTATATCTACCAATATTTATATTATATGTATCTAATATTGTTAAAGGAACCCATACCTGATTAGTATTATATATGTAATATCCTGTCTGTGCATATGTTGAATTAATGAATAAATATCCATAAACTGTATCAGATTGAAATGGAAAACTTGTAGAATTTAGGGTTTGGCCAGTTACTGCAGATTGTAAGGAAAGATATCCTGAAGTGTAGTTAAAATATGCATATGTAGATAAATTTGATGCAGGTCCTGTTATTTGGTTGCTGGTATTTCCAAATAAGGATATCAAATGTCCTCCTGTACCAACATAAGTAACACCCCTTACTTTAGTTGTAGAAGAATAGAAATACCAGGCTTCTTCAACAATTAAAGATGTTTCTGGAATATTCCAATTATTTGGAGGCAAAATATATGTTCCTCCGCATTGTTGATAATTTCCATTTGTCATTTCAATACCATATGAAGTTGCTGTAGGAGACCAGGATCCAGAATAGATATATCCATTCCATCCATCAAATGTATTATTAAAATATCCATAAGCTATAAATGTATAATTTCCATTATCGTATTGCATAGTTCCTATAACTTGTGCATTAGTTCCTACATATGGATAATATTGAGAATAATGATTACTTGAACTATTTCCTATATACATATATATCGTTATCTTTGAATTAGCAGGAATTCCATTAGATAAATTTACCCACCACACATCACAGTAAGTATTACCATTAATTAATTGACCTTCATACCAAGAATATATGTTTGGAGTACTATTACAGGTTGTTGTAAAGTATATATTAGATCCATTACTATTAATTTCATTAAACAATGTTGCATTATTTATATATGCAAAATTATTACCAATATTTATACTTCCATTACATATTGCAATATCTTGCTGGAATGGAGATGGAGTAGAAATATTTTGAGTATTATATATTACTAAAGGTAAATATGGTAATTGACATGTAGGAGTACTTGAAGTAGAATTTGATATATTGGTGATGTTTGATGCATTGGTTGATATATTAAAAATAATTGGGGGTTGAAAATAATTAATCAGGGTATTTGAAATATATTTTATAGTAAATGTTCCGAGTATATCGTTTTCTAATCCAACTTCTAATTTATAATTTCCATTTTGATCTGGAGGAATTTGTGACAAATTGGCAACAACAATTAATAAACCATTATTATATGGATTTACAATAGATCCATTTGAATTATAAGGATAAACATTAACTAATCTATCATTTAAAATTGCAAATACTTGAGAATAATTAACAGGTTCTGAAGGTTTTACATATACATATAATGTATTATTTACTATAAAATAATCTAATAATTGAAAATTTAATTCTAAAGATCTTGAAATTTCCTGTCCAGAAGGATTTATTATATTTAAATTTGGAGAAATTATATTGTATAATATTACAGTAGCAAGAGCACCTGCTATTAACAATATTAATGCTATAATTGTTTCAGATTGTAATCTCATATTATATTAATTAATTAGCATATATTAAAGTTTGAAACTTAACCCCATAACAGGATACTAATATTATATAATTCCATGAATTATTTACTAAATAATTATTATTAAAATATATTGTTGCATTTTCTCCAGGCAATAATAAATTTGATGGATACAAATAATATATAGAATAATTAAATGGAGAGAAATATCCATTAACATATAATTGAAAACATGATAAATCTAATGCCTTATTTCCATTATTATATATAATTAAATAAGGATTTGAATAGTTTGTTTGATTATTTAAAAATTTTATACTCTCTCCAACAATATTTTTTATTTGATTATCTATCGAATTTGCTGTATAATAAAAATTTTTATAATAATTATTTAAAATTAAATATAAAACTGATGAAGAAACAATAAAAATAACAAATCCAATAATTGCTCCAATAATTGATCCTAAATCAGATCTCATTCTATTGTACATGTACTTGCAGTTGTATTAATATATATTGTATTCTCTGTATATGCCCCAGTAGATGCTACAATTCTTACTTGATAAAAGTTTGTTGTTACAGAAATATTTGTAACAATTGCAATTGTATCATATGGACCCCAGGCAGAAGTACCAGTATAACTATTTGCAATATAAATTTGAGTATTATTTATTAGTTCTCCATTAATAAATAATAATGTTAAATTCTGATTTAGTACAACACTTCCTCTATTTGTTACATAGAAATATAATAAATTTGTTGTACTATTATATGCACATGAATCTAATGTAATATATGTATTTAATTGATTTTGTAATGATTGAGAATTTGCAATTGCGGCATTACTTATTCCATTTAAATTATTATATGCAGTAGAAACAAATATATAAGCAGCAATACCAGCAACTATAAATAATATAATTTCTACAAGAATTGTTCCAAATTGAGTTTTCATTAAGAATTATGATCTATTAAAAAATATAAATCTATTCTATTAATTCGTATCCTTCAATACCTCTTTCATTCATAATTTTTTTCCATTCTAACATTCTTTCCTGTCTTTTTACTTCAAGTTCACAAACTTTATCTATTATTTTTAAATTTTGTACGCCCTTTATTTCAACTTTTTCTCCCCCTTCTATTGATATATTTACATCCTGTCTAATAGTTCCCAATCCTCTTTTTACTTTTCCAGTCAATCTTAATATTAATCCAATATATTCAGCTACTTCTTTTACTTCTTTTGGATCTTTTAAATCAGGACCCGTAGATATTTCTATTAATGGTATTCCCAATCTATCCAATCTATAAATTATATAATCTTCTCCTTCTTCAATTTTTCTTGCAGCATCCTCTTCAATACAAATTGTTCCAATACTTATTTTTTTATCTTTATATTTTAATTCCCCATTTAATGATAATAATAATGTTCTTTGAAAACCAGATGTATTTGATCCATCTACAACAATTTTTCTCATAACCTGTAAAACCTTTGGGATATACATGTTAAAAAAAGTTGAAATTAATATTCCAAATTTTAATGCTTCAATATTAATTAAATGTGGAGGTTCTTCATCAAGTTCAACTAAACAAGAATAATCTTTAGAATATTCATATATATATTTTTTATCCTTCATAGTCTCATATTCTGCAGCAATATCCTTTTTTCCAATTTCACTTAATGTTGCTCTCAATTTTCTTTCAATTCTATAATCATATTTATCGCTTAAGTTTGTAGGACAATTACAAAATAGTTTTTCTTTTGTATCAATTTGTTGATGTATCTCTAATCCAGCAATCATAACAATAAAAATGCTAAAAAAATTAATAAATTATAATTTCAAAATAAAATTATGCAATTTATGAAAGCAAAGGGGTTCTATTCATTTGATTCTTCTGATTTACTTTCTCAAATCGAACAATACTTTATGGATAAAAGATATGGACCTGGGTATATTCCAAAAAATATAAAAAAGGAAAAAAATATAATTTCTGGTATTGTTCCACATGCAAGTTATGAATACTTTTTACCAGTTTCTATAAAATTATATAAAGAATTATATGAGAATTTCGATTTTGATACAATAATAATTATTGGTCCAAATCATTATAATATTGGTCAAAAAATAAATTTGATAATTGACGATTGGTATACACCCTTTGGTATAATTAAAACGGATGTAGAATTTGCCAGGAAAATATTAAATAGTTATGATTCATATGAAAATCCAATATTATCTAGATATGAATATTCAATTGAGGTTCAATTACCAATATTAAGATATTTATTTAAAGATAAAGTAAAGATTGTTCCAATAATTGTAAAAGATATTGAATTAGAAATGATAAAAGATTTTGTTAAATTATTAAAAGAATTATCAAAAGAATTAGATAGAAAAATAATATTAATATCCACTGGAAATTTATATCATCATGGAGAATTTTATGGAAATATTATATATAAAGAAAATATATCCAAAAATGTAAAAAAAGAATCTGAAAAAATAATAGAATATATATTAAATTTAGATTCTGAAAAATTATATAAATTGAATGTAGATAGTAAAATATTTTGCGGAAAATATCCATTTTTATTTTTTATAGAATATACAAAATTATATAAAGGAAAGATAGATCTAATAAATCATATTTTATCATCTGAAATAAATAATGATGAAAAGAATGTTGTTGATTACGCATCTTTATTATCTTATAAACCATTAAAGAAAAAATAATATTATGGACACAGATGACTTTAATGACATATACGACGAAATTAGGAGAGAATTTGCTAGACAGATGAGATTATGGAGAAAAATATTCAATAGAGCAAGAAAGGGGTTAAGATTTAACTTTGAATATGAAGTACCTGCAGTAGATGTAGTAGATAAAGGAGATAAATATTTAGTAGAAATTGATTTACCTGGGGTCGATAAGAAGGATATAGATGTTACCTTAGTAGATCATCATCTAAAAATTGTAGCATCAAGAAAAATTGAAAAGGAAGAAAAAGATGAGAACTATATAATGTCTGAAAGAGTATTTTCAGGATATAAAAGGGTAATTCCATTACCAGAAGATGCAGATGAGAATTCTATAAAGGCAAAATATGAAAATGGGGTATTAAGGATTGAAATAGGGAAAAAACCTGGTCATGAGGGAAAGAAAATTAATTTAGAATAGTTTTTTAATTTTTTATAATATAAATTTTTATGAAATATAAATTTGTAGAAGAATTATTGTCATCTGCATTTAAAAGAGCAAAGAATAATGGTAATCAATTTTATGATATAAAAGAAAGAAATATTGTAAAATTACAAACAATATATCAATATATTGATGATAAATTAGAAAAAATATATAATGATATAATTTTACCTGAAAACAAATTCTATAAAGAATTATATAAATTGTTATTTACAGATATAAATATAAAGAAATTGAGAGAAAGGATAAAATATATAAGAAAAATAATAAAACAGGTTTATTTAAAGTATAAAGATGATATAAAGTTAACAAAAGATAAAAAATTAATAGAAAAATATAGAAGGGAATTTTATGGAAGAATATCTAGTATATTGAGAAGAAATTGGATAATATTTAAATATTATAATATTTATTTAAATAGAAGAAGGAAAATTCCAAATATTAAAAATTTGCCTACAGTTGTTATTTCTGGTTTACCAAATGTTGGAAAAAGTACATTATTAAAAAATCTGACAGGATCAAATGTTAAAATTGAACCATATCCATTTACAACAAAAGATTTAATGATAGGATATATTAAAACACCATATTTTGATATACAGGTAATTGATACACCAGGAATTTTAGATAGACCAATAGAAGAAATGAATGAAATTGAGAAAGAATCAATATTAGCATTAAATTATCTTGCAAATTTGATTATATATATTTTTGATTTGACCGAAACATGTGGATATAGTATTGAAGAACAGACAAATCTATTAAATAATATAAAAAAGATATTTAATAAAGAAATAATATTATATTTCTCTAAAAAAGATCTTTTTACTGAAAGAGAAGAAAAAATTCTTAATGAATTTATTAAAAAATATAATAATATGAATATTTTTTATGATTATAATAAATTAAAGGAATTCTTGATATCCTATATAAAAAATAAAAAAGAATGGTATATATAAATATTTTATGAAGCTAATAGTTTCATCTGATATACATAATGATTTCGAAATGATATATAAAATAATAGAATTATATAAAAAGGAAAGACCAGATTATATAGTAATTTTGGGTGATATAGCAGAATTGGGAGAAATAGAGAGAGGATTGATAAAAAAGTTAACAGAATATATAGATCCAAACAAAATTTTAATAATACCTGGAAATCATGAAACATCTGAAGATATAAAATTATTAGAAAAAATATATAAAATAAGAAATTTAGATAAAAAATATATAATAAAGGATAATTTTGTATTAGTTGGATTTGGAGGATCCGATGTATTATTTAATATGATTGATGAAAAAGAATTTGAGAGCTTTTTAAATGAATTAAAGAAAAAATTTAATGATAAATATATAATTTTATTCACTCATATTCCTCCAAAAGATTCTATGTCATCTTTAGGTATTTCTGGTAGTTATGAATTAAGAAAATTCATTGAAAATAATGATAGAGTTATTTTAAATATACATGGACATATACATGAAGCTGGGGGTTTAGAGGATATAATAAATAAAGCAAAAGTTCTAAATGTTGCAAGAGAAGTAAAATTAATTGAAATATATGATAAAAAGGCAAAAATAAGTGAAAAATAAGTAATTAATTATTAAGAAGAGAAAATAAAATAAAAGACACTATGGTATTATATTTATAAAGATATGTTATTGATTATCGATGAAATAAATATTTATAACTGGTATTTTTTAAACATCTCATAGAAAAAGATTTTAAAATTTTTTATAAAAAATTTAAATGGGTGATGAAGAGTTTATAAATAGTTCTTCTCATGAAAAAAAAGAAAAAGAAGTTGTTTTGAGACAAAATAATTATAAAATAAAAAAAGTTATTAAAAGAGATGGAAGAATTGTTGACTTTGATCCTGAAAGAATAAAATATGCTATAGAAAGAGCAATGAAAGCTGTTGGAGCTTATGATAAAGAAAAATTAGAAAAAGTTGTTGACTATGTAATAAAAGTATTAGAAGAAAAATATGATGATATAAAATATCCAACTGTTGAAGAGATTCAGGATATTGTCGAATTGTCTTTATTGAAATTTGATTTATATGATGTTGCTAAGGCATATATTTCTTATAGAAAGGAAAAAGAAAAAATAAGAGAAGAAAAGAAAAATTTATTGGGAAAATTCTATGAAGAAGAAGTTGCAAAAAGATTTTCTGTTAATTCAATTAGGTTAATGGTAAATAGATATTTATTAAGAAATGAAAATAAAGAACTAATAGAAGGTCCAAAACAAATGTTTGAAAGGGTTGCAGCATTAATTGTAATACCAGATTTATTATATGATGAAAGAATATATGATAAAGAAGGAAAACAAAAAGTACATCCAAAAGAAGAATTTGATTTTGTAAAAAATGAAAATAAATATGGATTACCAATAAAAGATCCAAAATTTAGATGGAATAGATATCATTTAGAAAGAATGAAATATTTGTATGATTATTTAAATGAAAGAGGTCATATGAAAGTTTCATGGTCAGAATTTATAAAAATGCTAGAAAATGGTGAATTTGACAAATATTATGAGAACTTCTATCAATATTATGATCTAATGGTAAGTAAAAGATTTATGCCAAATTCTCCAACATTATTTAATGCTGGTGCTGTATTGGGACAACTATCTGCATGTTTTGTATTGGATATTGATGATAGTATGGAATCTATAATGAAATCTGCAACGGAAGCAGCTTTAATATTTAAATCTGGAGGTGGAATTGGAATAAATTATTCAAAACTAAGACCTGAAGGTGATGTTGTTGCATCTACTGGAGGTGTTGCTTCAGGTCCAGTTTCATTTATGAAAATTATAGATACAGTTACAGATGTAGTAAAACAAGGAGGAAAGAGAAGAGGGGCAAACATGGGAATTTTAGAATCCTGGCATCCAGAAATATTTAAATTTATTCATTTAAAGGAAAAAGAAGGTGTATTAGAAAACTTCAATATATCCATAATGTTTGAGCCATCTTTTTGGGAATATTTCGAAAATAAAAAAGAATATCCATTAATTAATCCAAGATTATTAAGGAAATATAATTTGCCTTTGCCACGGGATCTAAATTTTGATATAAATAAAATACCAAAAGAAGCAATTACAGGATATGTAAATCCAGAAAGAATATTACAGGAAGCATCATATGTTGCATGGGAAAAAGGAGATCCAGGATGTTTATTTATGGATAATATAAATAGAAGAAATGTTCAATATAAATATAGAGGACCAATTAGAGCAACAAACCCATGTGTAACTGGAGATACAAGAATTTTAACTCCATATGGTCTTTTGAGGGCTGAAACCTTACTTTATTTAAACAATGAAAATGGTAGTGATATAAATAATATAAAGCTCTTAGTAGATGGAGAAGGTGAAATTTTGTATACAACTGTTCATGGAAAAACATTGAGTGTAAGTTCTCCAATATTAGTTGATGCGAAAGTTTGGAAAGTTGGATTCAAACCAACTGTTAAATTAATTTTGGAAAATGGAATGGAGATTGAAGTAACTGAAGATCATAAGATACTTACAAAAGATGGCTGGGTAGAAGCAAAATATGCTGAAGGAAAAGAAGTAAAGATAGCAAGAATTGATATTGATAAGTTAGAAAATTATGGATTAAAAGAAATTGATGGAATAAAATTAGATAGAGAATTAGGATTTTTATTAGGATGGTTGGTTGGAGATGGATATGTTGGAGAAAAAGTATTCTTCTACTTTAATGCTAAAACTGAGAGGGAAGTTTCTGAATATATAAAAGAATTGCTTGAAAAGAAATTTGGAGTAAATGTTAGTAGGTTTGAAAGAAATAATGAGATATGGATTTATGTGAGTAAGAAGGAAGTTGTTGAAATTTTCAAAAAACTAATGAGAAAGAAAACTAGTTTGCCAGAAATTGTTTTCCTAGCAAATTCAGAATTTGTTAAAGGATTTTTGAATGGTTTGTTCTCAGCAGATGGATATATTGATAAAGATGGAGCAATAAGATTAACGTCATCTAATAAAGATTTGTTGAAAGAAACCCAACTTTTGCTAACTTTATTTGGTATATTTTCAAAGATTTATGAGAGACCATATAAGAGAAAGTTTGAGTATGTTACTGTAAATGGTGAAAAAAGAGAATATGAAACAAAAGGATATTTCGAACTTATAATTAAAAATTATAGTAGGAAAATTTTCGAAGAAAAGATAAAACTGATAAATTATAAAAATGAAAAGCTCTTAAATAGACTAAAGAAAACTAAAATAGATGACAATTTTGTTAAGATTGTGAGAGTAGAATACGTTGGTGAAAAATTAGTTTATGATTTTAGTGTTCCAGGCTTTAATAGATATATTTCTAATGGAATAATAAGTCACAATTGCGGAGAACAGCCTCTATATCCATATGAATCATGTAATTTGGGATCAATTAATCTATATGCTTTGGTTGAATTTAAAGATGGAAAAGCAGAATTTAATTGGGATAAATATATTGAAACAATAAGATGGGCTTATAGATTCTTAGATAATGTAATAGATGTAAATAAATATCCAATAAAGGAAATTGAGGAAGCATCAAAAGCAGTAAGAAGAGTTGGTCTTGGATTTATGGGATTAGCAGATTTATTCTATGCATTGGGAATTCCATATACATCTGAAGAAGGATATAAATTATTAATGAAAATAACAGAATATTTAACATATTATTCAATGTTAGAATCTGTTGAAAGAGCAAAAACAAGGGGTAAATTTGATAGATATGATCAAACAACATATAAGGATGGAGAATTGCCTGTAGAAGGATATTATCATAAAGAATTATGGACATTAGATTGGGAATATTTGAAAGAACAAATAATAAAATATGGAATAAGAAATGTTGAAGTTACATCAGTTGCTCCTACAGGTTCTATATCAATGTTAGCAGATACATCTTCTGGTATTGAACCACAATATTCTTTAGTATATGAAAAAAGAGTAACTGCTGGTGTATATTATTATGTAGATCAAGAATTGGAAAGACAATTAAGGGAAAGAGGATTATATAATAATGATATATTAAAGAAAATATCCGATAATGGAGGAAGTTTATTGGGAATAAAAGAGATACCAGATGATTTGAAATCAATATTTTTAACAGCATTAGATATACCATGGTGGGATCATATAAGAGCACAGGCAGTTGCTCAAATATGGATAACTACATCAATATCAAAAACAATAAATATGCCAAATTGGGTTCAGCCAGATGATGTATATTATTCATATTTATTAGCGCATAAGATGGGATGTAAAGGAATTACAATATATAGAGATGGATCAAGATCTGCGCAAGTATATGTAGCTCCTGCGGAAGCAAGTAAAGCAAGATTTATGGATTACTTTAGATTAATTAAAGAAGGTAAAATAAATAATAGAACGATTGAAATATTAAAGCAATATGAAATAAAAATACCAAATTGGTATTATGAATTAACTACTAATGTTGAAGTACCAAAAGTTAAATTAAATGCAACTATTAATAATACATTAAGAGCTGAAGAAAATACAATAAAAGTTGAAGAAAATGGAAATAATAAAATTGAAAAATGTCCTGTATGTGGATCTACAAGGTTAAAACATGAAGCTGGTTGTGTTGTATGTATGGATTGTGGATGGTCTGAATGTATAATTGCTTAATTTTTTATAATTTTTATAAAAGTGGACCCGCCGGGATTTGAACCCGGGATCTCCGGCTTGCAAGGCCGACATCCTACGACTAGACTACGGGCCCGATTATTAAATTTCTTATATTTATATATATAAATTTGTTTCAGGGCTATGATAAAATATCATGGTAGAAGAAAGAAGTAGAAAATATTGTTTTTAATAACATCATCTAAAATTATAAAAACAATCTATGCGGCGGAGGGGATTTGAACCCCTGACGGATCTACTCCACTGGGTCTTGAGCCCAGCCCCTTTGTCCGCTCGGGCACCGCCGCTTAATAATTATATTTAGAAATTTTAATAATTTAAATAATATGGATAAGGGGATATTTATTATATTAGATGGATTGGGTGATAATTTAATTAAAGAATTAAGATATAAAACACCGTTGGAAGATGCTAAAAAACAAAATATTGATAAATTGGTAAGATATTCCGAATGTGGATTATTATATACAAAAGAAAGAGGGCATGTTCCAAAATGCATTGAATCAAATTTATCATTATTAGGTTATGATTTTAAATATAATGAATTAATATTTAAAGCATTGATATATAAAGAATTAAAAGAAAATCAGTTTTTAATTGAAATAGAATCAAAAGAAGAACCAAAAATAAAAGAAGAATATGATATAATAAAGTATAAGGATAGTGATTATATATTAATTTTTGATAATTATGATAAGGAAATAATTGAAAAATTAAAGAAATATAAGATAAAAAATAAAGCAATATATAAGGATTTAAATAAAAAAGATTTTTTTGAAAATAAATATAAAGTAAAGGCATTATATTTATCTTCAAGTCCTATTCATTTATCAGTTGCAAAATATTTGAGAATTGATTATAAAAAACCTTTAGGAACTACTGGAAAGATTGATGAAAATTTATTTTCATTTTCAGAATATGCAATAGCAAATAGAAATAAATATGATATAATATTTATTCATATAAGGACTCCAGATATTTTATCTCACTTAAAAGAACCATTTAAAAAGAAAAAGATAATTGAAGAAATTGATGAATATTTAATAAAAAGGATAAAAGAATACTTTGATGCAATATTAATTACTGGAGATCATTCTACATCATCAATTAAAGGAAGACATATTTCAGATCCTGTACCAGTTATGATATATTCAAAATATTCAAGATATGGATTTGTAAAAAATTTCTCTGAAAGAAAATGTATAAAAGGAACTTTGGGAATATTAAATTCAAAATATATTATAAAAATATTTATTGATAGATTAAAATAATTATTGACCCTGTTTAACTAATTTTTCTAATAAGGAAGGATCTATTTTTTCTAATTCCTCAGGTTTTATTTCTGATAAATCTTTTATTTTTATTCTATCAGGTAACTTGTCTGTTGGTCTTAATATTCTAACCTGTACTCCAATTACTCCGGAAGGTAATTTTGCATGTCTTATACTTTTTCCAATTATTTTGTTTACTTCTCCAGATTTTTTAATATATCCCTTTTGTTCTCTTATTGTAGATGTTCTATCTCCAATTATTTTTCCAGTAACTCTTACTTCAATACCTAAAGCTCCAGCTTGCATTACTTGTTCCATTACTCTTTGCATAATTCTTCTTATTGCTCTATTTCCATATCTTTCAATTTGAGATGCAATTAAATCTGCAACAATTTCAGAATCTAATAATGGATTTTCAACTCCTACAACTTCAATACTTGGATCTTTAACATTTGCAATATTTTCTACAATTCTCTTAATTTCATCTAAATTTTCATTTGCTCTTCCCAGAACTAATCTAGGTCTTGCACAATATATAATAACCTTTGTACCCATTGAAACCTTGAAATATTCAACTTTACTAATTAATTTACCTTTAAATCTATTTTTTAGAGTTTTATCTAATATTGCCTGTATTTTTTGTTCTTTTATAAGTTCTTCTATATTTTTTGACGCCATTCTTCTAATATTTGTTTAACAATTTGTTTTAAGCTTTTTCTTTTCAATTTTTTAGATGTATCCAGAGATTCTAAATATAGTCCATATATTTTAATATGAGATGTTTTCTTATGAGCAACAATTAATGTTCTCTTTACTCCACCAGGACCTGTTTTTATCTTTACTACCCTTAACCTTCCAGGAAACCTATTTCCCTTAGAAACATTAACAGAAACAATTACAACTTTGTTAGGATCTAATCCTATATTTTTTGCATTATTTTCTAAAGAATTTAATAGCTTAATAAAATATTTTGAAGCCTTAATTGGATATCTTCCATATGGAACTTTTCCCATTACATTTTTATGATGTGCTTGTTTTTTATGATACCTATAATATGGAACTGCAACTTTCTTTTCAATAACCATTTCTAAATATTTCTTTGCATATGGTATTGTTAAATATTTAATAAATCTTCCAACCATTTCAGAATCTTTTCTAGATATTGGTAAATTATTAGACGATACAGTAACAATTTTTTTATTTTCTTTTAATAATGATACTAGTTTTGAATCCATTTAGACATCTATATATAAAAATGTTTATAAAATATATAATATATGCTAGATAGGTTTTTTGAGCTATTTGTAATTGTTCTAGTAATATTTTTTATTACATTATTATTAATGGAGAAAGTTTCTTATATTTATAATATTAATGAAAAATATCAAATTATATATAATCAATTTATGGATGGAAGGGTTTTGATTAAAGAAATTACAGAACAATATACTGACAATATTTGTAATTTAACATCAAATAATTTTAATCAAAGTATAATGGATAATTTAGCAGGTTTTCCATATGAAATAATATATGAAAATTTAAGTAATACTAGTCAAAAATATATATTTAGTAATGATAATATAACAAATATGCAAAATAATTATATAGAATTTAATAGGGTTTGTTATTATAATGGCTCATTATTTTTGGTTAGTGTACTAGTTCAATGAAATCTTTTAGTATATCAATATTTATTGAATTGATAGTTGTAATAATTGTTTTATATTTTATTTTAACTTCAACATATTATAGTAATTTCTATATTAAGGGGTATAATAAAGAAGATCTATATGCATCATTAATATCAATAAATTATATGGATCTAAATAATACACAACAGCTAAACAATAGTTTATATCAAATTGTTACAAATATTTTACCATATTATTATGTTGAAATAAATGGACAAGTAGCATTTAATAATATAAATTTAAATGAAACTGAACAAGAAATTGAAACTTTTTATATTATTAATGGCTCAATAGATTATGTAGATATATATTGGAAATGAGATCCCAATTTATTCTATTATATTTAGTCTTAATATTATTTATTACATTATTTTTTGTCTCAAATTTACAAAACAATTTTTATTATCAACCAAATATTGGGAAATATATTGCAGAAGATTTTTATGTTAAATTATTATTATATCCAAATTATTCTTCCATTATAAATCAAACATATTACAATATCTGTTTAAAAGAGAATATTATATGTTATGACAATGGAACAAATATAATAGTTATAACTCAAAATTCTGAATATATATTAAATAATCCATAGCCCCCGTCGTCTAGTCAGGTCCAGGATACGGGGTCCTCATCCCCGAGACCCGGGTTCAAATCCCGGTGGGGGCACTTGAAGAATATTCTCAATATTTTTTTGAAATAATAAAGTTTCATTAAAATATTGTTAAATTAAAAATTATTATCTTTTTTATAAAATATAAATGAAGAAAAAACTTTACTGACCAGCCCAAACATATTTTCCTCCTTGTTCCTTTATCATTCCTTTATTCATGTATCTTGTAATTAATGCTTTTACAACTGCTGGTTTCTTTCCTAATTTACTTGCTATTTGTTGTGCTAATTTATCTACTTCTTCCTTTGATACACCCTTTTTAAATGCAGATTCTATTTCTGTCCTTAATTGGGATGGTGTTGCCATAAAAAATATATAGGTGAAATTATTATAAACTTTAAATAAAAAATCTTATAAACTATTTATTTAAAATCTCTTTTTCATTCTTTAATATTCCTAAATCCTTAAGATAAATTAAAATAGCTCTTTTGCTCTTAAACTCATTACTTTTAGCTTTTTTATATAACTCCCTATATAACTTTTTATCAATTATATTTTTCTCTTTCAATTCTCTTAATAACTTTCTTATTGCTCTTATTCTTTTCATCCAATTTTCTTTTTTGTCTAATCTAGCTTTTCTACCTCCCTTTCTAGATCCTGTCCCTCTTCTTCTTCCTTTTTTCTTCTGCTCTCTAATATAATTTGCCCATGTTCTAGACTGACCTTTAACATTTTTTACTCTTATTATTCCTTTATCAATTAAATCTAAAATATCAGATCTACTTAAAGCTTTAGATGCATCCTGTATTTTATTTGGATCTATCCATATTCTATCCTTTCCAACACCAAGGATTTCTGATGCTAATCTTTTTTGTAATGATAGGTCCATTATTTAATTATAACCTCTCCACCAACGTTTTTAACCTTTTCTATTGCTCCTTCTGAAGCTTCTCTTACATATATTTTCATTTTTTTGCTAATTCTTCCAGCTCCTAATAATTTATCAACACCTATTTCATCTAAATCTATTGTATAATATTCTCCGTCATTTTTTATTATTCCTTCAGATAATAAATAATCAAAATATTCTTCTATATCTCCCAAATTAATTATAGATTTTTCAACATTATATTTAATACTTGTAAATCCTTTTTTATCTTCAAATTTTTCTGGATATTCCTTAATTAATTTAATGTATTTTTGTTTCTTAAATCTCCATCCAGAGAAACCTGCACCACCCTTATTTCCTCTACCTCTATTTCTATCATTATATCCCCTTCTAGCATATCTTTGTCCAAGATATTTCCTATATTTTTTCTTTCTATGAGCGACCATAGATAACCAAATATTTTATTAAACAATTTTTAAATTTAATATAATGTATAATTTACCATCAGGATTAAGGGATTTTCCTACTGAAATAAAGATATTAAGAAATAAAATATTTAGCAAAATAGAAGAGATATTTCAAAGATTTGGATTTGATCCTATAGAGACTCCAACAATAGAATATTGGGATACATTGAAAGGAAAATATGGAGAAGAAGCTGAAAATAAATTAATATGGAGATTTAAATTACCATATTCTGAAAAAGAATATGCATTAAGATATGATCAAACAGTACCTTTGGCAAGATTTTTTTCAAATCATAGACCAGCTTTACCATTTAAGAGATATGTAATAGACAAATCTTATAGATATGAGAATCCACAAAAAGGAAGGTATAGAGAATTTTATCAGGCAGATTTTGATATAATTGGATCAAAAGAACCAGGATCTGATGCAGAGATATTAAATATTGTAAATTTTATATTTAGGGAATTTAATTTTTCGAATTATAAAATTATAATAAATAATAGAGAATTTTTAAGATTTATTTTTGAGAAAAAGCTAAATATAAGTGAAGAAAAAATAAAAAAGGTATATACAATAATTGATAAGTTAGATAAAATTGGAATAGAAAATGTAAGAAAAGAATTAAATAATGTTGTTGGAGATTTATCTGATAAAATTGTTGAAATAATATCATTAAGGAATCAGGAAGTAATTGATTATTTATCAAAATATGAAGAAATATCAAAAGAAATAAATTATTTTAATAACATTTTAGATCTATTAGACGATAAAAATAAAATAGAAATAAATTTATCTTTAGTAAGGGGTTTAGATTATTATACTGGAATGATATATGAAGCAATTGTTGAAAAACCAAAAATTGGATCATTATCTGGAGGAGGAAGATATGATAATTTGTTAAAATTATTTACAAATGAAGAGATACCTGCTGTTGGTGGAAGTATTGGAATAGAGAGATTGATTGATGCTGGAATAGAATTAGGAATATTTAAGATTGATAAAAAAACTTATACAGAAATATGTGTAATATATTTTGAAGATACATTTAAAGATGCATGGAATATATGTAATAAATTAAGGGAAATTGGATTAAATTGTTATATTGATTTAATGAGAAGAGATTTTGATAAGCAAATAAAATATGCAGTTGATAAGGATATAAGGTTCTTATTAATTATTGGAAAAAAGGAATTATCAGAGAATAGTGTTTTATTACAAGATAGGTATACAAAAGAAAGAATTAAAATATCAATCAATAATTTGGAAGATATCTACAGAATAGTAAAAAATAAGATAAAAAATAGTTATTGATAGGTTATCAATATTATAAATATTTTTTATTATGATAAAATAAATCTTAAAAATCGATTTATAAAATTTAATTAAAGTAAAGTTTATAAATTTCAAAAGAGTATATATAAATCTTTTTTTATCTAAAAAATAAAAGTAAGGCAATATAATACGTCTTTGAAATTTATAAATTTACTTTTCATAAACAATACCCTTTGTAAAGACCCAATTAATTATAGAAGCAATAAATATTGCAAGAAGTTGTGATATCAGGTAGTTTATTTCAAATACATAATAAAATAATAAGGCCGATAAATATTGAACAGGTTTTGATAATAAGCCTCTTCCTCCAACAAATAATAAAAATCTTTTCCAAAGTTTTTTCTTCTTAATTTTAAATACAAACAAATCATTTAAAATGAAATTCCATATAATTGAAATTAAAATTGCTAAAAAAGAGGAAACATAAAATGGAAGATAAGAGATTAATAAGTATAAAGCTAATAGGTTAATAAAAATTCCAGATAATCCTACTAAATAGAACTTTATAAATTGTGAAATATCGAATAATAAGAAAACCTGCTTTAAATATGAAAAAATTACTTTTTTGCCCAATTTAGATTTTCCATGTTTTCTTTCCTCAAATGTATATGGAATTTCTATTAATTTATTATAATTTACTTTTACTAATATATCTAATAGAACTTTATAACTAAATGGATCAGAAACATTAAAATTTTCTAATAGATCTTTTTTTATTAAAAAATATCCACTTAATGGATCCTTTACTTTTAATGTTTCTGGTAGAAAAATATATGCAATAATTATTGCTGTTTTTGATATAAATTCTCTTAAAATATTCCAATTCTCTATTTTTCCTCCTTTAATATATCTAGATGCAATAACCAAATCATAACCTTCCAAAGCCTTTTCATACATTGTTTTTAATAATTCTGGAGGATGTTGTAGATCAGCATCCATTAATACAACATATTTTCCATTAGAATATTTTACTCCATCTAAGAAGGCAGATGATAAACCTTTTCTATATCCCCTTTCAACAAGTTTTATATTTTTATATTCCCCTTTTAATTTTTCTATTTCTTCAATTGTTCCATCTTTTGATCCATCATCTACAAAAATTATTTCATAATTTATATCATTTAAGCTTTTCCTTATTCTTTTTACTAATTCATTAATATTTTCTTTTTCATTTAATGTTGGTATTATTATTGATATATCTATATTCATTGATTATTCTAACTTCCTTATTTACTTTAAAAATATTTCTTTATATTATCATTAAATGACAAGATTGGGTGGTACAAATAAAGTAAATCATGTTATATGTAGAAGATGTGGTAGAAAAACATATAATCCTGATAAGGGATATTGCTCACATTGTGGATTTGGAAGAAGTAGTAAAATAAGGGCCTATGCATGGTCATATAAATTTAAAAGAAAATGGTAGAAGAACAAAAAGAAGCTGAAGAAGTAAAAAAGGAACAGGAGGCTTTAGAAAAAATAGGATCGCAAAAGTTTAATATAGAATCCTGGAATCCAAAAACAAATCTTGGTAAATTGGTAAAGGAGGGAAAAATAAATTCAATTGAGCAAGTATTTAAAAATGGATATAAAATATTAGAACCAGAAATTGTAGATGCATTAATACCAGATTTAAAATATGAATATATTAGATTATCATTGTCTAAAGGTAAATATAGAAGGCCAAAATTTGTAAAAATGGTTCAAAGAAAAACTGCTGAAGGTAATAAAACATCATGGGTTTCTGTTGCTGTTGTTGGAAATGAAAATGGATATGTTGGAGTAGGGATTGGAAAGTCTTCTGATATTGCTTTATGTATGGAAAAAGCTTTAAGAAATGCAAAATTAAATATTATACCAATTGCAAGGGGTTGTGGATCATGGGAATGTGCATTTAAAACTCCCCATTCTTTACCATTTAAAGTTGAAGGATCTTATGGTTCTGTAAGAGTTGTATTATTACCAGCTCCAAGAGGAGTTGGATTGGTAGCACCTGAAGAAATGAAAAAAATATTTAGATTAGCTGGTATAAAAGATCTATGGATGAAATCTTTTGGACAAACTAGAAAAAGATATAATTTTGCAATGGCAGTTTATAATGCATTAAGAAAAACAGTAGAATATAGAATTAAGGAGGAATATGCCAAATATTCAGGATTAAAGATAGGATTTGTATAAAATGGGATTATTAGCAATTGTAAGGATAAAAGGAACTGTTAAAGCAAATAAAGAAATAAAAGATACATTATATTTGTTAAGATTAAGAAGAAATAATTATGCAGTAATAATGAAGGATACAAAAGATATAAGAGGAATGATAAAAAAAATAGAACCATGGGTTGCATGGGGGGAAATAGATAAGGAAACATTAAAGGAATTATTATTAAAGAGAGGAAGATTGGAAGGAAATAAAAGATTAACTGAAGATTATATTAAGCAAACATTAAATATGGATATTGATACATTTGTTGAAAAATTATTGAATAATGAAATAGATTTAGATTCAATACCAAAAATAAAAAAGATATTTAGACTAAAACCTCCATCAAAGGGTTATCCAAGAAGGGGTATAAAGGTTCCATATAGCCAGGGTGGTGCATATGGGTACTATGGAAAAGATATAAATATATTATTAAAGAAAATGATATAAAATGGCAAAGAGACCCTGGAGAATATTTAAGGAAATAGAAAGACCATATACAAGATTTTCATATAGTAAATCGTATAATAAAATTCCAGGTGCTCCAGTACCAAAATTAAGAATGCAGGTTATGGGAATGACAAATATACCAAAGGATCAATGGAAATATGCTGGTCATTTAATTGCATTACATAATGTTCAGGTATCTGATTATTCCTTAGAAGCTGTAAGAACCAATATATTAAAATATTTAGAAAATGAAGTAAAGGAATTTTTATTTATTGTAAGAAAATACCCTCATCATGTTGTAAGAGAACATGCATTGGTATATGGTGCAGGTGCAGATAGAATTTCACAAGGAATGAGGCATGCATTTGGAAAACCATATACAAGAGCTGCTCAAGTATTCTATAAAGATATTATTTTATCAATATATTATAATAAACCAGAATTTACAAATAGAATAAGTTTCTATCTAGATGTTGCAAGAAAGAAATTATCAGGAAAATATAAGAAATATATAGGGGAAAATAAACCTGAAGAAATTATTTTATCGTCTGTTGTCTAGATATTTCGTATTCCAATAATAAAAGTTTTTTCAAATCTTTTATATCTTTAGAAATAAATAATCTTCCTCTTCCATATTTTACTATTTCTTTTGCAATTTTTTCTCCTTCATCATTTAATTGTATTCCAATTATTGATATATAATAGTATTGGCTTAATTCTTTAGCTAGCTTTAAAGTTCTTTCTACAGGATTTTTTCCCTTTGTTGGTAATGCATCAGTTATCAATATTATATGTCCATTTTCCCCTTTATTTAATAAATAATTAAATGCTAAGGCAATATCCGTACTTCCATTTGGTATAATTTTTAATATATCTATTATATCCTTTAATCCTCTAACATTATCATATTCTTTAACAATCTTATCATTAAATAATATTATATCTAAAAGATTGTTATCTTCTAATATCTTTGATATTAATAATATTAAAGCTTTTTTTGCTTCAAATATTTTTTCTCCAAGCATACTTCCAGATACATCTAATAGAATTATATATTTACCACCTTTATTTTCCCTTTTAACATTAACAACAAATCTTGTAACCTCTTTATTCCTTATGTAATTTCTTATTGTTTCTTTTATATCAATTTTATTATATTTATCTCCTATACTAAAATATTTTTTATAAAATTCTTCATCATTTCCAATATAATTTGATAAATATTTTCCATATTCAAATATTCCTTCAATTTCCTTTTCTATATTTCCTATTAAATATTTAGAATATTCCATTAAAGATTTTTCAGTTAATTCTCCATTTTCATCTATATATCCTTCACTAGTTAATATTTCCTTTAATTTATTTAATGATTTCTTAAATTCTTTATTAAATCTATAATCCTTATCCTCTCTTATTCTTTTTTCATCATATTCAGTTAGCTTTGATAATATCTCAGAATATTCTTTTTTATTTTCCATAATTTTATCTATATCAAATATTGGATATCCTTCTTTTATCATTTTTTCAATTAATTCATTTATATTTTTCTTAATTTCCTTTGAACTATATTTAAATGATTCTCCAGGTCTTCTTATTAAATTTTCTGAATCAACTCCGAAAGTCCTTCCCTATTATAAAAGAATTCCACTCCTTTTTTATATATTCTTCTTCATTTATTTCCATTTTATATGATGGTTTTAATCTTATCCTATGTGGTAATATTGATAGTAAAGCTTCAAATATATGTTGAATTTCAACATTTTCTTTTTTATCTATTATTGCCAAAGCCTGGGCTTTTTCATAAATACCAATTGAAGATCTAGCCGATGGTTTCTTTTCTAATTTATCATCTTTTCTCAATTTTTGTATAAATTCAATTGTTAATTCTAATAATTTTTCAGGAAAATTAACATCTAAATTTTTTCCATATTTTAATATAATCTTCTTTTCTTCTTCAATATCTTTTGGATAATCTAAATTTATTATATCAAATCTATCTAATAATACATCGGATATTTTTTCAGTTCCATAATAACTTTCAGGATTCATTGTAGCAATAAATATTATATCTAATGGTATTTGAAATTCATATGTCCCAATTGTTATTTTCTTTTCTTCTAATAATTCTAATAAACTATTTTGAACCTTTGGAGGTGCTCTATTTATTTCATCAAAAAATAATACACCATGGTGTGCTCTAAATATTTTTCCAGGTATAAAAGATTCTAAAGAATGTATGCCATATTTTAATGCTTTTGAAGGATCAATATCTCCAATAAGATCTTCTACAGATAGATCGTAAGAACCTTGTATTCTAATAAATCTATCTTCTCCTTTTATTTTTATAAAAGGACCTTCTTTCCATTTTTTTCTATATTCTTCAGATACAAAAGGAAATTCTTCATAAGCCCATAATGGAATTCCATCTGGAAAATCAATTTCTGGTAATAATTTTGCTATATTTTTTGCTAAAGTTGTTTTTCCAGTACCTGGAGGACCTATTATTAATATATTTCTTCCAGAAATTAATGAAGATAATATTTGTCTCTTTGCATTTTCTTGTCCAATTATAGAATCAAATGGATCTTTACCTTCTTTAATATAATTATTAATTATTATATCCTTTATCTGTTCTCTTATTTTGATCATATTAATTATTTTATATCTTTCTTTAAAATATTATAATTATGGTCATATTTTACAATTTAAAGGGAGTAATAATTGATCTGGATGGGACACTTATAAATAGCTTAAAAGTTTATGATGAGGTCCATAAAAAGATATTAGAAAGATATAATGTAAAGATAGAAGGTTCTTTAGATAATTATGGAATGCCTATAGAAGATATAATATATAATATAATAAGGAAATATAATTTAAATATATCAATTGAAGATATAAGGAAAGAATTTGAAAATATGCTGATAAATGAATATATGGAAAAAATAAAATTTAATCCTGGGGCAAAACAAATATTAAATTATTTTAAAGATAAAAAATATAAAATGGCAATTTTTACTTCAAATACTAGAAGATTAACAATGGAATTATTAAAGCATTTACATGTAGATAATTTATTTGATGTTATAATAACTTCTGATGATGTAAAACAACCAAAACCAGACCCAGAGGGTTATATTAAAATAGTAAAAGGATTTTCTCTATTACCAAATGAAATATTAGCAATAGAAGATTCTATATATGGTATTATTGCCGCAAAGAGAGCTGGAATAAATGTAATAGGTGTTGCTAGTGGTGTAAATAAAAAGAGAGAATTGATTTCTGCTGGTGCTACAATGGTATTTAAAAATTTAAAGGAATTATATGATTATCTTGTAGAAGAAGATAATAAGAATAATCAAAATAATAATCAATAAGATAATTAATAATATAATTGATAGTTGATAAGAATTTGATATTAATATTGGTATTGGACCTATTAATATTAATCCAGCAAATTTTGTATTAGAAGAATTGGATAATGAGTAAATAAGTAATAAAATTATTGAAATAAATAGAAAAATAATTGATAAAATTAAAAGTAAGTTATTATTCATCCAATTTTAATTTATAAAATTTTGGATGGCCAAAATGAATAATTAAATCAAATCCATATTTATCTAAATATATTGGTATATCACATCCACCAAAATCAGATCCAAACCAAATATATATTTCTATATCTTTATATTTTTCTCTTATTTTATCATATATTTCTTTAGAATATGGTTTTAATCCATCAGGAAATTGCAATAATATTTTTTTATATTTTTTTCTATCCAATGTTTCAAATATTTTATCTAATTCAAAATCTATTTCCATCTAAATATTTTTAATATATTGTCTATAAATCTATTTTTAACTTTTAATTCTTTTCCAGTCATTTTTTCTGCAATTTCTATTATATCTTTAGAAGCTATAGAATTTATATCATAATCTATTAAAGGTATACCGCTGTCCATTGAAATTTGTACATTTTCATCATAATGAATTATACCGATTATTTGCTTTTTAAAAAATCTTTCAATTCTTACATAATTTACTCTTCTTCTAACTTTATTTAAAACAATTCCAAAAGTTTTTATATCCAAGCTATCTAATACTTTTGTAACTCTATATGCATCTATTAATGATGATTTTTCAACATTTGTTATTACTATTGCTTCTTCAGAAGCCTTTAATGCTTCTACAGCTTCTTTACCAATTCCAGCAGCAGAATCTATAATAATATAATCAAAATAATCATATATTTTCATTATTCCATTATGTAATTTTTCTGTAGAAATATATATTAGATCTTTTATATCTAAACTTCCAGGAATTATATAAAAATTTTCTTTATATTCCTTTATACAGTCTTTTATATCAATTTCCCCCCTTAAAAATTTATGTATATTGTTATTTTCATTACCTAATCCAAGATTTATTGATACATTTGGTGTACTTAAGTTAAAATCAATTAACAATGTTTTAAAATTTAATAATGAGAGAGCCCTTGATAAGTTTATAGAAAAGAAAGTTTTTCCCACTCCCCCTTTTCCAGAAGATATTGTATATACCTTTGCCATTATATATATTTACTAATAATTGTAGAAAATTTTTTAACAGATTCTGCAATATCTTTTAATGTTTTTATATTTATTTCAAATTCTTCCCCGCTCAATGTCCTAAATTTTATAACCATACTTTTTCTATATTCATTCATTATCCTTGCATCAGAATTTAAAGCAATTTTTAATAGTTTATAATATTTTAATGATTCTTCAAGTTCTTTATCCTTTGTAATTTCAATTATTTTTCTATATCTTTTAATTGGACTGTCTGGAATTTCATCAATCATTTTATTTTCATATAATTTCTTAAAATATAATTCAATTGCATAATCGTAATATTCAATAACTGCTTTTATAAAACTTCTAACAGTCTCTAATCCTTTATTATTTTTCAATGAAACATTAAATATATGTAAAACTTCCTTATATCTTCTATTATATTCTAAATCTTCTTCTAAATTAGACATGATATATAAATATTTGCAATATATACTAGAGCCGCGAAAATAATTATAAGTATTATTATTTTATTTCTATTTAATTTTATTTTTGATTTTTCCTTTCCAAACTTATATAATCCAAGGTATGTAAATAGAGGCATTTGGTCAGGCATAATTTATATAGTTATAAGAAATATATAAAAAAGTGGCCGTAGGAAGGTCTGCTTACCGATAAGCCACCGAGGAATCGGAGGGGGAAACCCCTGGCTACATAACCAGAAATCACGGACATATATCCGATGAAGATGAAGGGTTAATACCTGGAGGCAACTCCGGGTAAACTTGGAGAGGATATATGCACCTTGAGAAGTATGTCCTGGCGGTACAAGGCTTGTCCGCTTAGAATAATATATACTAAAAGCAGCCTACGGCCACACTAATAGCTTTTTCCTATATATACATAATATTTTGCATCATTATTACAAAATATACATTTTTTATTTTTTGCATCTTCTGGTATAATATCAGTTCCTCTTACTTCTAATGAATATTTTTCTTTAATATTTCTTGCACATTCTTCTCTCATACAGAAAGGAACTTTAAATGCTACATTTTTATCTAAATTTTTTTCTAGATCTTTTAAATTATCTAATTTTAATATTTTATCCTCAAAATATTTTCTTGCTCTTTCTTTCAATTCTTTGTCATATTCAATAATTAATCTATCTAATTCATTTAATAAATTTTCTAATTTTACCTCATAGTTTTTTGCTTTATTATTATATTGTCTTATAGATATTGTAACAGTATTTTTTTCTAATTCCTTTTTTCCAATAGATATTCTAAATGGTACTCCCATTAGTTCATATTGATTAAATTTCCATCCAGGACTTTTTGTTTCATCTTTATCAATTTTTACTCTATATTTTTCCTTTAATAAGTTATATACTCTCTCACAATATTCTAATATTTTGTTTTTTTCATCTTCAGAATAATATATTGGTATAATTATTATTTGAATATTGGATATTTCAAAGGGTAATATTAATCCTTTATTATCTCCATGTATAGAAATTATTGCACTTAATGTTCTCATTGATATTCCAAAAGATGTTTGCCAAGCAAATTTCTTATTAACCAATTTATTTTCATTAAATTTATCTTTAATTATATTATTTATTTTATTTATTAAATCTTTATTATCTTCAGATATCTCTCCATTAAATTCAATATTTTCTTCATATGATTTAATTAATTCTTCTTTATTATTATATAATCTTATTTTTATTTTATTTTCAATAATTTCTATTTCATATCTATAATTATCTTCATTAAATGCCTCAAATTTATTTTTATCTATTTTTATAAATGGATTCTCATCTTCAAAAATAATATTAAATGCTTTAGAGAAGTTTCTTCCTAATAAATGTGTAGTTCCAATTTGTAAAAATCTTCCGTCAGGTAATATAGTATCTGCAGCTAAAGTATAATCTGCTCCAGCAAATTTATCCCAATCTGGTCTCTTTACCCATATGTGTGGTATTGATAAATGATCCCAAAATATTTTTGAATATATTTCCATAGATTTTTTTATCATTCTTTCTGCATCATCTAAATCTTTATGTGCAGTATGTGCCTCATTCCATAAAATTTCTCTTCCTCTAATTAATGGTTTTGTTGCTTTTGTTTCATATCTATATACTGTATTTGTCATATAAGTTAACAAAGGTAAGTCTCTATAAGATTTTATCCATAAAGAAAACATATAATACATTTCAGTTTCTGATGTTGGTCTTAATATATATTTTATTTCTTTTTCCTCTTCTAAAGGTTTTGATGGAGTAACATAAAATACTTCAGATTCAAAACCTTTTATATGTTCACTTTCCCTTTTAAATATTTCATATGGAATTAATATTGGAAACCAGTAAGGTTCAAATTCATTTTTTTCTAATTCATTTTCTAGGATACTCAATATCTTTCTAATTGCGAAATATCCATTTGAATAATAAACGGGCATTCCTTTTACAGGATATCTATCATCAATAATCTTAGAAATTCTTATTATATTGTTATACCAATCAGAAAAATTAGAATTCTTATCTAAATTGCTTTCTTTCATAGTAGAAAAAATCTAATGATACATTTTTAAATATTATATTATTTAATATTATGTATATGATCTTCTCTACCTGAGGTAGAGAAGTGAGCCTGATGATAAAGATGAGGGGGATGAGAGGGAATATATAGTCTCAGGAACCCGCTCGGTGGATGCCTCGGCTCGGAAGCCGAAGAAGGGCGCGGCAAGCTGCGAAAAGCTGGAGGGAGGTGCATGCAACCGTTGATCTCCAGATCCCCGAATGGGATATCCTGCCGAAAGGCATCC
>WYEB01000025.1_pt1 | contig 73706 bp, 78 predicted proteins | sample 6343061 | NCBI WGS metagenome assembly WYEB01 (sample SAMN13812332, study PRJNA600296) | hot springs metagenome | biome: ENVO:00000051; feature: ENVO:00002007; isolation source: sediment sample from Evening Primrose shelf | place: USA: Yellowstone National Park, Evening Primrose Hot Spring ... | reverse complement strand
GTCGTATAGGTTGTCGATTCTTTTGTTGGTCTCGTCAATCCTCCTATTTATGCTCTCCCTCATCTCGCTCATGCCCTTACCCAACTCATCAATCCTCCTATTTACCTCATCAATCCTCTTACTAGTCTCCTCAATCCTCCTGCTTAATGAGTCGTTTATCGCATCAATCCTCTTATTAGTCTCATCAATCTTCCTACTTAATACCTCATAATTCTTGCCCACTAGATCATAGAGTGCGTCGATCCTCTTGCTTAATGAGTCATTTATTGCATCTATCCTCTTATTAGTCTCATCAATCTTTTCAACCAACCTATTGTTTATCTCGTCGATCTTCTTAATTAATGAGTCGTTAACCTCATTAATCCTACTATTCAGTACCTCGTAATTCCTACTCATCATTTCATAGAGGGTGTCGATCCTCTTATTTGTGTTGGCTATATCATTCCTAATCTCGCGAAATAAGCCTAGCATTAACACGACAAGGTCCTCGGTGGATAATTTCCTACCTTCACTAACCTTTCTCAGGACAGTGTCCAATGCCTTCTCAATGACGGCACTTGTAACAGACTCAACCATTTAACCAAAAATAACCCACGCATTTAAAAAGGGTTTGGTCACGAAATTTCACCCCTACCAGTGGTTTCAACATGGTCTTTAGGAATAACTTGAGGGCGACCGTTATGCACCTTAGAACGTGCTCCTCATGATCGACCCATGGAACTGCATTTCAACCCAAGCAAATCTTGGCGGGCCCGGTGGGATTTGAACCCACGTCCTACGGCTCCGGAGGCCACAAATACGTAACAAGCACGACAGGTGCTTAACACGAAGAGACCGTAACAAATGCTCCCCACGTCTCATACTCGCGTTCAACAACATGCACTTATTGATACAGCGTTACAGCAGGTAATTTTTAATTTTTCGTTAACTTTTACATTCAATTATTCAACCAAATCATCGTTTTGGTTTATATATCAAACCAAAAAACCACGTTCTTGAAAAATTGAAATTTTTTGTTTTTTGTTTTCAATTTTTCAAAAATCACGCCAAGCCTTCACCATCATATTGTACTGCATGCCTTGGTTATAAGTTTTAAGTAGAAATTTAAATCAATTGGAATTTTACCTCCTGAAGGTAACGGTGCTTTGAAAAGCGATGCAATGGCGCTTTTGATTTCATCCACCATTAGTTTATAATACTTGGGGTTAAGGTCTCTAATTTCTATCCCCAGTAATGCCTTAGCAGTCACGAAGCTCACAAAATATATGAGCCGTTCCGTCTCATCTGTATTTGAAGGCGCTTGTGCCGCCTGGTTTTTTAACCATAGCATTGTAAACGCAAACCATAACCTATTCAAGCCTAAATTAATCCTAAGGAGTTTTAATAAGCAAGGAATATTACCGACGGGTATGTCGTTAGTGACATTTAATAAGCCAAAGTAAAGGCCCGTGCTAACGACACCCTCCATTGTCGGTACATACCTGGTTCTGCGACCCACGGGCACGCCTATGACGAAGCCGTTGTCCAATGCCGCGTCCCTACCTTCGTACTGCCCGCCCGTGCTCCTCAGGGCGTGAATATCCCTCATGCAATCTTCAACATCGCTTATTGGGACGGGTTTACTTAATTCTGAGTAAAGCCTAATCACGCAGTCCACGAACGGGAACATGTACTTGCTGTACCTAATGAATCCACCTCCCTTCCCTGCACTCATTACTACAGAGCTTGCGCCCTATTTTATAAAATCTTCTCCTTAGAAATTTTCTCATACTCATCTTTTTCACGAGAAGGTTCTCGTTAAATATTGCGGTTAATACAGATTTAAGAACGGGAACTATGTACCCTAGTCGGTATGGGGCAACTAGTAGTAATTAAAATCCCGGTTAGGGTACGTATTTGGAAATCGAAGCAAAACTACATAGCAATCATCAGGGACAAGCCCACGATAGATGCATTAACGCCATACATTAACAAGAAAGTAACCCTCGAGATGGCTGGTATGGCAATAAACGCGAGACTCGTGAAGCTGGTACAGAAAGGAACGTACTACGTCGGCGTGTTTTTACCAAGGAAGCTCACCCCAACCTGGGAGAGACTTCGTGAAAAAGATGAGGAACTGAATGCTATAATAACAATAACAGAGGGTGGTGAACCATGAGCGTGCCCTTCAGCTTCACAACTAAGGCTAGGGTTAAGGGTATGCTTAGGCCCGGGCAAACAAGCGATGGGCGTGCAGTGCTGAGGTTGAGCGTGTCGATTAATGATGACGACTACGTGCTCAACGTCGTGGGTAGACAGGGCCAGGGTGTTGAGGGGTTGATGAATGAGTTGGTGAGGTTGAAACTGCTTGTTAAGGACGGTAATGATTGGTTCATCGAAATACCAACGTGGTCAATAGCGAAGGCTAAGAATGGCACTATCTGGGTTCACTTTGATGATTACGAGCGTCTCAAGGGCTCGAGGATGATGGCGTCGGCATAGACGTGAACCAACACGCCCCGCTTTAAAATCGCCCCGCACCGCGGGTAGGACGCCCCACCCGCGGGCGGAGAGGGCGACCCCCATGGAGGGTTATAGCGACTTTAGCCAGGAGCTTAAAAACCAAACCCAGGACGTCAATACATTGGTATCCGAGTTCCTGAAAGAGGTGAGTAAGCAATCCTCTGCCCAGAGCTTCGAGGTTAAGGACGACGGCATATACAGGGGCGACAAAATGGTCATCCCCGTCGTTGTTGAGGACGTGCAGGTAATCAATGATGTAGACGGCGTTAGGTACAGCGTAAGGTTCAGGGCCACCGTGCCGCCTATTGAGCTGACCTGCAGTGGTGACCTGGATGACGTATATGACTGCGTGAAACGACAAATACCAATACTCAACAGCCACGTCGCGAGGAACGCCCTCATGCACGCAATATACACGTGGTTGGACCAACACGGTGCAAGGCAGGCTGAGATCACCACGGCGATGGATAAATTCCTTAAATTAATTAATGAGATATTGGCAGTCGCCCAATTAACCTACTCAAAACTTAAGCCTTCGGTGGAGAGAGTGCCTAGCAATCCAGCGGCGCTGTATGGCATTATCGCCGAGAACCCGTCGGTGCTTGAGGCGATACAGAGGGTCGCATATGGCGCGAGGGTAACCACAGACAACCTGCACTGCATACCCATCGAGACCCTGAGGAGCAAGGGCATAAACGTTGAGGAACTGGAGGCATTAGCGATAGATTACAAACAACTCACCGAAGCCATGAAGACCCAGGAGTTTAGGATAGCCCTGGGACTGCTCGGCATAGCCGTGCAGGAAGACCAGGCCGAACTCACGATACAGCGGCTGAACAGTAAGCTCAGGGAGATAGACACCAAGAGCCTGGAGCCCATAATAAACGGCCAGGACAACATTGCAAAGGCAATCAAGGCATTAATGGGGCTGATACCCATCAAGCACAAGGTCAAGACACCGCAGGGCAGGACGCTGTGGGCACTATGCATGGCACCACCACGAGGTGGTGACGACGCCAATGCAGAGTAAGCACCAATTGCTGAAGAGAAAGGGACACGCCATGGTGGCGCCTACGGTGGCAAAACCGGTGGCAAAACCCGTAGAAACTAATGCTTTAGTTTCTTCGTGGTTTGGAACCGTGTGTGCCATCGATCCTGCCACTGGGCGGTTGAAATGCGTGTTCTACTCCTCGTTGTTCCTCACGTGCTATGCCTACGGCACGTGCTTCTCCGTGAGCATTAAGTCAAGCCACCGCTTGACTTGGTTCTCAATAACCGTTTGCAGGTGGTTCCTGTGGTGATGGTGCCGGGTGAGGTGATTGAGGGGTTGGGCAGGGAGTTGGGCGTGGGTAACGGCGTAGTCGAGGGCTTCGTGGATTGGTTGCTCAGTGACTACCTGGTTAGGTACCCAAGCGTTGGTTTGCTCAGGCTGGTGATTGACGTGTTGAACAGCGGTGACCCCAGGGTCGCGAGGTTCAGGAGGGCGTTGGGCATCAACTCAACCTTCGACGTTGAGGTGAACATAAACGACCCACTCTTCGCCAGGTTACTTACCGCGGTAAGGATCACCATCAAGGCCCTAGTCAAAGTTGGCGTTATCGAGTACGTCGAGGACCTGGGCGTGGTGAACCTTGTGGGGGATTGGTAACTAAGGTTGTTTACATGTTTACACGTAGCGTAAACAGTTTTAATGGGCGTGGTTTACATGTTTCTGTGGGTTGGAAATTTGTTAGGTTGCATGAGGAGGAGTATGAGGAGTTGAGGAGGTTGAAGGAGGAGAGGGGCTTATCATCGTTCAGCGACGTAATCGCCGAATTGCTGAGGTGTAAACAGGTAGAAAAGGCACAGGGTGAAAGCGTTGAAAACAACGGTGTTGAAAAGTCTCTTGAAAAATCTAAGCAGCAAAAACTAGTTATACTCACTGATTACGCGCTTGATTGGCTTGATGGAATCAGGAGACACCTCACGAATGCACTCAATAATGAGTTTAGGTTTGGTGCCGTGGACTTCACCCTCAGCGACGTACTCGATATCATTGGATACGCGATGGCGGTGGACAAGGACACAAAGTATCAAGTTAATGGTTTAATAATTAAGGCGATCATAAACGCGATAAGGAAAACCGCGAGGTCGGGAATGTTAAACGTACAATGACACCACGCCCTCCACCGGGGGTTAGCGATTATGTTTAACAGCTTGGGAGGATTTAAGAATAAGGGCTGTGTTTTGGTGGCTGGGTGGTTCGTATGGATCCTTTCATATCCTACTCCGTACTGCTTTGGGATATTGTTGAGCCGGCTGGGTTCGTCATAATCATGTACCTGCTCTACAGGATATATAAGGAGATCAAACTACTCAGGGAAATGCTTGAGGAGCGGTCAAGGCAACACTAAACGCAGCAAACCCTAGGCGCATACTTCAAATACCAGTTCCTAAGCTCCTCGTGCCTTGGTGACCAGTAGTGCTCAACCAAGACCCTGAACTCACTTGGTGGCGCCCTGCCCTGCAGGGTGTTCACTATTGACTCCGGCACGCCCTGGCTAATCATATACGTGGCGAAGAACTTCCTAAGCTCATAAAGCTCGAACTCACGACCAAGCACCTGCCTAGCCACATCCTTAATCTCCCTACGAAGCCTCGATTGGTCGAACGGGATTAGCTTGCGCTTTGCGTTCTCAATGACTTCCTTACTGAACAGGTTGCTCGCCTCCCACATCTTTGCCATCCTCTCGACCCACGAGTTTCTAAGGGGTAAATACACGGTCTTAACCCACTCCAGGAATTCTGGGCGTAGGAAAGCCACAAAGGCGCGCTTGGTCTCCGTCACCTTGCCTATCCTCAACATGCCGTGCTCAAGGTCAAGATCATCAACGCTTAGCAAAAACGGCTCACCGGGTCTAAGCCCGGTCTCTGCCAGGAGTGCGAAGTAGAACTTAGTCTCTATGGTTGGCAGTTGTTGCCATATTAGGCGCAACTGCTCAATGGTTGGGAGTTTAACCCTATTGTTGCTCCTTGCCTTGTAAGTCTTGAACGCATGGTAGAGCAAGCCAAAGAGGTATGGGTCCCTCGGCTCAAGCACAGTCTTTAGGAACGACTTCAGGGCTGTGGTTAGGTGGTGCAGTACGTGCTCCTCACCCTCCTCCCTGAGCTCTGCTAGGTACTCACGTATACCGTCAGGCGTCAGCGTCCAATTCAACTCGGCGAGCATTTCACGGAGGTAATGCACGTAGTCCCTAAGGGTCTTCTCGGTAACCCCCTCAAGCCTCTTCGCCTTCACGAACTCCTCAATGTCCTCCTCAGTAACCACCCACTTATTACCCATAGCCCTAACGTAATCGCCCAAGTATCTGTCGAGGTAGGAGAGCAATAGGTCCCGGAACTCGGGGTCAGCCCTGGCCCGAGCAATCACCCTGACCAGGTCACCAATGCTCGCTGGCTCAAGCTCGGGTATTTGACCCAGGAGTTTGGCAAGCTCCTCATTACTGAGGAACTTCAGGGCACGGCAAAGCAGATCCTCAGTAACCCTACGCTTGCCAGACCTAATCATGGATATCAGGTTAATAGTGACGCCCAGGTCACGAGCCTTGACACCTTTCTTCTCCATGACGTAGTTGATAATCTTGACACGCTCCTCGTTGCTTATCTTCTCAATGTTCACGAGCTCGCAATCAACCACGGGCTTCACCTGCTGTGCCCATTGCCACAGCAGGGTATTTAAACCTTCTGTAACAGGAAACACATCGATATGTAACACGGTGTGGAAAGATAGAACGCAGAACTGGCGGGCCCGGTGGGATTTGAACCCACGACCTACGGCTCCGGAGGCCGCCGCTCTACCTGGCTGAGCTACGGGCCCTATTATAATAATCATTATGTCATATTTAACTTTTCCTTCTTTGCCGTTAAATTAGTGAGTTAATTATCATGCCTACGCCGTATAGTATGCAGAATATTGTGTATAGCCTCCCTGTCCTGGCGTCAATATCGTATTTATTTGCACGGAAGTCCTTAATTAGCCCTGGTACCATGGATGCCGTGGCTATGGCTATTAATGATGTAAATGGTGTTATTTTAGCCGCTGTAAGTATTACTGTTATTATGAATGCGGTTATTAGGGATGCTACGTATATTCCATAGCCATACCTACCCGTTAACACTGCAAGGGATTTTACACCAGCCCTGCTATCGAAATTCCTGTCCCTATAGTTGTTTGCGTAGATTATTGCGAACATTATGAGCATTGGTGGTATGGATACTAGCAAAATCGCTGGCTTTAGAATACCCATGCTAGCTGCCACAAAGAAGCCGCCAATGAGGAGCGGCCCCCCATGTTAATGCCACAGAAATCTCACCAAGACCTCTATACTTTAGTGTGAATGGTGGACCCGTATATGCATATAGCAAGAATACACCCAATAGCCCGAAGATCAAGATCCAGAGGCCCTCGATAAGCGCGAGGTATATGCCTATTACCACGCCAAGCCCCATGAGCGAGAACCCAAGCGCCCTTGCCATGGGTAGGCTAACCTTACCTGTCAGTATTGGGTGTGGTCTATACCTGGCCGTTGGGGATTCCATGGAATCCACCCCCTGAATTACATCGTAGTAATCATTTAGTACGTTAACACTCATGTGGAGAAGTAGGGCGCCTAGGACTGCGAGCACGAAGTAAAGTATCTCCAGGTAATTATGGATGAGGCCTAGGTAGTTGGCATAGCCGATACCGATTAGTGACGCAGCTGGTGTCATGAATAGGCTCCAGGCTCTTATTAGGCCTAAGAATTCGGTGAATTCCAATTTATTCATTAATGTTTTATTATCTTCTCTATTATTTAAGTATTTATTGATTTATTCAGTTAAATTAATTCCGTGCACTACAACGGTAGTATGACCATCATTAGTTCAAGCCATAGTATGTGCGTTATTGTTGATGCTGTTAAACCAACCTTATCAGCTAATAACCCATCAATAAGGCCTACCGCAAAGGCTCCAGCTACGAGGGCTGGGTTTAGTGTTGATATGTGGATTAGGGTGTAGTAGGTCATGGAGAGTAGCCATGGTTCACGCCTAATGATACCACCAACACCCCTCATCAACTCCTGGAGACCACCTCTCCAGTACAGTTCCTCCATAATCCCAATGATGGCAAGGGCTACGGCTAGGGCGTACTTACTTATTGAACGCCTAATCATTGCGTAGACCATGGCTACGTACTTGGATAACCCTAGGTATGTTAGTATGGCGTAACCGCCAATGAAGACAATGTACATTATGAACGCGAATAGGATTCCCGTGAGAATAACGATTATGGCACCCAACCTAAACCAATGCAGCCTATCCCTAAACCAGACCAGGGTTAAGGAACCAATAAGCAGTGTGGATATGGCCATGCCATACACGAAGTACCTACTAAATACGTCGAAGGATAGTGGCCAGAGCACGAGCGGTAGCGCTATGTATATTGTTGTCTCAATCCTCCCAGTCATGGATCATCACCACCTTACCAACAACACCCCTACTCTCCATCATTGAGTGGAGTTTTGGTGCATCTCTAATGCTGTAGATACTGCTTATGTATGGTTTCAGCCCCTTAGTGCTCATGAAGTTCAGCAACTCCACTAGGTATGACTTCGCCGAATTGTGAATACCAATAAGCCTAGTATGCCTTAGGTAAAAGCGCCTAATATCTATTGTAAACGTAGGATCGGAGCCCAGGACGCCGAAGGTCACCACAGCGCCTCCGGGCCTCACGGCATCCATAGCCATGAGCAACGTCCAACCCAACGCATCTATCGCCACATCAACACCATACTCGGTCCTCTCATGAACAACACTCAACAACTCATCTTTACCGTAACCCACAACCACATCAGCACCAAGCCTCCTCAGTACATCACCCCTACTGGACACCGCAATAACCCTGGCACCAAGCGCCTTGGCTAGTATTGTCAATGCAGTACCAATACTGCCCGAGCCACCAAGTACCAACACCCAATCACCAGGATTAACGTTAGAAACCCTGAGGGCCTTCCAGGAGACACCATAGGCGAGCGGTAAGGCAGCCAGCTCATTCACGCCAAAGGCCTTGGGTGGATGCACCAACGCCCTAACTGGGACCCTAACAAGCTCGCCGTAACTACCCCACACATGAAAACCCGGCATGGTCCAGGACGGGCAGTGATCCTCAAGCCCAACCCTACAGAACCTACAGGTCCCGCAACCTCACACATTATTCACGAGAACCAAATCACCAACGCTGAAGTCTCCAAGGTCCGTATCTGGACCAATCCTCTCGATAACTCCCACGATATCCGCACCAAGGACGTGGGGAAGCTTAACGGGTATGCCTGGGTAACCCCTCCTCACTATTGCATCAATCCTATTCAACGAGGTTGCCAGAACCCTAACCACAACCTCGCCAGGCCCTGGCGTAGGGTTAGGTAGCTCCATAACCTTAAGGACTTCAGGGTCTCCATGAGCCTCAAAACCAACAGCCCTCACGATGTGGGTTTAGGGTTTACTGCCTTATATAGGGCATGCGCCTGTTAGGTCTGTTTTATCATTCAATTTCGCTAATTCCACCTCTTTTAATAAATAAATCAATGATTTCCCAACATCAATTTCACAACTTCTCAATAAATCTTTTATATACTCACACGTAAAAAGAGTAACTTAAAATGATAGACAGAATCACAAAAGCCAAGAGAAATTTACTGATAACAGCCACAGTATTCAACGCCCTAGACCTACTAACGAGTTACATAGGGTTCTCAGAGTTCGGTTTGACCGAGTTAAACGCCTTCGCCACAACACTGCATATGGGCAATTACCTGGCAGCATTACTGGCTTGCCTAACCTATGAAACCCTTGTACTACTTTGGTACCTACTATCCCTGAAACACCCAATCTTTACAATATTCCTAGTCGTATTTACTGCAGGTAAGGCAATGAGTGTTATCGGGAATGCCCTAGCTTACGTGGGCATTTACAGCATTAACAAGGTCTTTCTAATCAGTCAATCAATACTCAGTGCCTTAAATACCTAGTTGGGAGAGATAGAGAATTAGGGATTAAAAATTGAGTGAGACTTAAATGGTATGATAGAAAGAGTATTGGAGATTGATAGATACCCATGCATGGTTATGTCTGACTTTATGTTTTTATACGTGTAGAAAGAGTTTTCTTGAAGCAGAAAGTATTTAGTTTCTTGCATGTGAGCATTTATTAAGTAGTTGAAAGTAGGAACCAACGTATGAAGACAAACATGAATAGAAAGGGTATATCGAACGTAGTAGCGACAATAATACTGATAGCAGTGGCAATAGCACTAGCAGTGGCAGTCGCAGTGTGGGTCTTCGGCCTGGCAGGCTCAGCATCAAAGACAGCAACACTGCAGATACAAGCTGTTGGTTTAAATAATACAGCTACATTATCATCTAATACTCCTGCGTATTTGTCGTTGCTTGTCAGCAACCCATCATCTGCCGCAATAGGTATTAACGGCTTCACACTAGGAAGCCTATCATGCGTCTTCAGCTCGCCAATATCAGTACCGGCTGGAACCCAGGGCGAATTACTAGTGATAGCGCTCACAGGCTCAAGTGGTAACTTCACAGGCGTTAGTACTATATACCTGGGTGGATCACAGCTGAGTGGTATATCCGCAACGTGTAGTGGTAAGCAGGCAGCCCAGGTCGGCGTTCAATACAGCGGTTACGTGACAACAGTTAGTGGTCAGACCTACCCATTCACAGTAACAGCCAGCTCATAACACAAACAACCCCAGTAAAAACCGTTAAAAATCATTTTTCTTTTTCCATACTTCTTTCCCGAACCATGGTGTCTCTACTTCGTCAAGCCTCCACCTTTGTTTCGCCATCGCCTCCGTCGGGTCTATTGTGATTCCTGCCTTATAGGCTAGTAGTCCTGTGAGGGCTATCATAGCTCCATTATCCCCGGCATATTCTGGTGGTACAACGCCTAGTTTTGCGTTGAATTCCCTAGCTATGTAATCCATAACCCTCATTAACCTCCTACTCCTGGCGACGCCGCCGGCTAACAGTAGTTCTTTCTTGCCTGTTAGGGCTAGTCCTCTTTCTACGATTTCACCTAGCATTGCGTATGCTGTTTCGACTAGGCTTAGGCAGACGTCTGGTAGTGGTGTTCCTTTTTTCACGAGTCTTAGGGCTTCCTCTATCAGGCCTGAGAAGGATATGTCCTGTCCCTTGACTGTGTATGGTAGTGGTATGTACCTACTGCCTTTCTCGGCGCATTGCTCCAGGTGTGGCACGCCTGGGTTTGGTAGCCCTACCTCCCTGGCGAAGTAGTCCAGGGCGTTTCCAACGGCCATGTCTATCGTCTCGCCGAAGACTCCGTAGGATCTCCCCGAGTGGGCTATCACCATTGTGTGACCGCCAGAGATTAGGAGCACCAGTGGGTCTAGGAGGCCCGTAGACCACCTGGCTATCTCCACGTGAGCTACCCCGTGGTGTACTGGTACGAGTGGTTTGTTGAATTTTATGGCTAGTGCCCTGGCTAGGGTTGCCCCAACCCTTAGGGCTGGTCCTAGGCCTGGTCCCATGGAGAAGGCTATGGCGTCGATGTCCTTAATCGTTACGTTGGCTTTTTTCAGGGCTTCCCTCAGTAGTCTTGGTCCTACGGTGACGTGGTGGTCAGCCGCAACCCTTGGGTGTATGCCGACGCCCTGCGGTGGTGTGTATGTGTCGTTTATGTTGGTGAGTATGCCGTCCTCGGTGACTATGCCTACACCGAAGGTGTGGGCTGTTGATTCTATACCAAGCACGAGCGTCATTAATAAACACCCTCTAGCACGGACTCAATAACATCATCCAACTCCCCATCACTTAAGTCTCCATACTTATTGAGTACGAAGTCCACTGTTGACCTCACCTTACCCTCAAGCCAGCCGCATCCTGGATCGTAGTTGTTGTTTGTGAGGATTACGTGGTTGTCTGTTATCTTGAGCACGCCTAATCTTGTTAGTTCCTCGATGGTGTTTATAAACTCTGGGCTTGTTATTACCAGGTCTATCCTGTCCCAGTCCAGTGATTCAAAACCACCCAATTTATCGATGAGGAAGACTACCTTGGCGAGCCTATCCATGCTCACCCTACCCAATTTTTCGAGGGTCCTGTATACCATGCACTCAATAAGCCCCATGATCCACAGCGCTTGATTGATATGCATGATCCCTAATAAAACTAACTAGTTGATTGATTACTCACGTGCATCCCCCATACACATGTTAAAGGAATCATTGTCGTATTTCTTGAATTACCTTAATTATTTTTGAGAACATCCCCCACACCTACGTTTATACTACCCTTCTCGATAATAGCCTTCACAACCCAGTAATAGGCTGGGATTTGATATGCGTACCACTTACCGGCCCAGGGCTCCCTTGGTAACTCGGATAGGTAAACAGTACCTGGTAGTCTCACATTGATTATCACGTTGCTCTCCAGCAAGCCGAAATATCCCATCACAGCGTCCGGGTGAGCTGTGTCGCTCAGTCCGAGATCCTTGGCATTACCTCTCGCCAGCTCAATCAATCTTTCTAGCACGTCAGTGGGCAGCTTTCCCTCCTGCTTCGCGGCACTAGTGAGGGCTTGGATTACGTGGTCAATAACTCTGTCCTGAAGCCACCTCCTCACGTCCCAACCATACCTAATTACGAGATCCCCAAGCTCCCTCACGTTGCCGCCCAGGAGATTCCACAGCAATTCTGCATCAAAATTCTTAGCGCCGGTTAGTTCCGCAACTTCGTTTATTACGCCTTCGAACTCACGCCTAGGTAGGTTCCATAGTAGGAGCGGTGTTGTTAAGCCTTTACTCCCCAGTCTCGTAGTAATCTTTACAGCAGCTTGGTCGCTCAGGGCGAATAGTGTGTTTGCCTGCTTATCGCTGTACTGTGCCCATACGCCCTCACTTGGGTGTTCATGGGATTCCGCAAAGAACTCGAGTAAACCCGATAGGGCTGTGTAGTGTTCATCACCAACCTCCTCCTTAAGGTACTTATCGAAGTTATCGAAGATTATAAGTATTAAGCTAGCCCTGCCCACATTACGTGATTTTAGGGCATACTCCACGGCAGCCTTTACGGCTTCAGCTATTGCGAAGCCGGTTTTAATAGTGTCTATATTACCGAGTTCCGAGCGTATTCTGGCTAGGATTTCGTCACCATTAGGTAGTGCCTCTGAAAGTACTTTCGATAGTGTTTTGCCTTCAAAGTTCATGTACGCTATGAAGACTTCATCACCCATTGACTTAAGGATTTTGTAGATGCGTGATAGGAGTGTGGTCTTGCCTGCCCCGTATGGCCCGTAAAGAATTCTGAGGCCGGGTATGTTCAATCCTTCATTGAATAGCCTCTCAATCTCCCTCTCCCTATCCCTGAACCGTATCCTGTACCTACCGAAATCTGCGTACTCCCTGCCTACCTCAGCTATGACCTCGTTAACATTAACCATTCAGGGACACTGGTGGTAATTGTTGAGATTCCTTATAAAGCTACACAACATTAAAGATTGAGATTTACCGGGTGTAGGCTTAATGCTTAAAAGGGTGATTACCGATATTGGTTTCGTATGTTCAGTCCAGGTACTCTTAAGGAAATACTAAAACCGAGTAATTCCGTTCTCGTGGTTTGGGATGTGCATAGGGCATTATTTAATGGCATATTCAATAAGGATGAGTTCCAGAGGGCGTTGAACACAGCCATAAATGCGGCTAGGAGGGTTAACGTGCCTATAATATTCACGAAGATAACACCATTCCCAAGCGGTTTTGAGCCTGTTACGGTTAAGATAGTCCCATGGAGAGGTGGTTTTAGGCCTGAGGATATGGAGTTGATTGTACAACCACAGCCCAATGATATCGTTATTAATAAGAATACCTGGTCCCTCTTTGTCGGTACTAACGTCGAGCTACTCCTAAGGAATTCTGGCAGGTACACCGTGGTTTTCACGGGGATTGCCACGGATATTGGTGTTGAGACGAGCGCCAGGCATGCCTACGCGTTGGGTTTCATACCCGTGATAGTTAGTGATGCCGTCTCCTCCAGTGATAAGGATGCCCATGATAGGTCGCTGGCTAACATGAGGAGGTTCTTCCCCGTGCTGACTGCTGATGAATTGGCTAAGTACTGGTCGTAGGGGATTTTCGTATTTATTTTTAAAATCAAAACTCACCTGTGCACTACTTCGCTGAGTAACTCGTTGAATGCGTTTATTAGGTCTTGGGCTTGTTCCTTGGTGTGTATCATTGATGGTAGGAGGTGCGGCATGTGCTCCGTCATGTAGAGTATGCCCTTCGTCCTCATGAACAGGTGCAATAATGTGTATAGTCCCTCATCAATCCTGCCCTCATAAGCCATCCTAACATTGATCGGCCTCTCCCTGGTGAAGTGTATTCCGACCATGCTACCAACACCCGTCACCCAACACAGCCTATCGTGGCTCTCGCAACCCTTATCTAACTCAGCACGTGCCCAATCCCATAGATTATTAAAGTCCTCATACAATACCCTGTGCTGGGCTAGATAATTAATTAGCGTATAACCTGCGGTCAAGGTTATCTTATTCCCAGTGAAGGTGCCGCCATGGAAGCTCCTAGACCTTGCGTTAGGCCTCTTGACCTGGTTTAGTAATTCCATAATCTCTGACCTGGACGCTATTGCGCCAGCGCCTGGGTATCCACCACCGACTATCTTGCCCAGCGTTACTATGTCAGCCTTGACATTAAACAATTCCTGACCACCACCTAGAGCCAGCCTAAAGCCAGTTATTACCTCATCAAGTATCAGGAGTGCACCATGCCTATCCGCAAGCTCCCTAACACCCTTTAGATAGCCCTGCTTAGGCTCTATACAGCCTCCCGACCCAGGTACTGGCTCCATGATTATGGCAGCAACATCAAAGCTCTTCAACGCCCTCTCCAGGGAATCCAGGTCATTGTATGGAACAACTATGGTGTACTTAATATGATCAATGGGTAGACCGAGGCTTTCGGGGCCCTCGAATGGTGGGTTAACACCAACATGCAGTGCGTCATAACCGCCATGCCAACCACCCTCCATCTTTATCACGTACCTACGCCCTGTATAAGCCCTAGCCAGCCTAACCGCGTACATGTTGGCCTCCGTACCACTGTTCGAGAACCTAACCATGTCCACGTTCGGTATGACTTTAGTCAGCAACTCCGCATACTCAATCTCCAACGTGTTTGGGTAACCCAGGTGAGTTCCTTCGTAAGCCGCATCGTTGACTGCCTTAACGACGAAATCCGGCGAGTGCCCCATTATGTGCGTGCCATGCCCCATCCAGTAATCTACGTACTCATTACCATCAACATCCCAAACCTTCACACCACTTGCCTTGGTTATGTAGATTGGGTATGGTGTGAAATACCTTATCTGGTACGTAGTACCGCCAGGCAGGACCTTTTTTGCCCTCTCGAAGAATTCCCTGGATCTTCCCGTCCTCTCCATGTATGCTTTCGCATACTTATCGATGAGTCCCTGAACTCTATCCTTAACACTCATTACCCACTGACTTGACTTACCAAGTTATTAAGTAATAGGTTCCTAAGTTACGGTACCCTAACTAGGAAATTATGGCTACGCACCAGGTGGAGTAGTGCATCCACGAACCTGGTTGTTTTATAACCGCACTTAACACACACGAGGTATTTACGCTTATGGAATGAATTTCTTGAGTATGGCTCGATCCTAACCCTCAACCAATCCCCATATTCCTTCGTCTTAAGTATGTGATCGTAAAGCCCACCGTGGTGTTGTATGAAGCCTAGCCTTACCTGGTCTGTTTGTGGTGTTATGTGTAGCTTGAATTCCTTATTGGTGAAGGGGCATTTAATTATGCCGCTCAGGTATAACCTACCGTCCCTCTTTGATGTGTAGACCGTTAGGTCCACGTACTTACCCTTGATCTCACCGCTCCTCCTTAAACCAAGCATTTCAAGGCTTGCGGACACGATGCCCATTGATGTTACAGGCTTTAAGCATTACTTCCATCCGCATCAACGCTGGTTACAAAATTCATTAAAAAGGCGTAATCATATGGTACCGTAACTCCTCATTACATTGAGTAATTTATTAGCGTAATCAACGACATGGCCCCTAACCCTAACCGCAACGTCTGAAATTGCGGTACCCAGCTGTTCAGGATTCTTTGTTTGTGATAGGATAAGTAGTGATGATGGTGACCTTATGTCCGTCTTAACAACAACATCCTCACCAACCCTAACCTTGGTTACACCCGTAACCTTACCCTCCGTGTACGTAACCACCTCCACAATCCCACCCTCTATGGGCTCCGCAACCAGGTTCAGCGTTATGTTGTTTCCACTATAGATCACGTAAATCCTATCCTCCCCAACTAAAGCCTTACCAACCCTCCCAAGCCTAGCCGAGTCGAGGATCCTCCTCCAACCATCACCAACAACCCTGAGGTATTCACCCTGCACGCCCAGTCTCGCTAGGAGGTACCTAACCGCATCCTCAATCTCTACATGTTTAGTCATAACATTCACACCGACTTCACGACCAACCTCAACGAGTAAATTATCCAACAGGTCAAGGAGTTTCCGCAGGTAATCAATACTACTACCGATCAATACCGCAGCATCGCCACTACCAACCTCTAGCAATCTCTCCTCGTAAGTTCCGTCAGGGCCAATGCCCATGACGAACACGTATTTATCACTAATGGAAATCCTGGTATTGCTCAATTCCCTATCGCCAATCCTAACCGTACCCATGGGTACGATGAATTCCATAAAGGCCCATATACAGATTTGATGAAGCCTTAAAAAGCAATTATTGTGAAGCTGGCACATATGGGCAGGTTTGATGGCAAGGTCGTCATGGTCACAGGCGGAACGAGAGGCATTGGTAGGGCCATAGCGGAGGCCTTCCTCAGGGAGGGCGCTAAGGTAGCCATAACCTATGCCAGGAGTGATGAAAAGGCTAGGGAGCTCGAGAAGATGGGTGTATTGGCTATTAGGTGCGATGTCTCGAGGAGGGATGAGGTTAGAAAGGCTGTTGAGTTCGTTAGGGATAGGCTTGGTGATGCTAATGTGCTCGTTAATAACGCCGGTATAATGCACTTAATGCCGTTTGAGGAATACAATGAGGAGTTATTCAATAGGATGATTGATGTGAATGTGAAGGGTATAATATACACAACGCTTGAATTCCTACCGCAATTGAAGAGGACTAAGGGGGTTATCATAAACATAGCTTCCAATGCGGGCATAGGCACGGCGTTTGAGGGCACGACGTATTACGCAATAACGAAGGCTGCGGTGATAATACTTACCAGGAGGATGGCATTTGAGCTTGGTAAGTACGGTATTAGGGTTAATGCGATAGCCCCTGGTTGGGTGGAGACCGACATGACCACAGCCAATAGGTCACCTGAGGAGGTTGAGAAGGTAAAGGCTTTGGTTAGGTCAAGAACCATGCTTAACATGACAGGTGTTCCAGAGGATATAGCTAACGTCGCATTATTCCTTGCCAGTGAGGATGCCAGATACATCACTGGGCAAACCCTGGTCGTAGACGGCGGTAGGATTGACTACCTAACACACAGCGTCTAGGAGCCCTTAACAACCTTAAAACACCTCACGAACGTTCACCACTCATTATCCATATCGATGCAGGCCGCAGCCCTACTATTTATGTGGCCTCCATGAACGTGACCCTCGAAGAGCCAAGTTTCCTAGACAGGTCTGCCTAGGATTTGGGTAGGCTTGTAAAGAGCGAGTACTTGCTCATGACCTTACTTATCAACGCTTTCGTGCCCCTTCGTAAATAACAACTTTAATAGTTGATAATTTAATAGTTGGCGCTTTGATGCTGTTTTCCCGTGCTTATCATTAACATGATATTCGCAGGCCGTTAAGGATTACTATTTAGCACATCTCTACGGAACCAACTGTCCCTAGTCCTTACCAACCCTTTCTTCTCCACATAGTCAGATGCCCTACGCTTAACCATCATGAATACGTCCTCATCACCGCACAGTATTTTGCCGTCGAATACTGTGTCAAGTATTATCATGGAAGTCTCAAGCACATGGTCCAGCTTATCCAGTGGTAGCCATACCACCTGCCCAATACTCATTACCTCGACTCTATACTCACCGGTAGGTACAATGGCCAGTAGGTCCCAATCACTCAATGGCGTATTATCGCCCCTAGCCCTCGAACCAAAGAGAACGATGGCTACTGCCTTACGGCATAACTCATCAATTACGTGATCAGCCATCGACATCCTCTCGGCACTAACCTCACGTAACGCTTCCAACCACCTCTCGAACATAGTTCCACACCACCTCCATGCACCTGATAGCCTCCTCAGCCTCCCAACGCCTACAATCATTAATGCGGGCATCATCCCTAAACCTCTCCGCCTCCGAAACCAAACTTCAAACGCCACTAATGATTAATGTGTCGTACCCCTTTAATAAATTGATTTTGCGGTGGAACTACGATACAAGGTTTGTGATAATGCGAGTAATGTTTTATAAGTTGATATCTAGATCGATATCGATTAATATGAAGATAATAACTGCGCCGGGCCCTGTCTCGTATCCACTGATAATAGCTGGTAGGGAGTTTAAGGACCTCGAGCTACAGTTCGGTAAGGAGAGCAGGGATGCGGATGCCATTGCTGATTCACTGGTTTCCCTGGCCCGACGTGGGCTTAGGCCTACGGTTATTACCGTCAGGAGGTTAATGGTTATTTATCCAGAGTTGAGGGGGCCCAATGTTGGTGTTTGGCGTAGGGGTAGTACAGCCGATGTGCTTATCAGGGCGTTCATTGATAAAGCTGGTGTTGGCGATATAAATCTGGTCTATGCCGATGATTGGTACTCACTGTTGAATATGCTGAATTTGGGCCAGGTCCAGAGTGCCGTGCTTAATGTAGCCTTGGTTAATGATAGGAACGCGGTATTTCTCGAGGATGCGGTGGGTGTACCTGGTGCGTGTGGTATTTACATCAATGGTGAACCAGAACCTATAATTAATGTTTACGAGGCTGGTATAGAATTGGCTAGGGAGGATCCTGAGGGATCTGCCGAGTATGTGATTAAGAACCTGTCGATCAAACTGCCCAAGGAGTTTGTGGTTAATGTGCTGAGGAGGGTTGAGTATGGGGTGTTCAAACCAAGTGACCGTGATGTCGATAGGTTAATAAGCATCGTCAATACGTACGGTATGGCCACGAATGGGTAAGGACCAATACAAGGCTGGCCCCCTCCCCGCCCTAAAAGGGTGTGGGTGGTTTCCTCGCCCAGCCTTCATCCGCCCGTCCGGCTGGGTTCATGGGTTTGCCCCGGGCCAGCATTGCGGGGCTTTGTTCACTGGCCGTGAAGGTCTTTAGCATTGCATGTATGTGCTTCACGATTTCGTATGGAATGATTGGGTTTGACTTGCCTTCGTGTTTTCTCCAGTTCATGTTTTTCTTCATGTTCCACCAAACTCCCTTCGTCCAGGATTCTGGAGTTATTTTCCAAGCCATGTTCATGACCGATGCGTAGTCCCTATGCACGAGATGCCCAAGTGGGCATTGCAATGTGTGCCATTCATCTGTGCTCTCAAGCCTAACAAAGTGTATTGGGCATACCCTACTATTTCTGTATGCCGATACACGGAATAGTTTGGATCCACGCTCCAAAGCCTTGTCTTCGACAACTCTTTCCAAAGCCTTGAATGGTGTCTGCTTTATGCGGTGCCTCAACTCGTTCTTCTCAATTCCATCAATCATCGACTCCTGAGGATTATCGCCTAGCTCTTCGGTTATGATTATTGCCGGCGTTTTTGTTAACTCATTGGCGATTTGCCTAACACGACCAACCTTCCTAACCCCCTCCCTTAGATGCTTCACACGCTTCCTAAACTCCCTAGTGTTTGTCACATTCACGTACTTACCGTTCGGTAAGGCAAATTCGGGCTTGAGTTTCTCGATTATTTTGTTTCGAATCGTCTTATACCTCCTGGCTAGTCTACCGAAATCAGTCCTTATCATGTAGAGCTGTGGTGTTAGGTATTGCCTGTTCCAATTAGTCACCATACCAACTGTGGATGTTAAGTCAATCTTACCAACGGCTACCGTGTTCTCATTAATATCGAATGAGACGATAGCTTGCGGCGTCCTCTCCTCTGTCTCGATCTTGAATGTAAAAATTGCGTACCACTTATTCAACTTGCGCTTAACAATCAATGTACCTGCCAAACTGGCCTTCTTATTCAGCACCAACCACCAATAACGCCAAAAACGCTTATGCAACCTCAACCAGACCTCCCTCCTCTCGCCGAGCAGTGATAGGCTAAGCCTAACCGGGGCTATTGATTTAACGAACTGCTCATAGCCCCAAGCCATTTCGGTGAACCTAATGGACACGGTCTTAATCTTGGGGTAGGGCTTGTTCACCAAGCCCCTCCTCCTCTCAACGAATGACTTGGCGATTTCAGAGGCTTGTTTAATGGCTTGGATTACTAGGTGGGAATGCAAGCCCGGATACTCCAGCCTATACTTACTGTAGAACAACCTATGAAGCTTCGCCACACTCGTAGCGTTGTTCGCAACGGCGTATTCAACAACTTCGCGAACGATGTTGAGGTATGCTGCCTCAACGGAGTGGAGCAGCTTGTTGAGTTCCTTAGTGGTCTCAAGCTCGACGGCAACGGCCCTACGCAGCATTCGCAAGAAAAAGTAACAACTAGACTTAAAAGCCACTCACGACAAGAATTGTCACTCAATTTGTCAAAATATAATTCATGGCAATGCGATAAGGGCTAATCTCAATAGGTTTAGGGCTAAGGTTTAGATTGCATATAACAGGAATGAGTAGGCGTCAATGACGCACGCGGTGCTCATGAGGAACAACCACAACAAACACTTAATAACACAGCACGTACCGAGGAAATAATAGAGAAATTACCGAGGGTAGTACTAACGTGAAGATTTAGTCAGTTACTTAATAAGACCCAGGGCACAACAACCACAAGAGACCCCGCGTTCAAATCCCGCGGGCCCATCAACGAATTATCACTGTATTAAGCGATCCTTATCTATCCCAGCGAGGTGTTAAAAGATGCATCTAACGTGACCCCAATCGACATACCGCGTGATTAAAATTTAATTAAACATAGATCTTAAACAGTGATGTTCACGGACCTCGGCGATGGCAATGACAGCCTACGCATTGAGGAGGCCTGATGTTTCCGGTACTTTCCTGGAGAGATTGAACAGATTTGTGGGAATTGCAGAGATTAATGGCGAGAGGGTTAGGGTGCACATACACGACCCAGGTAGATTGAGAGAACTCCTGAGACCCGGTGTTAGAATTCACGCCTACAATAAGGTCGGTGGTAAGACTAGGTACTACCTGGTCGCTGTGGATCTAGGTGATGAGCTCGTACTGGTTAACTCGGCAATTCATAATGACATAGTTGCGTGGTTGATAAGCAATGGCATTGTGCTGAGGGGGTACCAGGTCGTTAGGAGGGAGCCTGTCTTTGGTAGTGGTAGGTTTGACCTACTCCTAAGGTCGCCAAATGGTAAGGAGGCGTTTATGGAGGTTAAGGGCGTGACTCTCGTGGATAATGGAGTGGCTAAGTTCCCGGATGCGCCCACTACCCGTGGTGCCCGTCATATGCTGGAGTTGGCTAGGGCCGTTGAGCTCGGCTATGAGGCGTACGTACTCTTCCTAGTTCTTAGGCCTGGGGCTATGGTCTTTAGGCCGAATTCGGAGCTTGATCCAAAATTCGCCGAGGCGTTCAGTTTCGCGGTGGATCATGGGGTTAGGGCCATGGCGTATAAGCTAGTGTTGACAAGGGATTGGGTGTTGGTTCCAAGTGGTTTTGTTAGTATTGAGTGTTGTTAATGCGGTGGTTCCGGGCTTATTATGTATGTACTCACGTCGGACCTTGGGTTGAGCTCACCGGCAATTGGTGTTAGCATTAACCTCCTTACCTCATTCATATCCCTCGTCTGAGCCAATACCCATGACAACTTAACAAAGGCTACCTCGGGCAGCATATCCTCGGCAGGTATCACACCAAGCTTGAGCAACTCCACACCCCTTCTATACACATTCAGGTTCACCCTGCCGAATATGGTCTGGCTAGTTATGACGACGGGTATGCCCAACTCAACGGCTCTTCTTATTGGGTCTAGAAGCTCCTCCCTAACGTGGCCGAAGCCTGTCCCCTCGATTACAATACCATGGTAACCCCTATCTACCAGGAAGTGGATTATTTCCGGGTCCATGCCTGGGTAAAATTTTACGAGCGCCACCCTGTCATCGAACCTATTCATGAGGACCATATCATCAATTCTCGCTCTACCTTGGTAATTACTATTGTTTATCTTGATCTCGAACTTGTTTATGTCGACGTAGGCCATGGGTTTGTCGTTGATGCTTACGAACGTATCCCTCCTAGACGTATGCATCTTCCTAACCCTGGTACCCCTATGAACGGCTATCAAACCATCATTCGTCGAGGCGTGCATCACGACGAACGAGCCGGCGAATGGTGCACGTGCAGCGATGAGTACGGCAGCTAGCATGTTTTCGAATGCGTCGCTGGAGGGTCTATCGCTGCTTCTCTGAGATCCAACCAGTGCGATTGGTCCTGCCGGATTCCTTATTGCGAAGGATAGTGCTGCCGCCGTATAGTGCATGGTATCTGTGCCATGCAGTACCACCACACCCGAAACACCATCAATGAACGCCTTATACGCAGCCTCAGCAATCTCAGACCAACGCCTTGGCGTCATGTCCTCGCTGAATATCGCCATTAGGTTCAGCATCTCGATATCCGCAACACCTTTAATTTCTGGATACATCGCGTACAGGTCCTCCAGGCTGAAGCTTGGGTATACGGCGCCAGTCCTATAATCGACCTTAGACATTATCGTACCACCAGTGGCCACAAGCCTAACCCTGGGTAACCCCGTCAATGCACCGCTCACAAACTGCCCAATGGGTATTAATACGGCACCCTTTGATTCAACATGCCTTAAAACCTCAACCCTCTCTATGTTGCTTACGTGTATGCCGACGTTATAACCATTATCGAGCTTTAGCACTACCACGTTAGGATCACCAACGCCAGGTCTTGGTAATACGACGCCATTTAATACAGTGCCATCCCTTAGGTACATGCGTACTTCGTCAAATTCCCTAACCCCGCTAATCACAGTTTGTTGGTTGAAGAATTATTTTTACGTTTATCCCGGTACGAGTTCAAGGAGCATGTTTATTACCTTACTATCCTGCTCCGCCGAATGTTTGCTTATTATTACGTACCTAAGCCTCGAGAGTGCGTACTCGCTCAGGAGTCCAAAGCCATTGTTGGAGATGCACAATACCCTCTTGCCAAGTGCTAGGGAGTAATCCACCTCCGTCTTATCGCCCATGTCCCTCAACGTTATTACCTCAATACCATCTGTCTGAATCAATGGACCCTCATCCTTCCTGGTGAGAAGTAATGCGCATTCTCCAGGCTTTAGATCAATCAATACCTTATTGAGGTCTTCATAGTCGTTGATCCTCACAATCCTGACCATACCAATCTTAAGTCGTGGTATCAGCATTTAACACCCAAATAATTAAAATAACTAAGCCTAATAACCCACTTACGTTATGGTCATTATGTGCATAATACTTTAAAGTGCGTGGGCATTGATTATTTTATGGATTATAATGCGAGATTACGTGAAGCCTCTAGGGAAATACTCGAGGGGAGAATAATCGATGATGCAGAATTGAGAAAGGTGGCTGATAAGTACAATATACCCCTCTCGACAGTTAAGACTCTATCCACATTCTACTTCCACGATTACTCAGAGAACCAGGTGTGCATGGGGTTACCATGCGTACTGAAGGGTTCTAGGGAGGTCGCTAAGGAGCTGGATAAACGAGGTATTAAGTATACAATAACGTACTGCCTGGGATACTGCGACAAGGGCCCCGTGGTTAAACTTAACGGTAAACTTCATACATACGTAGACGGAGACTTTAGGGAAATCACCGAGGCGAGCCCTGACTACGTGCTTTCAAACCGCGAATCATTAGGTGATTATTTGAGGAGGGGAGGTTTTGGTTACCTTGATAGGTTCCTTAACGAGGATAGCAAGTTTTTCATACTCGAGTTGCTCGTTAAGGTCGGCCTCGTTGGTGCTGGTTCGTTAGTTAGGTGGAAGTCGATGATTAGTAACCCGGATAGACCTAAGTACCTAATTGTCAATGGTCACGAGGGTGAACCAGGTGGTTTTAAGGATAGGCTGATAATGGAGAGGAACCCACACCAGCTCCTTGAGGGTGCACTAATAATAGCCGTCGCTTTAGGGGCTGATGAGGTAATCGTGGCCGTGAATGAGAGGTTCAGGAATGCCAGGCTCTCGCTTGAAAGGTCCCTTAATGAGTTAGGTTCATACTTAGCGGGTAAGGGCTTACTCAATAGATTGCCTAGAATCAACGTATTACTCGTTGGGTCTCCCTACATCGTTGGTGAGGAGACGGCATTAATAAACTCCCTCGAGGGTAAGAGGGGCGAACCTAGACTTCGCCCGCCCGACCCCACGGAATCCGGGTTCCTTGGAAAGCCCACTGCGGTCATCAACGTAGAGGTTGTGGCGGCAGCCCCAGTGATATTGAGGGCGCATTATGAGGGTAGAGAGCCAATTATTGAGAAGTACTTCTGTGTTACAGGCGATGTTGAGAGACCTGGCCTCTATAGGAAACCGCTTACGGTTCAGTTGGATGAGTTTCTCGGGGAGGCTGGGGCTAAGGATGTGAAGGCCGTCTTTGTCGGCGGTGTGTCTAGCGGTCTTGTGCATTCCTCGAAGATTAAGGTGAGGTTGACGCCTGAGGATACGAGGAAGCTGGGTGTCTTCATAGGGCCTGGAGTAATAATTGCGCTATCCAACAAGAAGTGCATTGTTGATACAATGCTCGAGGTTATGAAGTTCTTCTCCCACGAATCATGTGGTCGCTGCGAACCATGCAGGCTTGGTACTAGGGAGCTTGTGGACATCCTGGAGAGGGTTAGGGAGGGTAAAGCGAGACTGGATGATCTTAGGTGGGCCGAGTCTGTGGCTAAAACCATGATGGAGACGTCATTGTGCGGGCTTGGCATGTCGGCAGGTAAGGTGTTCCTGGATGCACTCAATCAATTTAGGGATGAGTTCGAGGAACACCTAAGAGGTGTTTGTAGGGCTGGTGTTTGCTTTAGGTGATGGTTATGGTGAAGGTCGTAATTAATGGTATGGAGGTTGAGGCTAGGGATGGAGAGACAATACTGGGTTTAGCGAGGAGGCTTGGTATTGAGATACCAACCCTCTGTTATTATGAGGGTTTTTCCAACGGTTCCTGTAGGGTATGCGTCGTTGAGGTTAATGGTAGGTTAATGCCGTCATGCATAACGAGGGTTTCCGAAGGCATGAAGATAGAGACTGAAAGCCCGAGGGTGCGTGAGGCAAGATTAACCATTCTTAAGCTCCTGCTCAAGAATCACGTACACAGAAGTAGGGAAGAGAGGGATAGGTGTGTTCTCTGCAGTTACGCTGTCAGGTATGGGCTTGAGCAAGCGCCAATAATTAGCGATGAGAGGCTAAATGATACGCACCCAGCAATAGTGTTTAACCCGTCGGCATGTGTTATGTGTAGGAAGTGCGTCATTGCGTGTACCATGGATCAGAACAACGACATCATTGCAGTGATAGGTAGGGGGTCCGGCACTAGGATTGGTTTTGACCTGGACGTACCCATGGGCAAGTCAAGCTGCGTTAGTTGCGGTGCCTGTGTTGATGCATGCCCAACGGGGGCGTTGATGGAGAAGGATTGGGTGCCAGCTGATAAGGTTGTTGAGACCACATGCCCATACTGCGGTACCGGGTGTACTGTGGAGTATGGGGTTAAGGATGGCAGGGTTGCGTGGGCTAGGGGTGGTTATGGACTTGCTAATGAGGGTAAGCTATGCATTAAGGGTAAATTCGGCTTCCACTACGTTAATAGCCCCGAGAGACTAACCAAGCCCCTAGTTAGGAAGCCAGGTGTTCCTAAGGGTCCATTGAATGGCAGGGATATTCACGAGGTTTTCATGGAGGTTAGTTGGGACGAGGCCCTCAACATAGTGGCCTCCCGAATTAAGGAGATAATTAGTAAGTACGGTCCAGCATCGATAGGCGGTATAATGAGTGATAGAAGCACTAACGAAAGCCTCTACGCATTTCAGAAGTTCATGAGATGCGCGATATGCTCGGACAATATTGATCAATCAGCAACGCTGTGCCACGAACCATCAGCCTGGTCATTAGCCACACAGCTTGGCTTTGGTGCAGCCACAAACCCAATAAAAGACATACTTAATGCAAGAACAATATTTGTAGTCGGCTCGAACATTAATGAAACGCACCCAGTCATTGCCTCCTACGTTAAGAGGGCGGCAAAGCAGGGCTCCCACCTGGTGGTGGTTAACCCAATGCACACGGAGTTGGCGAGATACGCTGAATACGAGATTAACCTAAGGCCTGGTACTGATGTTGTCCTATTCTCAGCCATGGCTAAGTACATATTGGATATGGGTTGGCATGATGAAGACTTCATTGGGAAGTTCACCGAGGGATTTGAGGAGTGGAGGAGGAGTCTTGAACCGTTCGCCCTAGACTTTGCCGAGAGGGTTACTGGAGTTCCTGCGGATATTATTAGGCAGGTCGCTAGGTTGTACGCGCTCGAGAAGCCATCAATGATTCTGTGGACCCTAGGCATTACTGAGCATGAGAATGGGACTGAGAACGTCTCCTCACTAATAAACCTGGCATTACTCACTGGTAATGTTGGTAAACCCGGATCCGGACTAATGCCTCTACGTGGTCAGAATAATGTGCAGGGTGGTGCTGACATGGGTTGCGCCCCAGGTAGGTTGCCGGGTTATCAACCAATCACGGATGCCGAGGTTAGGAGGAGGTTTGAGGAGTTATGGAGGTGTAAATTACCTAGTTTTGTTGGTTTTAGGAGCACTGAAATGATTGAAATGGCTAGGAGGGGTTTGATTAAGGCCATGATAATTGTTGGCGAGAATAGTGTTAGGTCACACCCTGATAGTAATGCTGTAAGGGATGCCTTGAGTAAACTTGAGTTTTTAGTGGTCCAGGACATATTCCTTACGGAAACAGCCGAGTACGCAGATGTTGTATTACCGGCAGCATCATCCGCCCTAGAGGATTATGGAACATTTACAAACACGGAGAGGAGGGTTCAACTGACGAGGAAGGTCGTTGATCCACCAGGTGAGGCAAAACCCGATTGGTGGGTCTTTGTTGAGTTAGCTAGGAGGCTTGGTTACGACATGGGGTTCAGAGACAGTGAGGATATCATGAGGGAGATAGCCCAGTCCTCACGGATATTCAGGGGGTTAAGCCATGAAAGGATTGAACGCGAGGGTGGTCTACAGTGGCCCGTCATTGATGAAAAGCATGGCGGTACACCAATACTTTATAGTGATGGTTTTCCAAGGGGTAAGGCCAGGTTCAGGGTAGCCACCTGGAGGGGACCTGGTGTTGTTGAGGAGAGGCTTTACCCATACGTGTTGATAATTGGTCGTGAGAGGGCTCAGTACCACACAGCAACGATGACTTCGAGATCACACATACTCAAGGTATTTTGGAGAGGTCCCGTGGTTGAGATGAATAGTGAGGATATGGCAAGGGAGGGTGTCAAGGATGGCGATATTGTTAAGTTGGTATCACCTGCGGGTGAGTTGATCGTCAGTGTTGTTAAATCAAGTAGGGTTCCCCCTGGCGTATTATTTACAACATTCCACTACCCAGAGTTGCAGGCTAATGTTTTAACGCCATACGTGTTGAACCCAATAACCAAGACACCCGCATATAAGGATACGAGGGTTCGTATTGAGAAATTAAGGACGCATTGAATTAAAAGGGGGGGTAATTACCTGTTTATTTTGATGGGGACGCTACCGTGCGGTGCACCAACTAGGTACGAGTATGGAGAGCACACGGCTGACATCCTAGTGATAGCTTACGGCTGCACGCTAGAGGAGGCGTTTAAAAATGCGGCATTAGGTGTCGCTAATCTGACCTACTACACGGATAGGGTTGAGCTCAGGGAGTACGTGGAGGCTAAGGTTGATGGCGATGACCTCGAACAACTCCTCTTTAACTGGATTGATGAGTTCATATACCTATTCGACGGCAAGAAATTCGCATATGGGGATTACTTTAGGAATATAGCCATAGAGGGTAATGGACCATATACGGCTAGGGCGTTGGTTGGTGGTGAGCATTTCGACATTAATAAGCATGGTTATAGGGGACTCATTGTTAAAGCAATGACCTATAACATGATGAGTATTAAGCAAGAAAATAACTATTGGAAGTTACAATTTGTCGTCGATATTTAATAATAAAGCATTAAATCCAGGTGGGAAAATAAATTCACATGACAACACCTGGGAATACAAAGCGTAGGATTAGTATCGTATTAATTAGCATAGGCGTAGCACTGCTACTTATCGCATCGTTTCTTGCATATGAGGAGCTGATCGCAGGAGTATCGATACCTCAACCACCAAGTCTTGAGAGCGTATTATATGTTCTAGCTGTGGTTACGTATAAGGTGGCCTTCATAGCTGTGATTGCATGGTCTGGAGCTATTCTCGTTACGAGGGGTCTACAGAACTTATAAGGTGAAACCATGAGGGTAGCGATGCTCACTGCAATGTTGGCCTTCATCATAGTCCTGGTCACCTTAGCCGTATCAGCGTACACCATAGGCAATCTAGGTAATTACGTTAGTGCAAAGGTATACGTGAAAGATAATACGTACTACTTAACAATTAACATGAGCAATCCATTACCAACACCAATAATTGTTACAGTGAGTCAAGATAATGTCTCTAGCTCAGTGAGTATTGCGCCGTATGGTTACGGCAGTGTTGATATTCGGCTCATTTCGTTAGCTACACCCATTAATGTCACCATCACAATACCTGGTATAGCCAATGTAACATCTACGGTGACCATAAATGAGAGCTAGGGATAGACTGATTAATGGTGCATTTAATGCCATCACTGATTTACTATTCCTAATTCTAACGCTTATACTATATGAATTACTAAGCTCATATCTAACTCGCGTTACACCGAGTATCGTGGGATTGCTTCATGAATACATACTATTGATTGTAGCATTTGTCTTCCTGGCATTCCTAAAGGGCTCACTCTCAGGTCATGTGCTTGTTTACCCCGTCATACTCGGCGAGTTTGTGTTAATAACCGCAATATTCGCTTCAATACCCAGCATATTGGCGGTACATGGTATCGCTGTGAACATTAAGCCGTTGATTTACTTTTTATGGTCAATGGAAGCTGTGTGGGTCATATATTCAATAATTGATCAGTTTAGTCGCACGTTGTCCGATCCATAAGGCCTATTGAAGGTAACCTTCAATTTTACCTGCTAACTCCCTGACAATCTTACTCATTAGGAATTGCCCGGCCCTCTCCCTAGCATTTCTACCCATTCTATCTCTCTCATCAGGATTATCAAGGAGTCTCTCCACAGCCTTTGCCGCACCCTCCACATCATCTGGGCCATTAACGTGTATACCATCAATCCCATCCCTAACAACCCACTTCTGGCCATACACCGCCGACGTTATCACTGGTACACCGCCATACATAAACTCTAGCTGTGTCAGCCCGAGCGCCTCCATCTTACTCATTATTATGTTTGCGTAAGCCTCCTTAATCAACTTCTTCTTATCCTCAACACTCAACTCGCCCGTCAACGTAACATTGCCTAACCCACGGGATTCCCTAACCACCTCATCCCATTGATCACCAGGTTTACCCGCAATAACGAAGTGCACATCCTTCCTACTCCTAAGTAGTTTTGCTACCTGAACCACCGCCAATGGATTCTTCCTCTCCTCAACTGTTCCCAGGTAAGCTACTATCTTCGCATTATCAGGTATCCTATACTTAACCCTGAAGTCGCTTGAATCAACCGCATTTAAGTCCAAAACCTCATCATCATCGATTCCGCCAGGAAACACGTAAATCTGCTCGGGCCTAGCGCCCATCCTAACCATTTCCTCACCCTCAATCGGTGTTACGCACAATATTAGGTTCGCAGCCTTGAATATTTCGGGGAATGCCATGTGGTTCCAGGTCAGCCTATACGTTCTTTCCACCACATCATACCTCGTTGGGTCTGGTGGTTGGTAGTGGCTCATGTGCGCAAAGAACACATTACCACCCTCAAGACCGAAGGTTATCAACATCCTTCTCCACATCACGTACTTGGCAGTATCCTCAGGACCGTTCCAAAGCGTTGAGTGCGTTATTAATGAGTTGATGCCAAAATTATCGCTAATCCTTCTTAATACATCAACGAAGTTCTTAAACATAATCCTCCTAGGAGGCCACTTGGCGGTGTAGCTATCAACTCTTATGGTCGGTAGGTTGATGACACGATCCTTCTCCTGAAACACATAACCCTCCAACGATGTCTCCACAATCCTCCTCCTAATTACCTCATTGCCGTCGTGATAAATACTCGTTATTAGGTAGGATTCGTAGCCAAGCCTTAGGAACCACTTAACCATCCTCTGCGCCACCAACTCCTGCCCCTTGGAATTACTGGTCTGGTACATTATAACGCCAATTACGGGCTTAGTCACTACCCTCACCCTCCTTACTATCCCTACGTGGGCCACCCCACTCCTGCTCAAGAAATCTCCTTAAGGGTTCCCTAAGTGGTATGGCTAGCACCAACCCAATGGCTACACCAAGTCCTATGGCGATCGCCCAAGCAAGCCCTTGGGCAAAAACGTAGAGTATTGTGACATTAACCTTCATTACACTAAGGGCTATGGTTATGACCATGTAGTATAAAATAAATCTAAAGGCATCACCAACGAAATTCAGTAATGTTTGTGAATATTGATCATTGACTGGGTAACTTCGTTTGAAATAATCACTTATCCAATCAACCATTATTAATCCAATTATTAATATAATAACACCGGATACCAGGTAGGGTAGGTATGAGAGAACGCTCCTTGATGTATCGTAGAGGAAGGATAGGTTTGGACTTACATACGATAATTCAAGTAGGGCGTAGAAGATGGCTGCTATGTAAATAACCCACTTAACGAATAAACCAAGGAAATCGCCTGCGGTATAACCACTCCTAAGTAGTGCTCGGCCAATCGATGTCTTCCTAAAGAATGCATCAAGACCCGTTGTGTAGGATATCTTCTTGATTAGGATCTCAACAAGCCTACCAACTATGTATCCAACTACCATTATCACTATGGCTGCCAATACTGTGTAAAAGATGTATTGGGGTATGAATCCAAAGACCTTTGGGGGTGTTGTAGCTATGGTTGAGTTTGTAACACTCATTATTAAGGTACAACTTAAAGCCAATCTTTTAAGGTTTCCTTGAGCAGGTATGCTTAAATCATTAAGTGAACCTAGTGTTTAATAATTGACTAAAGAGATAGAAAGAAAAAGAAATCACGGATTTGCATCGCTTAAGTATTTCGAAGCCCTCTTTATCGCCTTTATTATGTTTACGTAACCCGTACACCTACATATATTCTTTATGCTGAGCTTAAGAACCTCGTCGTCAGCCGCAGGGTCTATGTTTGTCAAGTAGTCGTATGTGACCATCATGAAACCATGAGTACAATAACCACATTGCATCGCGAATTCCTCAATGAAGGCCCGCTGTATTGGATGAAGTTCAACACCCTTACTTAAACCCCTTATTGTGGTTATATAGTGCCCAGACGCCCTAGCTACCGGTATCATGCATGATTTAACGGCTTTACCATCAAAGAGGACTGTACAGGCGCCGCACTTACCCTCATCACAACCCCTCCTAACCTCCCTAAATCCATGCCTCCTCAGAAAATCAACTAGGAGCAACCTTGGTTCCACTAAATCCTCAATCCATTGCCCATTAACATTGACCCTAACCCTGACCAGGTTACCTACGTACTCCAGTTTATCCTCAGCCGGTTTCCACTCGCTGATGACCTCCCTAACTGGGGTCTTCGGTTTGGATAAGGTGCCTGATGCTATGTTTGCTAATGCTTTAATGAGCATGTTCCTTGCAACCCTAATTTTGTAATCACCGGGTGCGTGTGTATCCTCGAGTGGTTTAGCCTCTATTGATGAGAAAATGGAATTGGCAATATCAACGGCTTTAGCCCCAACCTCCTTAGTGCTCATACCAGCCAGGTTATCTTTAATGAGCACAGGTTCTGGGTATACGGCACCTATCGATATCCTGGAACTCGTTATGACACCCTCCTTCTCTTGATAAGTCACGGTCACAATAGCGCTAGGGAATGAGGCACCACCTCTCCTGAAGAATTCGTAAACACCGTTAAAGCTACTCACCGGTATTCTTACCTCGGTAATCAACTCACTGGGCCCTAGGTCTGTGGTGTAGGGTCCCTTATAGAATTCGGCGACCTTAACGACCCTTTCCGTACCAACACCTCTAATGACCACCTCCGCATCAAGTGCTATTAATGCTGGGTAGTAATTAGCGGCAGGATCTGCGTGGGCAAGACTACCCCCTATGGTGCCTATGTTCCTAACCTGTACATCGGCTATATGCCAAGCCGATTCACTGAGTACCTTAGCCCTCTCATTTACTAGCCTGTTCATGGCAACATCATTATGCGTAGTCAAGGCGCCAATCCTTAGGTAATTACCGTCAATTTTCACGTACCTAAGCTCATTTAGGCTTAGTATATCTATGAGGTACTTAACCTCCATCATCCTTAACTTCAGCATAGGCATGAGACTCATGCCGCCAGCCAAAACCTTAGCCTCACCACCATACTCACTCAACAACTTAAGTGCTTCATCGATACTTGAGGCCCTCAGGTAATTGAAACCCCTAGGCAAACCAAGCGCGTAGGACATCCCCATCACCCCTCAATAGCCCTCATTATTTTGTATGGGCGTAATGGTAAATCAGTTACTGCCTTACCAATTATTGAGGCCAGTGCATTAACTATGGCGGCTGGAACGCCCATCATTGCGCCCTCACCAACACCATGAGCCTCCGACACGAGGAACTTTGCTGGTGTTTCAAAATGGATGAATTCCACCTCCATACCGACGGCCTCAGCCAATGTTGGTGACTCGTAGATGTCGAGGCTTGTTGTTAATGGGTTTCCCTGATCATCGTACATCAATTCCTCATAGAGTGTTAATGCAAGCCCATGCATCAAACCACCCATCAGTTGGCCATCAACAAACTCCCTCTTAAAGACCCTACCTGAGTCATGCGCTATCACGTACTTCCTAACCTTGATATCGTACGTATCTGGGTCAAGCTCTATAACAGCCAGGTGGGCCTGTATAGCGTATGTTGCTGATGAGTTTATCCTATCGCCCTCAGCAGCCTTTACTGTTGGTGGTTGATAGAAAACAGTGACGCTTAAGGACGAGTCAACCCCCTCAGGTAGTGAACCAGGGTCCCAGTTAACAGACGAGGCAATCCTCCTAATATCCACCCTCCTACTTGGATTATTGACATCATAGAACTGGCCATTCTCGTAACCAACCTTATCCGTACCCAGCATCGCCATGGCTAACCTCGTAAGCCTCTCCCTCAACTGCCTGGAGGCGAGTATTGCCGCACTAATGACTATTGGCGCAAACCTACTTGAGTAACTACCATCAGAGAGGGCCCACGTTCTGGTGGTATCGACCCTGTTCTCCACAATAACAATCGATGGATCAACACCCAACTCAGCAGCAACCACCTCGGCAAGTGTGGTTTCATGGCCCAAGCCCTCGTTCGTACCGTTAACAAAGACCCTAATGTAACCGCTCATGTCGATGCTTACGGTAACGTAGGTACCAGCACCTGAGTGTGGGTATTTACGTCTGCTTGGTTCTATTGCTAGGTCCGTATAGCCCAGGTTTGTTCCGCTTGGTTCAATGAGAACCACAACGCCAACACCGATGTTTGGATTCTTCCTCCTCTCCTCAAGCCAACGCCTATATTCAGGCTCTATCGCCCTTACAACTCTCTCATAGTCCTGCTTTGGGTATAGGCCTCCCGTTATTGTCTCGTAGAAGTACTCGTCACCCAACTTCTTCGGGAAGTCCCTTATTAAGTTCTTGATCCTCAATTCCAATGGGTCGATACCCAGCTCACGGGCTAACTCGTTAACCGCAACCTCAAGCATGAAGTAGAATGGTGGGCCACCATAAGCCCTATTCAACCCGGTGGGTAGTTTATTCGTTAGTATGACGTAGTCCTCGACCTCGATAGCCCTAACATCGTATGCGCCGTTCATGTTACCATGAACCCTAAATAGGACACCGGGGTCAGGGGGTCTTGGGTATGCGCCAACATCCTCGTAAAACCTAAACTTAAGACCCTTTATAATGCCGTCCTTCGTTGAGGCGATCTCAACAACACCCTTCCTAGCACCGCCTGAGTTACTACCAACTAGGTGCTCGGTCCTACTCTCAATCCACTTAACAGGTCTTCCACTGAGTATTGACGCCGCAGCTGCAAGCACAATGTATGGGTATAGTGAGTATTTCGAACCAAAACTGCCGCCGATATCCCTCGGTGTAAACAGCCTGAGACTGCCCGTAGGCAGTCCTAAAGCCCTACTAACAAAGTACGCTATTAACAGTGGACCTTGTGCGTTAGCCCATACATTCAATTCACCACCAACGTAATGTGCAAGTACTCCGTAGGTTTCCAGGGGCATTGCGTTATGCTTCTGGTAATAGAATTCCCTTTTTACAACCACGGGTGATTCGGAAAATACGGAATCCACCGGGCCGAATTTCATATGCCTATACATGGCTATGTTTGATTTTAATTCGTCATGAACAAGGACATTGCCCTTCAACGCATCGTCAATACTCACCACAGGCTTTAACGGTTCAAAATCAACCTGGACATAATCAAGAAGATCTACCGCTCTATAAGGATCATCAGAAAGGACAACGGCTATAGGCTCACCAACAAATCTAACCTTATCGCGGGCAAACGGATAATACTTAATTGGCGCATCAACAGCGAGTGGGAAGGGGTTAGGTATAACCTTACTCAATTCACCTGGACCATAAGCAATACCACCGTGTTCGAGAACCCCTGTTAAATCGATCTTTAAAATACGGGCGTGGGCGTAGGGGCTCCTGTAAATAGCCATGTATAGCGTACCAGGGGGCGTGGGTATATCATCAATATACTCGCCAGAACCTGTGACAGCCCGAAGACCCTCCCTATAATGAGGCAACTTGCTCATTATGGTACTAAGGACACTTAGTTATTAAAATATTAAGGTTATTAGACTAACACAACCATGATAGCGCCTAAGGTATTTGTATACAGGTTATCACAGGATGACCCGAGAAAAAACACCGCAATTAAACTAAGTAAGCATGGGTTTATACGACTCGTAAGTAGTCCCGGGAGGTTACCGAGAGGTTCATTGCTGCTGGATCCAACATCGAGGCTTCCCCTAACGCCGGGGGATGTTGATGTAGCCATTGCCAGGGGTATATCATTGATCGATTGCTCGTGGAAGAGGGCTATTGAGGAGCATGGAAGGCTTGTGAGGGGTGATTTCGTGAGGAGGCGTTTGCCATTATTGATCGCCGCAAATCCTGCTCACTACGGTAAACCATACATCCTCTCGACAATAGAGGCTGTGGCCGCTACCCTATACATACTTGGCTTTAGGGAGTTGGCTAACGAAGTGCTGAGGCTGTATAAGTGGGGTCCGAATTTTCTAGTAATCAATGCTAAATACCTTGATAAGTACGCTGTGGGTGATTTATCCCCAGAAAGGGAGTTATTGGGTATTGATGATGTGGAATACGGTATTGAGCAGCTAATGAGGGCATTATTAGATACTGATTAATGAGTAACTACCTAACTGCATACTTGCATACGCCGCGTAATGGGCATTGGTTGCATAGGGGCTTTTGAGGTAGGCAGTATTGCTTACCTATCGTGACTACCGATGCATGCACAAGCTTGTAGATGTATAAATCCCTCGGTAATACCTCCTCGAGGAACCCCTTCCACGAGCTATAACCATTACCAAGATTTATCCCAAGAACCCTACTGAAAACGCGTTTTGTGTATTGTGAAATTGGTAGTGACGGTATGTTTAGGGCAAAGAGCATTATCGAATCTGCGGTTTCCTCACCAACACCATCCTGGTTAAGTAGGAAATCCCTAACGTTACTCATTGACCTAAGCCCCTCTAGCCCACCAACACTTACGATGTTCCTCGCCAGTTTTACGAGTCTCACGGCCTTTGTAAACCTGTAATTAACACCCTTTATGATGTCGGCAAGCGCTTCCGGGCTTGTTTCCGCAATGCGTTCAATCTTATTTAAGCCGAGAACCCTAAGCCTACCGAGAACCTCACCAACAACCTCCCACCTGGTTTGTTGAACTAGGATTGCGGTTATCACAACCTCGTCAGGAGACTCAGCCCCACCCCACCACCTGGTGGACTCAGGACCATCCACGAACCAACCAGTCCGCCTCAACTCATTACCCAAACCCCTAAACACATCAATAACTCTCTCAATAACCTCGCGCATCGAAAAACCATTAATCCGCTCCGGATAAGTTTATTAAATGTTAAAGTCCAGACATAGAAGGAATGAGCACCAGGGGAAGGAGACCAGTTAGGCGAAGCCCACTACCTGGTTACAAGGCCTGTAGGAATTGTAAGGCTGTGGTGCCTGAGGAGACGGAGAAATGCCCAGTCTGTGGTGGTACAGACTTTAGTAAGGACTGGATGGGGCTCATAATAGTGCTGAAGCCCGAGGAATCATGCATAGCAAGTAAACTGGGTATAAAGAAGGAGGGTATGTACGCGATTGATGTGTTATAAGGCCCTTACGAAATGGCGTCCTATTTTGAGGTAATCGAGGCACCTAAGGCAATACCCTAGGAGTTTAAGCTTATTAAGGGGTATGCTTCACGAATCCCTGAATGTCTGTACCAACACCAAGCCTACCTGAGGGCGTTGAGGTTGGGAAAGTCATAACTAAGTTAACAATGATTAGGGACAATAAGGTAGTTGGTCGTAAAGAGGTTACTGCGGAGGTTTGGCATGCCGGTTTACCCACACCAAGTAGGCTGCAGCTGCGTGAGGAGGTTGCTAAGGCTCTTGGCGTTGATGTTAAGCAGGTCTACGTGATTAGGGTGGTCACTGAATATGGTAGACACAGGAGTATAATTGAGGCTCATGTATACGATGACCCAACTGTCGGCGAGAGGGTCGAGCCCCTCTATGTTAAGCTTAGGAATATGCCTAAGGAGGAGGCTAGGAAAATTAGGGAGGAAATGAGAAAGAAGGGGGAGAAGAAGGCGGCTGCTAAGAAATAAAACGATAATTCAGGCGTAAATTTACGGCTGTATATCAATAGGTTTATAAGCGGTTGAGGACAGTATTTTACTAACTTATGGATTTCCGAGAGGTACCAACCAATGAGTGCCCAATAAAGTACATGGACACGCTTCACCTAATATTATTCATACTTTATAAAAGAGCCATCCTATGTAGCAGTCTAAACCTAGCATGTTCAGACCTTCCCGTACTGGCAACCACGCCTTTGATTGCTAGGAATTGCGATAGGAATGATGTTTATAAATTCTTTAGGCGCATGAAAAGGATTACCGAGAAGATTGGTAATGAAATAGAAATATTTAGCTTGGGAAAGCTTAACGTGTATCTCTCGATAGAATTCACTACAGGCAACATCAAAGTTTATGATACGTACATGGTGAGTGATGTCGATTGTGCAAAGATACCCTGCACGTCCGTAAACAATGTAACGACGTTATACATGAGGTTGATCATAAGGTTAAGTGACAAGAACTTGGTAATATTGAATATACCGGATATCGTGATTTGGTTGGCGAAGGTTTACGGCATAGACAAGGTATATAGCGTATTAAGTCTAGTCCATGATTACATAGAGAAGGGGGTATTTGATGAGCACAATATTGATGAGATGTTGAGCATAGTCAATAGGTGGGGTGTTAATATTAATAGGGACTCCTTCGTAAATGCCACATTACCTGGTAGGAAAAACCTTGTAATTTTAAGGGAGATTCTAAGCCATACATGAGACTGGTTATTCACCACGCCCAAGTAATCTTTCAGTGAACCATGGAACGAGCGAGTTCTTTATCGCCGTAATTATCGTGCCCAACCTACCGTGGATTAACTCACGGATCACGAACCCAAGCCTACTGTAGTACTTAACATAGGCCCACTGAAGCATTTTCTGTGCCTGCTCCTTCGTAAACCTATAACCTCTCATGACTGCCCTAAGTGTTGTGTAGTGTTCCCAATTCCAATCCTCAATTAGGTTCTCGCTAACGGCTTGATAATAAAGTGGTGTCCCTGGGTATGGGGTCGCCACGGTGAATTGGGCGTATGTCGGGTCTAACTTCATGGCGAACCTAACCGTGTTCTTCATATCCTCAATGCTCTCCCATGGGAAGCCTATCACGAATGAACCAACATGGTCTATATTAATCTCCTTGGCCCATTGAAACACCCTAACAGCCTGCTCCAGTGTTATCCTCTTACCAATCTTATTGATAGTGTCTTGGCTACCTGACTCCACGCCGAAGTAAAGCGCTGTGCATCCGTGCTCCTTCAGTTTCACAATCATATCCCTATCAATAGTGTCAACCCTTGAACCACACGAGAAATTTATGTCCAGCTTTCTCTCCCTGATCTCCCTAAGGAAGTCATAAACGAACCTTTTGCCCAGGGTGAATTCATCATCCGTAAACACAACAATGTTGGTCTTATACCTATTAACCGCATCCTCAATCTCATCAGCCACAGCCTTCGCCGACCTATAACGAACCATCCTGCCCCAGAAGTATGATGTGGAACAGAACGAACAACCATACGGGCAACCCCTGCTGGCCATTGCATGTATTATCCTAATAGGCTTACCAAACAATGTGTACTTATCCATTGGCAGTAAGTGACGGGCCGGCGGTGGTAGCTCATCAAGATTTTTGATGGGTGGCCTATCTGGTGTCCTTATGATCCCATCACCACTCCTAAACGCCAAACCCCTTATTGATTTGAATTGACCCGTATCAAGACCCACCTTCTCTATCGTATTTATTAACTCCAGGGTTGTGTACTCACCCTCACCCCTAACAACAACGTCCACACCATTATTAAGAGCTTCCTCGTACATGAATGTTACGTGAGGACCGCCCATTATCACGGGCAAGTCCTTATCGTACTCCTTAACCGCCTTGACTGCATCATACGCCTTATATACTGTTGGCGTTATTGCGGTTATACCAACGACATCAGGGTTCCAGGACCTAACCTCATTCATGAATGCCTTTAAATCAATACCATCCGTTGGTGAATCAATAATCCTAACCTTATGACCAGCCCTCTCAAGTACTGCGGCTATCCAGGCAAGACCTAACGGTGGTGCCTTCAAACCAAGTACCCTGTATAGCTCCAGTTTATCAATGCCCGGCGGAACGGCTAAGAGCACCTTCATGCGCATCACCTCACTTGAATACCAATGGTGAAATCTTCACCTTAATCTTAGCCAAGTCCTCCGTTAATTTACGCCACTCCGCTGAGTTGTAGATACAGCCTGGATCCGGTGCCAACACATCACCGAAGTAGTTGTATGCCCTAGCCCTACAACCACCACATATTAATTTATATGGACATTTGCCGCAGAAGCCCTCGAGCCTATCTCTATCCCTGAAGTTCTCCATGAATGGATCCATCCATATATCCCAGAAGGACTTAGTCCTCAAGTTACCCACTGGATATGGTAGAAACACACATGGTGTTAACGTGCCCTCGGGCTCAATGGCTGCGTAAACCCTGCCGGCGCCACAGCCGCCAATGAACTCCGTTAATTCCCTGGTTATTGGGTCGTTCGCAACAACGAAGTGTGTGGGCGATATATCCTCACCATTGCTTAATTGGTTAACTACCCTACCGTACTGGGGGGCTGTGCTTATTATTTCCATCTTCCTCTTCTTCATCTCCTTATAGATATGCCTAAGGAACTCCTCCCTCTCCTCAGGGGATAGGTCGATCTCGAGATTCTCACGACCCCTGCCCACAGGTATGAAGTTGAAGAACACGACACGCTTAACACCAATCTCCTGGGCTAGGTCGAGTATTTTATCAACCTCGTGTATGTTGTATTTTGTTACCGTGAACGCGAGAGCCGCACTGAAGCCCAACTTAACGGCGTTTCTCAATCCCTGCACGGCCTTAGACCAGGCGCCAGGAACACCCCTGAACTTATCATGTACAGCGGGATCTGCGGCGTCTATGCTTATCTCCACGTACCTAAGCCCAAGCTTCTTAGCCCTCTCCGCGAATTCGAGGTTTGCGAATGTTGTTCCGTTTGTGGCGATGGCTGGGTAAAAGCCCCTCCTACTTATTTCAGCGAGGACGGGCCAGAAGTCCCTGTGTACCGTGGGTTCACCACCAGATAGGGCAATGGCCGGCACACCAGCCTCATCCAGCTCCTTGACCACCCTAAGCTTCTCCTCAAGTGTTAACTCGTTGGGTAATGGCTTACCTGCGTTCTGATAACAATGTATGCACTTTAGGTTGCAGGCGTTGGTGAAGTTCCAGACTATGAAGAATGGTGCAGGTAACTTCTGAGGTGTCGTTACTCCAAATAGCGCAATGCCACGTAATGTAGTTACTATACCCCTCCTTATCGCTGGGTCACTTAGCAATTCCTTAATTGGCTCCTCATCGGCATGAAGCCACGCCGTCGCCAACTTCATGCCCATCTCAAAGAATGGCGCCACGAAGTGGGCAACCGTTGGGCATTGCTCCTCACCAACGTACTTTGCCAATACCCACTCCATCAATGGTTTCCTTTCACCATTAAATTCCACCTCCTTCGTTAATAACCTCAGGGCCCACCTAACAGCACCTCTATTCAATATCCTAATTGCCGCAATTAATGCACCAGCTCCACTTCCCGAACTCTCAATCTTTTTCTCAACGATTTTATCTATATTTTCACTTAGTGAAGACATCAATTGCTTTCTCTTTTTGGATATCAATTAAGCCTGTTTACTCGAGAAGCGCTGTGAGCATGCTATGAGGTTTATTGAAAAAGCATATTGCAAAAGTAATCTCTTTTCAATTCTCTCAGCCAGGATAGAGCACGCATCATTCATCAGCTGGGTTCATCCTCATCATACGTAAAAGGCATCAATTCAATTTATAGATCTATGTAGTGTTAATGCTTAATAAGATGTATGTCTTAGCTTTGACCTCGTGAGTGGTAAATTCGATGTTATAGTGGTTGGGGCCGGCCCTGCGGGACTTACGGCGGCACAACAATTGGCTAATAGGGGTTTTAAGGTTTTGGTTGTTGAGAGGGGTAAGAAACCCGGTAGTAAGAATGTGTTTGGTGGTCGAATATACGCCCACGTGCTCGATAAGCTATACCCAGAGTACGTCAAGGAGGCCCCTGTGGAGCGTTGGGTCAGGAGGGAGAGGATCACAATGATGACCGAGGATTCCTGGACCACGATTGATTTCGAAACAACGAAGACCGAGCATAGGTCATTCACTGCGTACTTAACGAATTTTGTGGAATGGCTTGATAAGAAGGCTGAGTCGGCTGGTGCTGTTGTTATTCCTGAGATACCCATAGATTCCCTGGTCATTAGGGATGGTAGGGTTGTTGGTGTTAGGGCTGGTAATGATGAGGTCTATGGCGATGTGGTTGTGATAGCCGAGGGCATAAATAGGCTTGTGCTCGAAAGGAGCGGGCTCGCACCTAAGTTAAGTCCGGAGATTGTGGCCCTTGGTGTTAAGGAGGTAATTAAGTTGGATAGGAATGCGATAAATGAGAGGTTTGGCTTGGATGAGGATGAGGGGTTAGCGTGGGTTTTGGCTGGATACCCAACCCATTACCTACCTGGTGGCGCCTTTATCTACACGAATAAGGAGGCAATAACCCTGGGGGTGGTTCTTTACTTAAGCCATGGATATCAATTAGATACCCCAGTGCATGAGTTGGTTGAGGAATTTAGGCTTCATCCATTAATCAAGAGATTGATAAAGGGTGGACAACTCCTCGAATACTCAGCACACCTAACCCCCGTGGCTGGTCTCAACGCTTCACCACCAAACCTGTACGGTAATGGCTACCTAGTTATTGGCGATGCTGCAGGATTCCTACTTCACCTGGGCATTATTATTAGGGGTGTGGACTTCGCGATGGAGAGCGGTAGGGTGGCTGCTGAAGCTATTACTAAGGCGCATGATGTGGGTAAGTACGATGTCGAAACGCTGTCAATCTACGGCAAACTCCTCGAGGAATCCTTCGTACTTAGGGAGCTCAGGGCATTTAGGAATGCGCATAAGGTTTTAATTGAACCTAGGCTCTATAGTGACTACGTGAGGTTAATAAATAAGGTTTTGGCACGATACTTCGACGTCGATGGTACACCGAGGAGGCTCGGCTCAACCTTACTCGAGGCTAAGGGGAATGTCACACTCATGGATCTGGCAAGGGATGCCATTAGGGTGGTGATGAACCTATGAGTCTGGACAGGAGGATTCCTATTGAGGAGAGGTTGAACAGTAACGCCTGGGATGTTGACCAGAGACCCCACATCAGGATAATAGACCCGGAGCGATGCAGGAGGTGCGATAAGAAGCCATGCCTATACCTATGCCCAGCAAGATGCTATACGCCAGGCCCTGATGGAACAGTACTATTCTCACACGAAGGCTGTCTTGAGTGCGGTACATGCCGTGTAGTATGCCCAGAGAACAACATTGAGTGGAACTATCCAAAATCGGGCTTTGGTGTACAATATCGATTCGGCTAAAATTAAATGAATCAATAATAATATTGAAAAAAATTCTAGAAAGTTACTAATGGGTAGAATATTAATCACGCATTCATATAATGCATTATATAGAGTTATATATGTCAAAGGTTAGAAATGCATATTAAGTCAAATGAACTAGGCATCATAATGGGTGGGTTAACAATAATAGTACCAGTTAAGGCTGCTGTACCCAACGTAACAGCTGTACGCCTAGACCCAGTCACGCACAACCTCGTTCGTGAAGGCGTCCCACTTATGCTTAATCCCTACGATAGAAATGCCCTTGAGTTTGCATTGAGGCTTAAGGATAAGTATGGTGGTAAGGTAATAACAATGTCCATGGCGCCACCCAGCGGTAAGGACTTCCTCGAGTCAACAATAGGCATGGGAGCCGATGAAGCCTACCTAATCACCGATAGGGCTTTTGCTGGAGCCGATACCCTTGCCACCTCGTATACCGTGGCAAGGAGCATACAGAGGCTATTCCCCGATTTCGATCTAATAGTATTCGGTGAGGAAACCACCGACTCAACAACAGCGCACATGCCTGCCCAGGTTGCGTCGTGGTTGAACCTGCCCTATGTTTACTATGCAGTTGAGGCTGAAGTTAGGCTTGAGGATAGGGTCATTAGGGTGACCAGGTACTTAGAGGATGAGGGTGTTTACGAGACCTATGAGTATAAAATGCCGATAATAATCAGTGTATATAAGAACAGCAATCCACCGAGGGATCTAAGCCTTGTTAGGAAGATAAATGCCAGGGTTAATGGTCTCGTTAAGGTTATTGATAACAACATGCTGAAGCTCGAGAGGGAGTGCATTGGGCTTAGAGGCTCGCCAACGATAGTTGCGAAGATAGAGGATGCAAAACCAATAGAGAGGAGGAGGCAGTTGTTTAAGGGTGATCCTAAGGAGGCAGCCAGGTGGTTACTGGATAACCTAACTAAGGAGGGGGTGATAAGACCATGAGCACAGCTCAAGCACAACAAAAAATATGTAGTGAGTGGAACCCAGTTAATAAGAACGAGTATAAGGGAATTTGGGTTTATGTGGAGTACGTGAATGGGGTTATCAAGGATGGGAGCCTGCAATTAATAGGTAAGGCTAGGGAGTTGGCGAGCAAGATTAATACCGACGTCACGGCAATCATGGTAGGTAATAACCTGGGTGATGTCGTTAAGGAGCCCATCTACTACGGAGCCGATAGGGTCATATACGTGGATCACCCAGCCTTATCGAAGTATATTCCGCATGTTTACGCGAACGTGATAGTGCAATTAGCTAATAAGTACAAGCCAGAGATAATACTGTTTGCCGCCACAAAGAGGGGCAGGGAACTTGCACCATACGTTGCCAATTCATTAAGAACAGGTATTACGGCCGATTGCACAGAACTTGATGTGGATCCAAAGACAAGGGACTTGGATCAAGTAAGACCAACATATGGTGGCAACATACTCGCGCATATAAGGACACCCAGCAGGAGACCACAACTAGCCAGCGTTAGGCCTAATGTATTCCCAACGCCACCGAGGGATACGAGCAGGAGCGGAGAGATAATTAGTGAAACACTTGATTCAATACCGAGCATAAACGGTCAGGGGTTAGTTGAAGAGAGGCCTGTGGTTAAGGGTGAGGAAATGTCACCAGTTGAGAAGGCGGATATAGTGGTTGTTGCAGGGCGTGGTGTTGGTGGAGTTGATGGCGTTAAGTTACTGACCGAGCTCGCTAGGTTATTGGGTGGTACCATTGGAGGTACTAAAAAGGTGGTGGACGCTGGTTGGTTGAATGCCGATAGACAGGTTGGTCAGACGGGTAAGACCATAAGACCGACCCTCTACATAGGCGTTGGTGTGAGTGGTGCAATACAGCATATCTTCGGTATGAAGGAGTCTAAGATAATAGTAGCCATAAACAGTGATCCCAATGCTCCCATATTCCAGTACGCGGATTACGGAGTTGTTGGGGACTATAGGGAGGTTGTTAAGGAGCTAATAGAGCTATTAAAGAGTCGTAAGGGGTCATAAGACTCTTAAAATTTAATTATATTGATTAATTTCTCAAGTTATTACTCGAGCGGCTTTCTAACAGTCTCCGGCCCGATTGATGCCCCTATTATTGTCATGGCAGCGCCGATAATGACTACTATCGATGGTGCGAGGGCTGCCGCAATTATTGGGTTGGTCGTGCCCCTCAGGTTTGTGTATAGTAGTAATGCGAACGTGGGCGCTAATGAACCAATGGCTGCATTTAAATTCCATCCAAACCCTATACCTGACCAACGAACCTCGGTTGGGAATATCTCGGAGAAGTACGCCGTTTGTACAGTGGCGGAGAGAGTGAATATGAAATACATCAAAGCCAATGACAGCGCCATTATGGGTATATACAACGTGGTAAGCGATAAGTACAGTGGGTATATTAACACCAGGAGTATTGCTGTCGGTATTATCAGCATCTTCCTCCTACCGAAAATATCCGTTAAGTAACCACCGAGCGTATTGCCAATTACACCGCCCAAGCTGCCAAGCATTAGTGGAACATACGTCAACTTAACGAAAGCCCTCTGAAGCTCGGGCATGTATGCCGAAAGTAATTTCGTGAATGTCGTTACAAAGCCATAACCTGCATAGAAAACGAATGTTAAACCCAAGTTTATCAATATGACCAGGAGCAGGCTGAACCAATATTTTGTAACAGCGGTAGCTAGCGGTATCCTAACAAGCCTTCCCTCGTCCTTCCTCCTCTCCCAAAGTATTGATTCAGGGGCTAACAACCTAGTGACAAGACCAACTATGACAACCACGGCACCACTTAGGAAGAGTATTCTCCAACCAATGGTGGGTAATGGGTAGTACGCACTAACAAGCAGTAGTAAGCCCGTGGCTAACAACGTAGCCACTGACATACTGGAATTAAGGACACCGTTAACAAGACCACGCCATTTTGGTGACGCAAACTCAAGGGCCCAAACCACGCCTCCGCCTGCCTCGCCACCATAGCCAAATCCCTGAAGGAATCTGAAAATCGTTAGTAGTATTGGTGCTAGAACTCCCACCTCTGAGTACGTGGGTAGCGAGGCTATTGTTATCGTGGCGACGGCCATGGTTACCGCATCACCAAGTAATGCGTTTCGCCTCCCATACTTATCACCAATGTGCCCAAAGAATATTGCACCGAGGGGTCTCGCGAAGTAGCCAACTGCGAAGACCAACAATGTGTACAGTAACGCTGCTACTGGCGATGATTTTGGAAAGAATAATTCACTTATGTACGGAATTAGTGAGAAATAGATTAGGAAGTCGTAGTACTCAAGGGCCCATGCGAAGAATGTCGATATCGATGCCAGCATTAAACCCTCCTTCTGACATCTTCAGGGGCTAGGGGTCCGCTCACGGTGTTCGATCAAAATAAATGATTAAAAGCGTTACCCTTTATTGATTTTATATTATTAATTGTGACGTATATATTTAGAACCTCTCTAGCAAGCTCCCTCTTATGCATTGGGCCTAGCTTCCTCATCACTCCATTCCTATCCAGGACTATGACCTCATCCTTCTCTGTGCCAAAGCCCTTACCCAAGCCCACGGTATGGGCTAGGGCCAAGTCCCAATTGCCCTCGGAGGCCCTCCTTAACGTCCTCTTGATTAGCTCGTCCTCCGAAATATTCACCTCGGCCTTATAAGCTATTAAGAATGTGGCTGGAGAATACGTTTTCAAGTCTCTAGCGATTTTTGGTGCCTGAATTAACTCAATAACGACCTTTTCCAAATCACTGCTTAACTTACCCTCAACCCTATCCTTAACGTAGAAGTCGAGGGGTGCAGCTGTTAGGATTGCTAAGTCGTAGCGCCTCTTACTCACCAGTTTAATGACGGTGTCGTATATCTCGAGAACGCCGGTTACCCTAAAGACCTCAGCATTAGGCGGATCCCTAATGCTTACGGGACCCTCAACAAGCGTAACCCTGGCACCCCTGGCCAGGGCCTCCCTGGCGAAGTAATAACCTGTCAATCCACTGCTCGGTGTGGTTATGTACTTTGTAGCGTCGATATGCTCGTGAGTTGGTCCCGAGGTTATTAATACAGATAGGCCGGCCATATCCTTGGGCGCCAACATGTCTATTACGGAGTCGACAACCTCGTCAATGGGGGCAAGTTTAGCTTTACCTTCCTCAACCACAGGCTCAACGAATCCAATACCAAGGTCCCTGAGCCTATCAACATTAGCCCTAACTATTGGATTCCTCCACATGGACTCGTTCATGGCAGGTACAATCAGTACGGGCTTACCCGCACCTAGGGCTGCCATGCCGCAAAGCGTGATTGGCGTATCCGCAATTCCATTCGCCAATTTACCGATTGTGTTTGCGGTGGCTGGTATGAAAACCACAGCATCGGCACTCGAGCATATGTTCACATGCTCCGCATAACCACTCAACTCAACATAGACTGCACCACCTGTGGCCCACTCCATGATCCTGGGGCTGAGCAGTTTACGTGCCTCCCTACTCATGAATGTGGTTACGTGAGCGCCATGCCTAATCAACTCCCTGGCGACGTCAGGAACCCTGTATATCGATATGCCACCACTTAATGCTAGAACGATACTTTTACCACGAAGTAAATTGCTTCTCGATCCCCTAATCAATTCAATATCCTCCCTGAAGGGCACAGTAATGGTTACGTAGGTAATTATTTTAACTTAATCCCTCATCAGCCCATGCGATAGCAATCACCCACTCAGCACCCGACACGCCTCATCACACGAATTAATTAGCCAACCCGAATAAAATACTTCCGCATTATTAGAAAGAAAGCTAGTCTTTTAATGACTTTCAATTATAGGTAAAATTTCAACTTGAAATCACGAGAAACACACATATTACGTGAGGTTTCACGTTGGTTTACCATTCCGGTTTAACAAAGTCCTTAAAATAGAAGTGAAAGCGACGTCTTTCGAGAAATATGACCACAGAAATTACTGTGGGTAGGAAAGGATTACCAATAAACACCCTGCCCTACACAATAAAGATCTACATAAATAACCAAGTCTTGGTGCCAGCAAACCTAGTTAGGAAATTAGGTTTAGAAAGAACTAAATACGCATATGTAGTTCTGGAACACAACAACCAAAAGATAGAGCTTATCAACGTAAAGCTCCTAAGAACAAAGCATACTAATAGCCGGCAGTTCACAATACCCAGGGAGGTTAGGGAGAAATTTGGAATTAAACCATTCGATATGGTAACGATACACATTATACAGCCAATTAACATAAGTCTTAAGTAAAGACTATTTCCTCACCTTTAGATTAAAAATTGAAAAATCTAAGGTTTACTTACTGTTCAAGCTAAAATTGTTAGTGAAGTGATGGCAGCATGGCTATGAAATATATAATAAATATTAATGTTATTACTATCGTAGTCACCGAGATCTCACGGAACCTTCCAGCAATTATCTTTGTTAGGGTATAAGTTATGAACGCAAGACCTATCCCAGTTGCTATGCTGTATGTTAGTGGTATGCTTATTATTGCTACGAATGCCGGTATGGCCTCTGTTAAATCGCTAAAGTTGAGTTTTGGGATTAGTGATATGAACATCAACCCAACAAGTATCAGTACTGGGGCTGTTGCGAAGCTTGGTACCATAACTGCAAGCGGTCCTAGGGGCAGGAATGCTAGGAAGAGTAGGCCCGTAATTAGCGACGTTAACCCGGTCCTGCCCCCACTTTCTATTCCAGCGGCAGACTCAACGTAAATAACCGTTGTCGTGGTTCCAGCAAGAGCGCCCACTATGGTTCCCATGGCGTCGGTATATAGGGCCCTCTCAATATTGACGGGCCTACCCCTCACATCAACAAGCCCCGCCCTATTTGATAAGCCAACGATCGTACCTATGCCATCGAAGAACTCGATCATCCATAGGGAGAGCGCGACAGGGAAGGCTAAACTGACTAGCTTAATCCACCACATGATGTTTTCGGGGAAGTTAGGTATTATTGATGTTGAGAGTGTGGGTAATTGAACTAGAGACGGCGGTGGTGCAACTAAACCGAGTGGTATGCCCACCAGCGTCAGCGCTATGATAGTTATTAAGAATGCACCAGGCACCCTGTATATGTAAAGCGCTATTGCCAGCATCAACCCAATGAAGGCAAGTATTGACGAGGGGGTTCTAAAGGCCTCTACATTAAAGGTTACTGGCGTACCAACACCAGGTTTAACAAAGCCCCCAAGGCTAAGCCCTATGAATGTTATGAATAGGCCGATACCGACACTAATGCCCACAGCGAGGTTTGGGGATATGGACTTAATTATCCTCTCCCTAATGCCTGACCACGCCGTAAATAGGAATATGAGACCGTCAATAAAGACCGCAGTTAACGCCACCATTAGTGCGATCTCGGCAGCGCGTGGCCCTAGAACTCCTATATTCAGTAACGTGGTCGTGAAGGCAGGTATTACGGAGAAGGCTATGAAGGAGTTCTCTCCCATACCAGGAGCCATGGCAAAGGGGAGTCTCGCAAAGAAGGCCATTAACAACGTCCCAAAGGCAGCGGCAATAGCTGTACCTGCAGCTATACCGAGCTTAACCGTGTAGACAAGCGCCTGGTACTGAGGAGACAATGAGCTTGTCCCCAACGCATGCGTCAGAGCCAGTTCGAAACCACTACCAACTATCGCTGGATTAACAAACAATATATAGGCCATGGTTAGGAACGTGGTTAACCCAGCAATAACCTCCGACCTAGTATTTATCGTAACCACTGTGGGGGGTCTTAACAGATCTAAAAACGTCATACTAATCCCATGATATAATTTAAGTTATTTAAACATTTCCTTCAAAGCATAAACATAGTATTACCGACTAGCTACGCGATATTTGTTTAAATAAACAATTAAACACAATTTCATAAACTTAACTATATACTTTAGGTGAAATTTATAAATAGTGATGACCCCATCGGAAATATGCCCGAGGACATAAGTAGCTTTGGGTATAAACAGGAACTTAAAAGGGAGATTTCGTGGATCGATGTTTTTACATACAGTCTCGTGTTTATGGTCCCCATAGCTCCATGGGGTATCTATGGTATTGTAGCCTCGTTAAGCAACGGGATGCCTGCATTAGCTTATCTATTGGGTATGCTTGGGATGATGCCAACTGCATACGCATATTTCCTCATGGTTAGGGAGTTTCCCCTAGCTGGTTCTGTATATAATTATGCACAGAGAGCCGTAGATCCATTTTACGGTTTCATAGCCGGTATGTCCATAATGCTTGATTACTTCCTCGTGCCAGGCCTTGTATATGTGGTTGCGGCCTTGGCTATGAATACGATAATACCGCAAATACCCTACCAGGCCTGGGTGTTGATTTTCCTAGTACCTATGACGACCATAAGTGTTTTAGGAATAAAGTTGACGGCCAGGGCCAACAATACCTTACTTGCAATAGAGCTTGCGGCGTTAGTTATATTTTTCGTGTTATCCATTGCATACATAATCACCAGACACATTCCATTATCTATAGATCCACTTTATAATGCAAGCTCCTTCAAAATATCCAGTATACTCAACGCAGCATCAATAGCCGTACTTAGCTATTTAGGATTTGATGCAGCAACAACATTGGCAGAGGAACATAGAGGTAAGGCCGAATTCGTTGGCCGCGCAGTCGTGCTTTCAGTGCTTGCGATTGGTATAATGTTCATATCACAGACATACTTAGCCTATTTGGTTTATCCAACATATCAATTCTCTAATCCCGATACGGCATTTTACGATGTGGCACAGACGGTGGGTGGTTTATTAATGCTTAGCGTGGCCACGATATCAACAGCCATAGCCTGGGGTATTGGTGATGGACTTAACGCCACCACCGCCATAGCCAGGATTATATATGCCATGGGTAGAGATGGATTTTTACCCAGGGCCGTTGCTAAGGTCCACAGCAAATTCGGCACACCCTGGGTAGCGACAATAATAGGCGGTGCCATTAGTACGTTAATAGCCATCTTAGTACCACTCGACCTACTCGTTAGTCTTGTAAACTTTGGCGCATTAACAGCCTTCATACTACTCCACATAGCGGTTATATATTACTTCACGTATAGGAAAAGACACATATTATATGTATTAATACCAATAGCGGGACTTATCGTTCTCGTACCAATATGGTGGGGACTCTCGATGGATGCCAAGATCCTGGGCGCTGCGTGGCTTTCGCTATGGCTCATCTATATGGCGGTAATAACGAGGGGGTTCAGATCAAAATTGTTAGTACCTGGTATGTAGTAGGTTAAAAATTTAAAAAGAAACAATAAGCCTATTAGTAATGACACGATACACAATCCACGCCATAACCCACAATAAATGGGACTCATCACTTAAGCCAATCCTAACGATAAGGGATGGGGATGAGGTTGAGGTTGAGACCAAGGAGGCGTCTGATGGTCAAATAACGCAATCATCATCGTCTCAAGACCTGCTAAAACTTGATTTTTCCAGGATACACCCATTAACCGGGCCTATCGAGATCGAAGATGCCGAACCCGGAGATGCCGTTGAAATAGAGTTTTTAGAGTTTAAGGACATGGGGTGGGGCTGGACGGGGGTCATACCCGGCTTCGGCTTGTTCGCCCAGGACCTATACACAACACCCATAGACCTTGCAGGGCCCGCTATTAAGATCTGGAGTATAAAGGATGGTAAGGCCCGCGCAAGGTTTGGAGATGTGGATGTGGAAATACCGGGTGCGCCATTCCCCGGCGTCATCGGTACCGCGCCACCTTACAGTGGCAGGTGGAGTACCGTACCTCCCAGAGAGAATGGTGGTAACATGGATGTTAAGCAATTAACGGTGGGCTCCATACTTTACCTACCCGTCTTCGTAGAGGGGGGTTTCCTATCGATTGGTGACACGCACTTTGCCCAGGGTGATGGTGAGGTCTGTGGAACAGCCATTGAGGCACCAATGAGGATTAGATTTAGGGTTAAGTTGATTAAGAACATTGGACTTAAACAGCCAATCTTTAGATTTAGCAGAATGAGGGAAGTAACATTTAATGAGTATATAGCTTACCCTGGCATGGCCCCAAATCTCTGGGATGCGGTTAAAGTGGCCACGATAGGTATAATAAATGCATTGTCAAAGTTTATGGAACCCGTTGAGGCTTATATGTTGGCAAGCGTGGCCATGGATCTTAGGATAAGCGAGGTTGTCGATGTACCAAACTGGATAGTGACCGCCTTCTTCCCGCTAGACATAATAATGAACGATGAAGTTAGGGAAAAATTAAGGAAATTCGGGAGTTTGTTTAAAGGCCCGTGAATGCTGCCGTGATAAAACCTCTATGGCTCAGTTCCGGCCCGGTTTTATTCTTCATTATTCCGTAGTGGTCGGGTTCATCATAAGGGGAAGGATATTTTATGTTTTTGAATATTTGTTGAATTTTTATGAGGCCTTGTACTTATTATCCGTCTTAATGACCTTACCATCCTTTATTAACCTGGTTAACTGTGCCTTAACCACATTTAGTCTCTCCTCACCGATAGCCTTTGCAATCTCTTCAGCCGTGAATTCCTTACCCTTATTGCTCGCGAGATAGTCCAGGATCTTCTTCTTTATGCCCTCAACCATACAATGTAAAGTCTTTTCCCTTGGGTTATAAAGATATCGCCTTTATATTTGTGAAGTATCAACCGTAATTTGCTGGGTAAATTAATAATCTAGTTTATTATATTTAATGTGGCTGGAATGCTTATTTAGCCTAGTTATCATCGTCTCTTTCCCGTAGATTGATGAAACGCATTTATTGCGGATTAACGCTTATATTAAACATAACTCAGTTGTAGAAAGAGAACCATTTAGGAACAAACACCTTTTATAGCAGTATAGATCCAGGACTACTGATTAGGTGTGCATAGATTTAGGGCTTATTATGATAATGGGATCATCATTGAGTATGGAAATAAAAGATTCATAATAGACCCCTTAAGGAAGCCGAGTGAGTCATTTAACGCGATATTAATAACCCACGGACATAGGGATCATGTTAACCCTAGCGCGATCCGTAATGCCATGCCACTAATTATGAGCGAAGAAACGGCTAGAGTAATTAGAGTTCGTGATGGCGAAGGCCTTAGGTATATTGAAGCTAGTCCTCGTCACGAGATTGTTATTGATGATGTTATTGTTGAGATCTACAATGCTGGTCATGTGGTTGGGAGCTTATCTTACGTGCTTGATTTTGGTGCCTTCAGGGTTGGGGTCACTGGCGATTTTAATGTGGAGTCCTCAATACTGCTGGGAGGGGCTGAGGGGCTTGATGTTGATGTGTTGATAATGGAGGCCACGTATGGGAGTCCCGATTACGTATTCCCAAGTAGGATCGCTATCTATGATGAGTTGAGGGGTGTTGTTGAGGATGGTATTAGGAATGGCATTGTGCTACTCATGGGTCAACCCCTCGGTCGCGGGCAGGAACTTGCTGTGCTGCTTAAGGATTACCCAATGTACATTGAGCCTAGCATTAAGGTTATGAATAATGTATTAGGGCTTAAATACGGCAAGGTTCTAAGCGAGATCCCACAGCCCGGTTCCGTAATCATTATGGGCATGCCTAGGGATTTCGTGAACACGATTAGGGTGTTGAGGTCTAGGTATGGTATGGTTAAGGCCGTAGCATTAAGTGGCATGTACGCCAAGAGGTCTAGGGTGGCTAGGCTTAGGGCTATTGGTGTTGATGCATTACCACTTAGTAGCCACTCTGATTTTCCCGGCCTTGTGGATTTCGCGCTCAATAGTGGCGCTAGGATTGTGTATACCGTGTATGGTAATGCCGCCAGGTTCGCTAAATACTTAAGGAAGTTCAATATCATGAGCAGGGTCTTACCCACCCCTGGTCAACTAACGCTCGACCCATTCCTCTAAAGCTTAAAATTGCTGTAGGTAATGATGCATTGATGAGTCGTGTAATAACCCTACTCACGGATTTCGGTTATGAATCGTACTTCGTACCATCAATGAAGGGCGTCATACTCAACATAAATCCCAACGCCACCATTGTTGATATAACCCATGCAATACCGCAATTCAACATATTCAAGGCAGCCTTCACGTTATGGGCATCGTATAAGTATTTCCCGAGGGGCACGATTCATGTTGTGGTCGTTGATCCAGGGGTTGGAACGTCCAGGAGGGCTTTAGTTATCAAAACGAGGAATTATTATTTCGTAGGTCCTGACAACGGCGTCCTAATGATGGCTGCGGAGGATGATGGTATTGAGGATATAAGGTCTATTGAGAATAGGAGCTACATGAGGCCCGTTGTTTCAAGCACCTTCCATGGACGTGACGTATTTGCGCCGGTGGCTGCTTACATAAGCCTTGGGCTCGATATATCACTACTAGGTCCAAGGGTCACGGACCCCATTAAACTCCCCATACCACCGAATACCGTATCTAAGGGTTTCGCAAGGTCATCCATAATATATATTGATCACTTCGGCAACGCGTACACTGGGGTTAGGTTTAGCGATGTTACTATCATGGGTCTTGGGTATGGCGATACGTTGAGAATAACCGTACCAAGGAAGAACCTAGAGATTGAGACTAGGTTCCTTAGGAGTTACGGCTTTGCAAAGGAGGGTGAGACCTTAGCCCTTATTAATAGTGAGGGATTCCTTGAGCTTTCGGTTAATCGAGGAAGCTTCGCATCGAGATACGGGATAGAGGAGGGTGATGAAGTCGTGATATCCATCGTCAAATAACCATACCCTGGGAAGCCAATTTTAGCAATTCCTTAAAGTTCGTGATTAGCACGGAATCACTAACGAAGTATTGCTTAGAAACCCTACCCTTCACTATGGGGACCCCCTCCATTGTTAATAAGGCGTGCTTAATTCTAACGTCGCCTATCGAGTATCCACCGAGTGAACCATCACTCTTTATTACCCTGTGGCATGGGACAATTATCGGTAGTTTATTAGCGCTTGCTAGCCTACCCACGGCCCTTGGACTTGTGTTCAATAACCTGGCTATTTGGGAGTACGTGGCGACCCTACCCCTGGGTATCGATAGCATTGCCAATTGCGCAAGCCCAAGCAGTCCTGGGCTTAGGCTTATGTATTTCAGGATTTCGCGTGCATTCACCAAACCTCTTATGTAGTTAATTATTAACTTCGTTAAGTCATCATTAGCCCCTTCATGTGCACCATTAATACCAACCCTAATCTTCACCTCCCGAATCCTATCACCATAGCTACAAATCTCTACGATACCAATCTCCTTCAGCGATATTACTGAGCAATGCATTTAATTCAATTGTTAAGGAGACCTTAAAAACCCTGTTCCGAAGACCCAATGTGGTTGTCAGGGTTAGGTTAGTCGGTGTTTTGAAGGCGCTGGCGTTGGGTAAGGATTACCTGGAATTGAATAATGCCAATAACGTTAGGGACGTGATCAATGGACTTAAATCGGTAAATGATAAGTTATTCAGGAGGGTTTTTGATGCATCAAGGAATGATTTGATGCCTGACATATACATAGCGGTTAATAATGTCGACATAAGGCTACTCAAGGGATTAGACACGCCTATTAACGATAATGATGAGGTTCTAATCATTGCGTATATTCATGGTGGTTGATGTGATGTCAATAATAATCAAGCTAATGAGCGATATTGGGGAGTTGAGAGTTTGGCTAGCCACCATAGTATTGAGGCGAGCATTAGATGAGGATTTGCTCAGCAGGATTAAGGGTATGGCTAATGGTTGTAGGGATTCGCTGGTCACGGTAGTTCCCGCAAATAAAATCCTCAATGCGTGGCATATGATATACCCAGCATACCTAAGCCTTAGGGATCATATCATGGGCATATCAAAGTTCAAAGATCCTGGGTTAGGCGCCTTAACGTACATGGCAGGTACCACACAGCTTAGGGAGGGGCTAAATCTACTGCACCCCGTTGGTCATGATAAGATCTCCGTAATAATCATGGGAATCAATGATTGTGTATCGGATGTTACCAGCAAGATCATGAATTTACTAGGGGATAAAGCCCTTGATGTTGTGATTGGTGCCGGTGTGAATAGGGTTTGTGATTGCGCCTTTACGTCAATCGATGATTTCATTAGGACGTTAATTAGTGAGTACGTGGATGAATTCGCATAGCAAAATTTGCCATGTAGAACTTAAATTTAGTATTCCACAACCTTTACCCAACATGGATAGATTATTCTACATTGCCAAGGATGAGGAGATATTAAATGGTGAGGCTACGGACATATACTTCAATAGAACTGTCGATGTACTTAAGGCTGCTGGTCTCGATAAGGTTAGGGTCAGGGCGGAATTTCATGTTGTGAATTTACCAAGAGGCTACAAATGGGCTGTCTTCGCCGGCCTTAAGGAGGTTATTAATCTTGTGGCGACTAAGGAGCTCCCAATAACGATTTACGCAATGCCCGAGGGTACGTTGTTCCAAGCGAATGAACCGTTGATGGTTATTGAGGGTAATTATGCTGATTTTGCGGTTTATGAAACCACATTCCTGGGAATACTAAGGCACTATAGTTCCGTAGCCACGAAGGCAGCCAGGATCAAGAAGTTGGCTGGCGATAGGACCTGCCTATTCTTTGGTGCTAGGGTTGTTCACCCAGCTATACAGCCCATGGTGGATAGGGCATCATACATTGGTGGCTGTGATGGCGTAGCGGGAGTTATCGGCGCTAGATTGCTCGGCATTAAGCCGAGTGGTACAATGCCTCATGCATTAATGATCGTCTTTAGGCATGCCGTTGGCGATCACACAATGGCTTGGGTCTGGTTTGATAAGGTCATGCCCAGTGATGTGCCTAGGATAGTTCTAGCCGACACATTCCTTGATGAGCGTGAGGAATCAATGTTAGCAGCCAAGTTGCTTGGCGATAGGCTTTACGGCGTCAGGTTGGACACACCGAGTAGTAGGCGTGGTAACATGGAAGCCATCGTGCGTGAGGTGAGGTGGACGCTCGATCTTGCCGGCTACAGGAATGTGAAAATTGTGGTAAGTGGCGGTGTTGATGAGGAGGAGGTTGTTAGGCTTAGGGATATTGTGGATATGTTCGGTGTAGGCACGTCAATAGCCTTCCCACCCAGTGTTGATATAAGCATGGACATCGTTGAGGCATATGATGATAAGGGTAAACGTTGGGTGCCGATAACGAAGCGTGGTAAATTACCAGGTTTTAAGCAGGTCTATAGGTGTGGGGCGCTTAATGACCAGGTTATTCCCTGGGGTTCAGAACCAAAACCGTGCCCAGATGGATCTAAGCCCGAGCCTCTGCTCAGGAAGTTCATTGATGATGGCAAGGTCATCGAACAGCCGCCGAGCGATGTTGATATTAGGAATTACGTACTCAAGCAACTTAGCACCATCGAGTTGTAAAGATTTGTTGATTCTATTTTTAATCATTTAAAGGATAGATCGGATCATAACTCTTCTTCCCATTCTTCCTCGAACTCTTCCCACTCCTCCTCTTCCTCTTCACCCCATTCCTCCTCTTCCATAACTAGGTTATTCATAATTGGTCAACGATGATTTAAATCCGATTTTAAAAGCATTACCTAACCAATAAACCATCACCTCACTGTAAAGTTATCCCAATGAGGAGACTGTTGCGACCAATTGTTGATCGTTATAGGTGTGGTTTATTAATAAGCTGTTTAATGTTATGTTCGGTCCACATGGACTTTAACCTCGTTGTATCGACGGGGAGGAGGTTAGAGGGTAGGTGTGCTGACGAGCTTAAGTACATAGGTGAGTTGATTGGCATGAGGATTGCGCAGACCTCATTCACGGGTTTTGATGGATTAATAACAGGTTATGTCGATGGAGATCCAGTGGAGTTCACGAGAAGGCTTAAGGAGCTTGTGAGTAGTGGTCGTTATATTCCCCGTTTTGTACTTAAGGTTGTACCTATAATGATGACGGTAAACACGAACATCGAGGCTATAGCCAGCGCGGCTGTTGAATTGGCGAGTAGGTACTTGGGTTCTGGCGAGACTTACAAGGTTGAGGTTAGGAAGAGGGGTGTTGATTTGGATAGGATGGATATCATAGACTCGATAGCCAGTAAGATAGGTAATAAGGTTAAGCTAGAGAATCCGGATAAGGTAATCCAGGTTGAGGTCTTTCCGTCAAGGACTGGTATAAGTGTCATTAAGGAAGATGATATTTTCTCCCTCATGAAAATCAACCTCAATACTCAGCAAACCAACACCTCACAATCGCAATAACCCTTTAATACCCACACCTGATTGCTCATTGATGGACGTTACAGTAATAGGCACCGGTAGAATGGGCAGCGCACTGGTAAGGAGACTAGCTAACCAGGGCTTTACAGTTTACGCCTGGAACAGGACTAGGGATAAGCTTAAGGGACTACCCGCAAGGGCCTTAGACGATGTCTCACAAGCTCGAGGCCTTGTCTTCATATTTGTCTCCGACGATGATGCCCTAAACATGGTCATTAAGGGAATCAGCGGTGATGTAATAGCCCTGGCTGGTACATACAGCGTTGCCGCAATTAGAGCATTAAGCACTAAACTTATTGGGTCAAATGTTGGGTTATTGGCAACACCAGTTATTGGCGGACCTGGTGATGTGGAGAAAGGTAGCGCAATATACCTTGTTGGCGGCGCCGAGGTTGTGTACAATAAGGTTAAGGACGTGTTTGATAAACTAGGAACGATTATTCGATTACCCACCGCCGAGTCGGCAATGGCGTTAAAACTAGCTTACAACGCACTTCTGATAGGTTCAATGGCACTCTTAGGGGAGTATGTGAATCTTGGTAGGACCTACGGTGTTGATAATGAGACATTAAAGGATTTATTAAGGAGGACTGCGTTTAAGGATATTGCAGATAAGTACCTTGACAGGCTCATAAGCCCAAAGGCACCACCATCCTTCACACTAAGTTTGGCAGCTAAGGATGTTCACTATGCCGTGAAATCAGCGGGGGATGCAAAAACGCCGATGGTTGTGTCATCAGCCGTAAAGGCACTTTACGAATTACTCTCTGCCCTGGGTCTTGGCAATGAGGATTACGTAAGGGCTGGGATTCTCGAGCTTGAGGGTTTCGGCAAAAATAATGCTTATTAATACATGAATTATCCGTGCATCGATGGAGAGCGCTAAGGTTGAGGTTGAGCGGGTTTACGTGATTAACCTCAGGAGGACTAGGGAGGTATCGAGGACCAAGAGGTCACCATACGCCATCAGGTTAATTAGGAGTTTTGTGGCTAGGCATATGAAGGTTGACCCTGATAAGGTTAGGATTGATAATGAAGTCAATGAGTATGTTTGGTCCAGGAGTATTGAGAAACCACCAAGGCGTATTGAGGTTAAGGTTACTAAGTATAGTGATGGTATTGTTAGGGTCACGTTAAACGTTCCTAAGGAAGCTGAGAGTAAGGCGGAGGAGAAGTCTCAAAAGACCCAATAATATTGTAACTAATCATTTTTAAGCCCTCCTAAACTACCTCTTCAACGTGGTTGGCGCCAAAGCATTGCGTGTGTTGTCCAGGTTATTCACAGGTGTGCTGTACCTAGCAATAGCAGCGGTAGCCTTCATATGGGACTTCCCATTCTACCCATTACCCATAGCCCTATTAATAATAATTATTACATCAGCCCTAGCCTATTCAGGGCATACGAAGCTCGGCTTTGCAATAATGATAATACTTCTAATACCGGCGCTACTCTATGTTTATCATTACGCCGCCCTAGGCGCGTTGCTACTTATCTTAGTGCTCATAATATTAATTAGTGCCTTTGACTGGCTCGGTGTTGGTGTTGGCTTACTGGCTTGGGAATTCTCAATCATACCCAACCAATTCCATGTCTTGTCGATATCATTGATACTAACATCACCGAGCTTAACGATAGGGGTTACGAGGAGGGTTACGCCACTGAAGTCCCTGATAACATTCCTGGTGCTTTACATACCAACACTACTATTACTAAATGCGAACACCCAAGTTCCCTGGTTTGGCCCAGTCAATGCCGAATTGGCCCCATTACAATCACTCACGTACACGGAACTAGTCAGCGCATTTAGTGGCATGGATGTTGGACTTTATGGGTTAGGTCAGGCATTATATAGGGTGTTTACTTGGACTACCACGTATGTGCTTCCACCCCTAATGGCGTTGGCGGCGTACACAGCCTATGTCGTGTCCAGTAGGTTGAGGCTTCATGGGAATCAGGTAGTCAGGTTGTTAGCGCCTGCTGTGGGTACTATGGCTGCCTACGCAGTCCTTACCTACTTATTATTTTACATGAATCCATACTTCGGTCTTTACCAGGGTATTGATGTTGACACACTAGTTAGAGGTTTACCATATGCCTTAATCATTAGCTTGGCGTTATTACCCATCATGCACTTCAGACTGATTGAGGTTAGGTTCGAGGAGGAGGAGAAGCAGTCAGCCATAGCCCTTGAACGTGGGTACCAATTGATATTGAACAAGGATGAGTTAAAGGCTATGGCTAATGAGTGGGATGAGGTCGTTGGTTTAGATGACGTTAAGGATGAGATAGAGTCGTCGGTGATAACACCGCTCAGGAATGCTGGGTTATCGCAGAAGTACGGCTTAATGCCGATACATGGCGTCCTACTCTTTGGACCACCTGGCGTTGGCAAAACCATGCTAGCAAGGGCAATAGCTGGTAAGCTAGGGTGGACCACAATAATCATGAACCTAGGTGAACTATTAAGTAAGTACTACGGTGAGAGCGAGAATAGGCTCGCTGAATTATTTAAGGCTGCCAGGAACTATGCCCCATCGGTAATAATAATTGATGAGCTCGACGCCATCGGCAAAGCTAGGACCAGGTATGTTAGTGATGATGTAACACCCAGATTACTAAATATAATGCTTAGTGAGATGGATGGTATAATGAAGAGAAACGAGAGCGTGCTAATAATAGGCACGACGAACCAACCAGACCTACTAGACCCAGCCCTACTTAGGCCTGGCAGGTTTGACAAGGTGATATACATACCACCACCTAGTGAGGAGGTTAGGGCTAAAATGCTTGAACAGATGCTCAGGGGTAAGCCCGTGCAGGGGCCAATTGATTACGCCAAGCTTGCCAAGCTGGCTGACCGATTCACAGGCGCTGACATAATGAATGTGGTTAGGACAGCCGTGCTGACGTCACTTAAGGAGAACAGGCCAATAACCCAAGGTGACCTAGAAAATATAATTAGTAAGTATAAACCGAGCCTCACCTACGACCTACTCGAGAGGTACGAAGCCTTTAGATTACAGTATAGTAGATTGAGGACATACGGAAAACCCCAGGTGGGTATTCCTGAGGTTTCCTGGGATGATGTTGGTGATCTCGAGGAGGTAAAGGCCTTGATAAATAAGTACGTGGTGGCCACAATGCAGAAAAGGGAAATCCTGGAGAAACTCGGTATTGAACCAATCCACGGCATACTACTCTTCGGACCACCTGGTGTTGGTAAGACACTTGTTGCCAAGGCAACAGCAAATATGCTTAGGGCAAACTTCGTAGAACTTAACGGCGCAGAATTGGCTAGGGTGGGTCCGGAGAGGGCGGCGGCTGTTGTTAAGGATGTATTCAACATGGCTCGTGATAACTCACCAGCCATAATCTTCATTGATGAAATCGATTCGGTGGCACCGCCTAGGGATTCGCCTTTAGGTGCAGTCTGGTCCAGTGTGATTTCGCAACTATTGACGGAGATGGATGGCATTAGGGGCTTAAATAACGTTATTGTGATAGCGGCCACAAACAGGCCTTGGTCTATAGACCCGGCGTTGCTTAGGCCCGGCAGATTCGATAAGGTGATATACATACCACCACCCAATAAGGACGCTAGGCGTGAGATTCTGAGGGTGCACCTTAAGGGTGCAGAGGTTGAGGATGGAGTCATTGACTGGGTAGCCGATGCCACCGAGGGTTACAGTGGCGCAGATCTTGCGGCACTTGTTAGGGAGGCAAAGATGAGGGCCTTGGACAGGGTGTTGGGTGGTGATGAAAGGGTCATGATCAAGAGGGAGGATTTTGAGTATGCCCTAGGTAGGGTTCACCCATCACTAAGTAGGGAACTGCTTAATCAGTATGAGGACTTCGTGAGGAGAGCTAATCTGTTTATTTAATTGAAATAATACCAAGTCCAGACCTGGACTTAGTAATTTAAAGGGGTCCCTCCACAATAGCGCCATGAGCCAGGTACCCGAGGCATTGAGAAATGTAATTGAGGAAGTAACGAAATTGGTAAGGGATGGATATTCAATAACAAGCATCATAAAAGAGGTTAGTGAGGCGATTAATAGGGATGTTGGACTGAGTAAAGTGATCTTCAATGAGATAAGGGACTCTATGGTTAAGATAAGCCCCGGCAACGTACCCGTCGGTTTATTCACGCAATGCTCCCTAATACCCAGTTACTACCTGACCGGGAAGAGCCCAAGCATTGATTGGGGTGATATAACAATGCACCTACTCGGTAAGATGATACACAACCTAGCAATTACTGAGGTTAAGAATAGGCTTGGTAGTAAGTGCATTGAGGGCGTGGAGGTCATGTACACGCACCATGACTGGACCATGAGAGGTAAGCCCGACCTAGATTGCGGTGATTATTACCTGGAGTTTAAGACAATAATGGGTAGGGTTACGAAAAACAGACTTCTCCATGACCTAATCCAAGCCGGTTTCTACGCGGCAGCCGGCAATAAGAACACCTACATATTATACATGGTGCTCACCGATGGTATACTACGTAACATAGTGCCTATCGAGGTTATACCCGAGGTTGGTTACCCGGTCATTTACGCCTTCAAATTGTGGGTTAAGGCTGTTGAAGGTGGGGATATTGGTGCCTTAATAGCTAAGACAACATCATGCAAGGTTTGCAGGTTTAGGGATATATGCATAATGAGGACTAGGAACCCTCACGAATCGATACTACCAGCTAAGGAGCTACTCGATAATTACCTGGACTACGTAAAGAGCGAGGTTTCAAAGGCCGGGGTTAAGGTGATTGGGTAATGAGCCTCGAAGAGCTAACGGACTTGGCCAATTACCTGCTGGGTAAGTTGCAAAACAAGGATTTCCACTTCGTAACCTCCATAGCCAAGTGCTCACTATTGTCCCTTAGGAGGGACGTTAGTATAATGGATGAGGCATACACAGAATATCTACCAAGAGTCCTTACGATATGCACACCTGAGAAGCACATAATAAAGGTTGAGGATTTAACCATGGAATTACCAAGACTATTAAAGTGCGGCGAGACCATCGTATTGCCTAAGTTAATGATGCTTAAGGAAAACGTTAAGACGCACATAGTCGAGGCATTGCTCGTCGCAGCCCTATTGAACTCTGAGGTGCAGCTTCATTACCTATCTAAGAACGTAGGCGAGGACATTGAGGAGGGAACGTCAATAGCAATAAAGCCAGAGTGGGGTAAAACCCTGCTAGAAGCCGCTATAAAATCGGTGAAGAACAGGGAGGTCAATATAAAGACCATAAGCTGTACCATCTGCCCCATAAGGAATGCCTGTCCATTTAACTACTTAGGGGATGAAGTTGTACTACCCAGCGATACCGCTAAGATAGTGGAGGAGATCCAAAACTCGCTGCTCGTGCAGGGAACTAACCAAGCCACCACACAGCAAGTAAGCGATAAGGGCGAGTTGATACCGCCAACACAGGTAACTAGGGAGAGCCTTAGGGATTATTTAAGGAGGGTTGCTGATTGGGCAAGGTCGGTAAAGAGGACATGGGTTACAATCGCGGTTGGTAGGTGCCCGGTGTGTGGTAGGGAGGGTACGCTCGTTGTCAGGATTACGAGAAGCGGTGAGAAGGTCCTCTATAGGCATGGTTCGAGCACCTGCACCATAGGCACTATAGATGAGTCTGTGGATAAGTTGAACATTAGTAAATTCTTAGAGATAAGGCAATGATCTTTAAATACATATAAATTATAATGGTTATCTCGGGCTTTATGACCCTGAAGGTTGGGATTGTTGACACAACGTTTGCTCGGGTGGATATGGCTAGGTATGCGATTGAGGAATTGAAGAACAATGAGCCATCCGTGATCATAGAAAGAATAACAGTTCCTGGCTTTAAGAATACACCGTGGGCTGCAAAACAATTAATCAATAAGGGCGTTGACGCAGTGATAGTCTTCGGTTGGATAGGGCCGAGCTTAACCGATAAGATAACCTATGCCGTGGCCTCCATGGGGTTAATAATGCTTCAGATAGAGTATGATAAGCCGATAATAGACGTGACTGTTCACGAGGATGAGGCTGGTAATGAAAAGGAGTTGTTCGACATAGCCGTGGATAGGTCCAGAAAGCATGCAAGAAACTTGGTGCTGATGCTCAGGGGTGAGTTGACGAGGTGGGCTGGGATGGGATTGAGGCAGGGTAGACCCGATGTTGGGCCTATCGTTAAGTAAAAGCTTTATTAGTTCTATGTGGTTTGCATGGGTGTGAGTACCGTAATTGAGTTATCTAATAAGGTGTTCAGTGAGTTGATTAGTAATAATGCGATAGTTAGGATTAGGGAGAGGGATAATCCACTGGTTTCCGAGTACGTGTTTAAGTACGGTAGTAAGTGCCCAAGCATTAGTGTAAGTGATGATTTGGGGTTTGATAGGGAGATGACTTGGTACCAGGTGTTGACCATGGGTATTGGTGTTAAGTTGAGTATAAACAGGGTTAAATTGTATTTGAGCGCTAACAATAATTCAATAAGGATAACTATAAGGTTAATGAATGGTGATAGACTGAAATCATCCGAGGAATTACTATTGACGTGTGATGGGGTTGATGAGTCTATCTATGGCAAGACCGTGATAGATGCGTTGATAAATCTTGATTTAATCACGAAATTCCTAAACATGATTAAGGAGAGGAGGAAATTGACTGACGGTATGATTGATGAGTTGATAAAGTTTTTGGTTAATGTTAAATCGAGGGTTGAGCATGATATAAGGCAGTTACATAGTATGTATCAGTGGCTTGATGAGTGATTATGATGGTTAAGGGTGTCGTATTTTTCCTCGAGATGCACCAACCGAGGAGATTAAGGCCCAATGTACTTAATAAATTATGCGACTTAAGGCCAAGTGAGGTTAATGACTCGATCATTAGCCCATTGATATTTAATGACGATGTCAATAAGGAGGTCCTGAACAGGGTTGTCGAGAGATCCTATATACCAACTCTTGAGTTAATGAGGGACATTTCTAACGAAGGCTTTAGGGTTTCTTTATCTATTTCTGGTTCGTTAATCGACCAGTTACTAATGTGGAGACCTGAGGTAATTGAATTAATAAAGGAGTTGGTGAAAAACGGCGTTATCGAGCTTGTTGCCGAGCCCTATCATCACTCACTCGCGTCATTCGTAAGTGAGGAGTTATTTCTAGATGAGCTGAAGGCTCACGTGGAAATTTACGAATCACTATTTAGACAAAGACCTGTTGCGTTTGAGAATACGGAATTCCTGTACCGGAATGATTGGGGTGTGGTTATGGAGAGGGCTGGTGCGTCAATAGTGCTGACTGAGGGGGTTGATTGGTTGTTGGGTTGGAGGAGCCCCACGTATGTTTATGGATCACCAACATCAAAGATTAAGTTATTGCTTAGGCATTATAGGTTGTCTGACGATGTTGGCTTTAGGTTTAGTAATAGATCGTGGGATCAATGGCCATTGACCGCGGATAAGTACATGGCTTGGATAAGGGCAACGCCCGGGGATTTCGTATTGATAGGATTGGACTTCGAAACCTTCGGTGAGCATCATTGGCGTGAGAGTGGTATCTTCGACTTTCTCGAGTGGTTACCGAAGGAGGCGGCTAGGGCCGATGTGAGGTTTATACACCCATCGAACTTGGTTAATGAGGATCCCGTTGATTACCTTGATGTGCCATATGCTATTTCCTGGGCTGATGTTGAGAAGGATGATAGCGCGTGGCAGGGTAATGACCTCCAGAAAATCGCGTTGGCGCATGTTGTATCGATTGGCAATCTAATGAGAAGGAATGGGTTATATAAGACCTGGAGGTATTTATTAACGAGCGATCATTATTACTACATGTCCATGAAGTATGGACCCAGTGGTGAGGTGCATAATTACTTTAATCCGTATAAATCAGCTCTCACAGCGTTTAAGGTTGTTGAGGATATTGTGATTGGGTTAGCATGCGCATTGTCCAATAGGCGCTAGTTATTCACGTGGGTGGCAATTCTAATGGTTAGTAAGGTGATAGTTACTGTTGAGTTATCGTTCGAACACTCATTAAAGCAGGACATTAGGGATTATTTGTTTTTAATAGATCGTAACATCAATATTAGAGGTACCGTATTTCGCGGGGTTCTCCTAATTGAGACCACAAGAGATTCTAGGGATATTGCCAGCATTTTAATAAACTCCCCAATACCCAATAATGCGTTGACAACTATTGTGCCGATAATAGATGAAGGTAATTACAACAATCTTAATGATATAATCAACATGGTGAGCAGGAACTTAGGGAGTGGTTGTAGGTCCTTCATTGTTAGGTGCAGGCTACGTAATTCACCAATTAGTGATGATTCCTGTGAGAGGGCAATAATTAATTTTCTGAGGAATAAGGGGGTTCATGCGGTGTTTAGGGGTGAAAGTGATTGTGCGGTTGTTGTTGAGGGATTGGACAATTGGGCTGGCATATACGTAGGTTCGAGGGTATATGTTAGAGTTTAGGTTCAATGTGAGAGTTCACCGAAAGTTTTGGTCTACTCTAGGTTATTGATTATCTAGTAACCAAAAACTATTTTTTACCTCTCTACAGAAGTAATATAAATGCCTAGGATATTTAAAAACGAAGCAGCACTAACACCGGAGTATATACCGAGTAAGCTACCCTATAGGGAGGAGCAATTGAAAGAACTCGAGACATACTTCAGCGGGTTTCTTGAGAATCCAGGTTCGATGTATCCAAAGGTGATCCTTATTGGTAGGCCTGGTAGTGGCAAGACTGTCACGAGCAGGAAGTTTGGGAATTACGTGATGCAGTCCAGTAAGGTTGTTAGGTATGTGCACGTGTCCTGCTTCCTCAATAGAACACTTATTTCGGTGCTAAAGGATGTTGGTTTGCAATTGAACATACCAGTCCCAAAGAGGGGCTTCTCAACGGAAGAGATGCTTAAGATCCTACTTGATGTGGTTAAGGAGAAGAACATTTACGCAATAATCACACTCGACGATGTATTCCACCTTGTCAATAATAGTGGTCCACATGCATTAGGCACATTAATAAGGCTTGGTGAGGAGTACGTGAGTAGGGGTGATAAGTACAGGTTCGGAATAGTACTGATAAGTCAAGACCTCACATTCAGGGATCAATTGGACAGGAGCTCCCAAAGCTCACTTGGTAATGCTATAATAAGGTTCGAGCCATACACGAAGGATCAGATCTTCGAGATATTACTATCAAGAGCCCAGGAGGCATTAATGGATGGCGCTTACGATGAGGAAATCCTGGAGATGATAGCGGATGTCGCCGGTGTGGATGAGTGGCAGTCTAATGACCATAGAGGAGACGCTAGGTATGCAATCGATATACTGTGGAGGTCTGCGAAGATTGCGGAAATGAGAGGTTCAGACAGGATCTTGCCGGAGCATGTCAGGGAGGCCATTAAGAATACGCTCAGGGGAATAAGGAGTGAGGAATTGAGAATGTTGCCGTTACATGAAAAGATATTCCTGTTAGCTATAGTCAGGAGTTTAATGAAGAACCCCAATTCACCATACATACCATTCGGTACCGCTGAGAATGAGTATCAAATATTGTGTGAGCAATATAATGAGGAACCAAGGAAGCACACACAATTGTGGGAGTACCTGAAGGACTTGAACATGAAGGGGTTTGTGGAGACTAGGACGTCTAGTAAGGGTATGAGGGGTAGAACAACGCTTATTTCAATACCATCAGAACCATTGGCAACTCTTGAGGAGGAGTTGAGGAAGATAATAGGGGGTGAGTTGGGTACGTGAGCACCGATTTCATAGAGAACGCCTTCTCATCACGGGTTAGGATTAGGATAATTAGGGCATTGATTAGGTATAGGGAGATTAACATCACAAGACTCTCTAGGGATTTAGGGATTAATTATAAGGTTATTGAGCACCACATCGAGGCGCTCAAGAGGCTTGGTATCGCTGAGGAGAGGAAGTTTGGTAGGATTAGGATAATAAGGCTTGTTGAGGATGACCCTAGGGTCATAGCCATAGAGAACCTGTTTCGAGAATTGGAGGGCAACCCATCAACCTAGTTGATTTGCAAAATCAAGAATCCTCTTAGCCAACCTATAATGCACATGATCGACCAATTGCCCATCAAGACTTATGGCACCACGACCCTCCCTAACAGCCTTCTCATAAGCCTCAACAACCCTCCTTGCCCACTCAATTTCCTCCTTACTCGGCGAGAATACTTCATTGGCTATGGGTATCTGGCTTGGGTGAATAACCTGCTTACCAACGAAACCAAGGGACTTGGCTTCAACACACTCTCTCCTGAAGCCTTCAATGTTCTTAATATCAAAGTATACACGATCAATTGGATCAACACCGTAAGCCCTAGCTGCGGATACAACCATAGTCCTCAGGACTTGGTTAGACTCGTAGGCCTGCAATACCCCACCGACTGATAGTGCGAAATCGGCTATTCCATACGATACTGCGGTAACTCCCTCACTCCTGACAACTTCTTCGATATTTAAAAGTCCTCTTGCAGTCTCTATTAAAGGTTCTATCTCCTTACCAGTTGCCTTATAGATAAAACCAAGGTCGAACTCGGCCTTGGGGATTACAATGCACCTCACATTGTCTATCTTCATGACCGTATCGATATCCCCATAAAACCAGGGCGTGTTGGGAGCATTAACCCTAACGCAGAGCTCCTTATTACCCCAGTCAAGCTGTGGTAATAATTCACTTATTAACTTACGGGCATTCTCCTTACCATCAATAGGCACCGCATCCTCAAGATCTATAATCACGGAATCCGGCCTTAGCTCAAGCGCGGCTTTTCTAATCATGTGCTCATTATTGCCGGGGACGAACAATTGGGAACGCCTGAAGATCACTGCATGAAAACTTCCGGAAGGGTAATAAGTTTATCGCCAATCATTTCTAAAGCAATCATATAGTGTTAAAATACGAGAACAGCCCTACCAAGAACCCTCTGGTTGATAAGGTCTTCATAGGCCCTATTCACATCATTAAAGGCGTAAGTCCTGAAGACAGGTTTTACAGCACCCTTATGTAGTAGCCTAACGGCTTCTAGAACTTCGTTCTTTGTGTATGCGGCGGAGCCAATGATTCTGTGCTCCCTCATTACTGTGAGGGCAGGTCTGGCTAGTCTTATCTCCTCACCCTCAGTATTACCAATGAGCACCAAAACCCCCTCACGCTTCAATGCCCTAAGGCTCTCATTTATCGTCGCGGACCCAACTACCTCAAGGACCACATCCACATCCCTAACCTTCCTTGAAAAATCTCTGTCAGTAATAACCTCATCCGAGTACTTAGCAACAAAGTCGGCCTTCTGGGGTGATGTTATGGATATCACGTGGGCACCAAGGTGCTTGAGGTATTGTATCGTATGAATACCAACACCACCACCGGCACCTGTAACGAGAACCCTAGATCCAGGACCAACATTACCCAATTTACTTGCATGTATAGCAGTTGCCAGTGGGCACACGGCGGCTGCGTACTTAACGAAGTCGCTATCAGGCAGTTCGAATACATTACCCGCGGGCGCAATAACGGCTTCGGCATAACCGCCAGGCCTACTCTCACCGAAGAATTGAAGATTAACGCACAGGTTCTCCTTACCAGCCCTACAGTATGGGCAGGTACCATCGGTTATTGCACCAAAGATGCCCACGGCTCTTCCATTAACCTCACCGAAGATCTCATGACCAAGAATCAGGGGAGGTCTTAAGTTTCTAAAGCCACCCCTCCAAATAACTAGGTCACGACCGCAAATACCGGAAGCCCTAACCTTAACCATAACATCTCCAGGACCTGGTTCACCAATATCAAACTCCTCAATGCTGAAGGGCTTTTTGAACTCCCTCAAGACTGCTGCGCGAACTCGCATTGAATCACTGTCCAGTTACGCCTATTAAATAAATACTGAGTGTATATATTATATTGAGACTATTTATCCTGGTACGAAATCGATCATGTGCATGTCGTCATTCAGCCCCAGCGTAATCTTAATTTAATCGCTTCTTATTGAGTAAACCGTGGACGTTTGTGTTGTGTTGCCGACAATAAATGAAGCCGATAACCTAAGGGTATTACTGCCCAGGTTAAGTGAGGTTTTGAGTAGTTATGATTGGCTTGTGGTTGTGGTTGATGATGGAAGCACAGATGGAACTCAGGATGTTGTTTATGAGTTCTCGAGATCAACGAATAAGGCATTACTAATAGAGAGAGGTGTAAGACTTGGTTTGGGAAGCGCAATAAGGACTGGTATGAAGGCTTGTATTGATAAAGGCGCTGACACTATTGTTGTTATGGACGCTGACCTTCAGCACCCACCTGAGGTTGTACCTAGCCTAGTCAATGCTGTACTTAATGGCTATGACTTAGCCATAGCCAGTAGGTACACCAACGGTGGCGGCGTTGCTGGTTGGTCGTTTACGAGACTTATGATTAGTAAGGGTGCTACGTACATGGCTAGGTTATTGATGCCATGGGTTCGCAGCATTAGAGATCCCGTAAGTGGTTTCTTTGCAATTAGAGGTGATAGGTTGAGGGGTCTTATTGATTCATTAAGCGACTCTGCTGGGTATAAATTAATCCTTGAGTTATTAACGGTAGCGCATGTAGCGTATGGTAGCAGCTTTAAGGTTGCTGAGATTCCATATGTATTTAGGAATAGGGCTTATGGTAAGAGCAAATTAAATAGTAAGGAGTTCATGAATTACGCACAACTCGTGCTTAAGCTTAGTAATTACTCAGTATTTAAGTACTTACTATCCCTTATAATAGGTTCCCTAGTTGGTTATGCAATATTTCATGCTTTATCTAGTATGAACGCACTTCTTGGGAATGTATTATCACTCGAACTCTCACTAATTACGGTAATAACGCTTTACCAAGTATTAATGGGTATTAAACCAAGGTTTAGGAATTACATTAATTACCATGCGGTTAAGTACACGATCGTTATGATAAAATTACTATTATTTGAAGCATCGATACCGATACTTGTGGTACTCATTATTTCAGCAGTAGCACAGTTAATATTGACGTTAAGGATCATACAGATAAGCCCAATCGAGATCCACGTTATTCATGCGTAAAGTTTTATTCCCTCTGAACTGGGTTGATTATTGACTAATGATTGTATTACTTACAACTGTCCCAGGAATTGAGGATGTGGTCATTGATGAGGTTATGGAAAGGTTTGGAGACAAGGTTGTACATGCTGAAGTATTTGGTAAGTCCTCAGTTACAGGTAAGGTATTGGTTAACTTAAGCGATGCAACGTATGGGGAGCTTAGGAGCTTAAGGACTGTGGAGCATGCAATATTGATCATTGGCGAGGGTTTTGTTGATAAGGACCTCGAGAGCTTGAGGAGGTGCATTTGGAAATTGAACATGAATAACCTATTGAATTATTACACGCCAAACACGTCATTGGGCATTGAGGCAGATAGGTCTGGTGATCACGATTTCAAAAGCCCTGACGCCGCAGCGCTACTTGGAGAGAGAATCACGGAATTCCTGAACCAACTTGGTCCCAAACCCATCTTTAACCTCGACAATGCCGACCTCGTGCTAAGATTAGTGATAGACCATGATAGGTGCATCCTTGGTGCATCAATAACTCGCAAACCACTGAAAAATAGGTCGTATAGGGCATTTAATCATCCAGCCGCCATAAACCCAATACTTGCCAACGCAATGATTAGGATGTTAAATCCTAAGCCATTTACGAGGATTTGCGATATAACCTGTGGCAGTGGGACGATTGTGATCGAAGGCGCTCTGTATAGGCGTGATTTAACCTTCCTTTGTGTAGACATTGATTATGGCTATGTCAAGGGCGCCACGCTTAATGCCAGGGAAGCTGGTGTGGATTCATTGATTGATTTCGTAGTTATGGACTCCAGGAAACCCGCCATTAAAAATGGCGCCTGTGATCACGCAGCCTTCAATCCACCATTTGGTATTAGGATCGAACCCATTGAGGGAGTTACCGCGTTATATGACACGTTATTTAAGACACTGAGGGATTTGTTGCGTGACGGGTCGTCTTTCATCATCATCACGATTAGGAAATCCCTAGTAAGGAGGTTGGTTAATAATTATGGGTTTAGGATAATTAATGAGAGAGTCGTTAATCAGGGTGGTATTTGGAGCTCCATATTCCTTATTACTAAGGATTAAGGCTGACCCCCTCCCTGTCTTGAAAGGGTGTGGGAGGTTTCCTCGCCCAGCCTTCATCCGCCCGTCCGGCTGGGTTCATGGGGTTGCCCCGGGCCAGCACTGCGGGGTTTTCCTCGCTGGCCTTGAATTCCTTGAGTATTGCATATAGGTGCTGTATGATGTATTTGGGAATGATTGGGTTTGAATTATCCTCGTGCTCTCTCCAATTTATTTCCCTCCTTAGATTCCACCACACGCTTTTTGTCCATGCCTCTGGTGTTAACTTCCAAGCCATATTCAACACAGAGGTATGGTCCCTATCCACATAGTGCCCAAGTGGGCACTTTAGTACATGCCAATCATCTGTTCTCTCAAGCCTTGTGAAATGGATTGGACACACTCTGCTGTTTCTGTATGATGAGGCACGAAATATCTTGGATCCACGCTCCAAAGCCTTTTCTTCCACAGCCTTCTCCAAAGCCTTAAATGGTGTCTGCTTGATCCTATGCCTCAACTCGTTTTTCTCAATTCCATCAATCATCGACTCCTGAGGCTTCTCGCCAAGATCCTCTGTAATTATGATTGATGGGTTCTTGGTCAACTCACTCGCCACATACCTAACCCTACCCAACTTCCTACCACTCTCCCTCAACCTCTTCATGTGTTTCCTAAACTCCCTGGTGTTCGTTATGTTCATGTACTTACCGTTTGGTAATGCGAATTCGGGCTTGAGTTTCTCGATGATTGCATTCCTAACCCTCTCATATCGCCTCGCCAATTTACCGAAGTCCGTCTTGATTGTGTATAATTCTGGAATCATGTACTGCCTATTCCAGTTAACCACCTTGTCCACCGTGGATGGTAAATCAACCCTGCCCACCGCAACGGTGTTCTCATTAATATCGAATGCCACCACGCGTTGTGGTACCTCTCGCCTCGGCTTCAGCTTGAAGATGAAGACTGCGTACCACTTGTTCAACTTGCGCTTAATCATTAGCGTTGACGCAAGCTCGGCTTCACCGTTTAGTACCCTCCACCAAAACAGCCAAAAACGCTTGTGCAACCTCAACCAAACCTCTCTCCTCCCGCCAGGGAGCGATAGGGCGATCCTAACCGGGGCTACTGACTTAACGAACTCCTCATAATTCCAAGCCGTTTCAACAAACCTAATCGAGATGCTCCTAACTTCCGGATAGGGCTTGCTTGCTAACCCCTTCTTCCTTTGCGCAATAAATGACTTGGCGATTTGCACTGCTTGCCTAATTGCTTGGATGATTAATTGTGAGTTAAGGCTTGGGTACTCCAGCCTATACTTGCTGTAAAACAACCCCTGGAGCTGGGTCGCACTCAAGACATTGTTCACAACGGCATACGTGGCAACCTCCCTAACAATACCAAGATACGCAGACTCAACGGAGTAGAGCAACCTATTGAGCTCCTTAGTAACCTCCAACTCAACAGCAACAGCCCTACACAACATCCACAACAAAACAAACAACCAGACTTAAAAACCACCCACGACAAAAAGAGGCGAGGCTTATCGCTCATTGGTTATTTTTAACGAATTATTGAGCCTTTGGTATGAAGGATCTTTGATCCTCATTCGGGAATAGTTTATCAAGTACTCTCCTAGGTACCTTATAGACCCTAAGGGCTATCTCCCTAATCAACTTATCATGAGGCACACACCTAGTTAGGTTTAGCCTAAGACAGTGCGTGTACTTCATTATCTTCT
>WYEB01000024.1_pt1 | contig 75188 bp, 70 predicted proteins | sample 6343061 | NCBI WGS metagenome assembly WYEB01 (sample SAMN13812332, study PRJNA600296) | hot springs metagenome | biome: ENVO:00000051; feature: ENVO:00002007; isolation source: sediment sample from Evening Primrose shelf | place: USA: Yellowstone National Park, Evening Primrose Hot Spring ... | reverse complement strand
CCGCGTGGATCTGGGCCGCCTTCGAGCCGTACCTCCATAGACGCCTATCTGTTCATCGGGATGCCGGTGCGTAAGTACGGCGGGATCCCGATCTACACGGATGGCGCGGGATGGTACGCGGGCGCCTGCAGGCGGGCGCCGAGCGCGCGGTCCACGATCGCCCCCTGAGGAACCTCATGGAGCGCATGATCCACTACGCGAAGGAGGGGACCGAGGCCTTCGACGACCCCTTCCCCATCGGCGGGCGCGGGCCGAGCTCGAGGGTGTTCGAGGGCCTGGGGAGGCCCCCGCTAGTGTGGGAAGAGGAGGGGATGCCGCGGCGGCTGAGCGGGCCGCGCCCGATCTTCTCGCTCGGGTAGGAGGTGGGCTTAGGTAACGGAGCCGGCTCGCGTGTCGAAAACCCGAAGCTCTTGAAAAGGTATGGGAGGAGGATAAGGAGAGCGCAGAAAGTCCTGAGCAGGAAGGAAAAGGGATCGAAGAGCAGGAAGAAGGCGAGGCTCCTGCTCGCCGGGAGGTGGCAGGACTACACCGGCGCGAAGGACGACTGGCGGTGGAATTTAGCGAAGGCGCTCGTGGATAGATGCTACCTCATCGCATATGAGGACCTGAGGGTGGGCAACATGATGAAGAACCACAGCCTGGCAAGGGCGATTCAGGATGCATCCTGGTCGGGTTTCTGGGATAAGGTCGAGTGGGAGGCGAAGCGGAAGGGCGTCCTGACGGTCGCCGTAGACCCGGAATATTCGATGCAGGAATGCCCCGTATGTCACGCTGAACATGAGGTCGCGCTTTCCGAGAGGACGTTCGCGTGTCCCTCGTGCGGATACGCGGCGCAGAGGTATCTCAAGGCGGCGCTGATCATGCTCCAGCGCGCCCTGATAGGGATGGACATGTCCGAATTCACGCCTGTGGAGGTATCTACGGTGGGGCAACGTACCGGCCAACCGGGTCGGGCCGTCGCTAGCTGTGTATTGATGAATCAGGAAATAAGTTCCCGCATTGCAGACGAACCCGTACTGGGGATAGCGGTGCGGGAAGCCCACGCGCTTCAGCGTGGGAGGATGTCACATTGACTTTGGGGGCATAATAGCCCGGGGGGATTCGAACCCCCCGGTCGCTGGCTCCATCGAGAATCCTCGGCCATGACGGTGGAGGAAGGCCGTTGGGTCCACCTCGCGCGGCGGCTACGGGAAACGGCGAGTTCCCACTACCAGCGCCGCCGCGATCGGCCGCCCGTCGCTGTCCCATGCGGGCGGAAATCCGGCGAGCCCGACCCTGTGAGGCAGGATGCCCGGGGCATGCCCGCCCCGGCGGGGGATGGCGCTCAAGCGGAATCGAACCGCTTATTAGATAGCTGAGCCAGCCGCCCGTCGGATCCGCCGTGATTAAGAGGAGGGCTATGACGGTCTTCCTGATCCTGGGGTTGGTCTCGCTGACAGCCGACATGACCTATGAGGGGGCCAGGTCTGTGAGCGGGGCGTTCCTGGTGAGCCTCGGGGCCGCGCCCGTGGCCGCCGCCATAGTGGGCTCGGGAGAGCTCGTGGCCAACCTTACGAGGTTCGCCGGAGGGGCGATGGCCACGGCGTCCAGATCCTCAAGGGCATTCTGGGCGACGCTGATCATGGGCTACATAATCAACTCGGCGGCCATGCCGGCCTTGGCATTTGTGGGCAGGTGGGACCTGGCCGTTGCCCTATATATGGTCGAGAGGGTCGGCAAGGGGCTGAGGACCCCGGCGCGGGACACAGTGCTGGCGGAGGTGACGTCCGGAATGGGGAAGGGCAAGGGCTTCGGGATACATGAGCTCATGGACCAGGCGGGCGCCATCGCCGGGCCCCTCATGGTTTCCTGGATGGTGCTCCGCGGGGGATACGGCCCAGCGTTCCTCTCCCTGGCAGTTCCGGCCGGCGTCTCGATAACCCTAGTATGCTTGGCGGCCGCGCTGTACCCCAGGGTCAGGTCGATCTCCGGGGGTGCCGCCGCCGGGATCGGAATCGGGGCGGCTATCAGGGGGCTGCCTAGGCGCTTCTGGCTCTACACAATCTCCATGTCGCTGCTCTTGGCCGGCTACGCACAATGGACCATAGTATCCTTCTACATGGCCTCCGCCGCCCTAACGGCGGCCGAGATAGCGCTGATATACTCGGTGGCGATGGCGGTCGATGCCCTGGTGGCCCTCCCCATCGGGATGGCCTATGATAGATACGGGCTCAGGTCCCTGCTGATAGCCCCACCCCTAGTGGCGGCCATGCCCTTCCTGATGCTCAGCGGGGCCGCGCACGCCCAGTACACCGTCGGAGCCCTGTGGGGCCTCGTAATGGGCGTATATGAGACCAGCATGAGGGCCGCCGTCGCCGACATTGTGGAGCCCCGGAGCAGGGCCATGGCCTATGGAACCTTCGGCGTAGTCACCGGCTTGGCGTGGGCCGCTGGGGGGTTCGTAATCTCCTCGCTGATGCGCGATTATGCGGCCTTTGTCTCCTACGCGGCCGCAGTGGAGGCAGCCTCCCTGGTCCTCCTCGTCCGGATCCGGGCACAGGAGGGCCCCACCGCCCACCAATGAGTCGCACGACCGGCCCCTGGGCGCGCAGCACATTATTATCGGGGGATTCCTTCCCTATGGGGCATGCCGCCGGAGACGGGCCTCATATCCCGTGATGACGGAAATCGCTTCCTGGACATGCTGGGGTCCGCCGACGAATTGACGAGGCTTCATGCATGGGAGTCGGTCGGCAGGCTGATAGATGCCGGCATAATATCCAGGGACGACGCGATTGCGCTCAAGCGGCGCTTCCTGGAGCTGCTCGAATCGAGCAATAGGTGGGCGAGGCTCTGGGCTTGGGCGGCCATCCCCCGCCTGATCGTGGCGGGCGTCATATCCCGTGATGACGGGAATCGCTTCCTGGAGTTACTCGAATCGAGCGATGAGGGAGTGAGGTATCTCGCTTGGGATTCGCTGCCTCGCCTCATAATGTTCGGCGTCATATCCCGTGATGACGGGAATCGCTTCCTGGAGTTACTCGAATCGAGCGATGAGGGAGTGAGGTATCTCGCTTGGGATTCGCTGCCTCGCCTCATCAGGACGGGCCTCATATCCCGTGATGACGGAAATCGCTTCCTGGACATGCTGGGGTCCGCCGACGAATTGACGAGGCTTCATGCATGGGAGTCGGTCGGCAGGCTGATAGATGCCGGCATAATATCCAGGGACGACGCGATTGCGCTCAAGCGGCGCTTCCTGGAGCTGCTCGAATCGAGAGAGGTATTGGTGAGATTCCGTGCCTGGGAGGCCGTCCCCGATCTTATCAAGATCGGTATGATATCGAGGGACGACGTCGCAGGGCGCAGGGATCATTTCTTGGAGATGCTGGGGTCGAGGGATTACCATATAGCCAAGTTAGCCGAGGATCTCTGCCAGAAGCTCTTGGAGATCGGCGCTGTACCGGAGGAGAATCTGAACCCCTATAGGTGCCGGCGGACCGGGCGCGGTTGAAGCGGCGGATGCGCCATTCAACGACCGGTGCGAGCTCCAGGTCCGCGCTGGGCGCCATCAGAAAAGGGAGTTAGGAGGACGGAAAGCCCACGTCCTCTAGGAGTTGAAAGGATGTCGTTGGAATAATCTTACCAGGGGTTTGGGGCGGAAGACCCCTCGTGGGGGGATGAGGCTCTCCGACCGCGTCTTCTTCCGTCCCGGGTGCGGCTGGGCCGCGGATCGCGACCACAACGCATCCCTCGATATACTGAGGGGATTGGAGTGGGAACCACCCCTGGAGCCCTTGGAGCTCCGCACTCTACCCGCTGACAGCGGGCAAGGCGGAGTAATGAGGCGGGAAGCCCTGCCGTGAGGGCGGGGTAGTTCACGGGAAAAATCTGTTCCATATCTCGACGGCATATCCCGGCTGCACAGAACCCTCCACTAGCCTGAACGTCCTGGTCCCATCCTTTAACCTCTCAGGGGTCAATAGAATGGCCCTGTTTTTATTATAATTAATGAATTTATATATGAAATCTTGGAGAAATGTAACATAGAAAACGGTTATTCCGCTGTCCATCATCGCGGATACGACCTGCTCGGCCACTGCGGACGCCTCAACCTGGTTGGTCGTTGAGAAGCTTTCATTCATCAGGATATAATCTCCAGGCTTTAATAATTTAATTATTTTACTTAATCTCACCATTTCTTCCTCAAATTTCCCATAAGACATCGTCCTTTCTTCCTTCCTCTCGAAGTGGGTGAAAACGGCCCCCGGTGATGGGATAGTGAATTCGCTGGCCGGCACAAAAAGCCCGGCCCTTGCAAGCAGTATCGCCTGACCTATAGACTTCAAGAACGTGGTTTTGCCTCCCCCATTAACCCCTGTTATCACGAACGCGTTTACATCGTGTGCATCGAGGGAATTGGGAACCGGCTTCCCGCCCGCCGATATCGCCAGAGAAAGCGGATACAGGTCGCGAAAGGATATCGAGCCCCGGGAAAAATTCGGGTAGGCCATGGGCAGTCCGACCCTTTCAAATAAATCATACATGTTTATAGCGCCCACAAAGAATGCCAGTTGCGCGCGCAATGTTGTAAAAAACTGCAATAAATGCTCATAAGCCCTCAGCATGGTTGGCGCTAAACTGGATAAAACCCAATTATTAATATGCCCTAAAATCATTCCCCCGCTTTCGTCGTTCTGGTTCACCTTGAAAACATAACCGCTTCTTCCACCAAGTAATCTCTTTACTATGCCGCTTTCCCTTTTAGGGACCAGGAAAACGGGGTCCCTTAACGTGTTGCCCGTGCCAAGTTGGACAGAAAATTCCATACTATTTCCAAAATTAAGATAATTCAACAGTTCGCCTGCGGAAAGTATAAAGCTATCATCCGCGTTCTCCTCTATGGAACCTACAAGCCCCCGAAATGCTTCGGACGAGAATCCCGATCCCTCGATAATGCTCCTCAGGCCTTTGAGCGCATCGATCATCAATCTTAACCCGCCCGCGGTATTATAAACTACCGATCTCGCGTCGTCGTACCTGACGAGAAATACAGCCCTTTTCGTCTCCTCAATGATATTATTTGTAAGCTTATACATATCTAATATAGTATTTCTATTCTGAATCGCATCCTTAACGGCTTCCTGTCTGTATTTGATGGAATTGACGTCGACCCTCGATAACAGAAGCACGTGGCTCAATTCCCTCGCCACCAGATCATCCTTTTGCGCTATTGCCCCTATTATACTTCCCAGCTCTAAATCCTTCACCAGATCATCCCTATCTTCGATTTCAACACCATCGCCCACCTTAAGAAGATCAAACTCTATCATTTAAGAACCTCCCTGATATCTTCATAAAGTAGGTGGTATTTGGATGCTATCAAAACTGCCATATATCTGGAATCGGGGCTGCTTTCGATAATTCTGTACGTGACCTTCTCGTCCTGAACCTGTGCCACAAGGCTGATAACGCCTTCAAGCGTGGCCAGCTTTGTAATAAAAGTTACGTAAATAAGATACGAGCCCTTGCTCATTATTTTATCTATAAAGCGCTTTGCCAGTTCAAAGCCCTCCTCGGATGTCGTGGTGGAGAAAAGTTCGTTAACCAGTACCAGCGTTTTATTATCAGCTGCGTTTAAAATATCGCGCGCTCTAGCCACATCCTCTTCCAACCTGCTAAGGCCCTCCAGCGCGTTCTCCTCCGTCGGAAAAGCTGTCATTATGTTGGAAAAGAGGGGTATTCTGGCCTCCTCCGCAGGGACGGGTACGCCTATGGAACTAAGGAACGCTAGTTGCCCGAAACTGATGGCGAAAGTGGTTTTCCCGCCGCCATTCACGCCCGTTATTATAAATATCTTTTTATCACCGGAGGTGCGGATGTCATTAATTACGGCAACTTTCTTCTTGGCTAAGAGCAAATTATAAAATCCTCTGACGTACACCGATCCGTCGTCAGTAAACCGTGGTATCGAGAACCGGTACCCATTGGCCTCGATGCCTCTCATGTATTCGATGTATCTAAGGTAGAATTCAAACTCCTTCGCGAACGTCTTAATGCCTTCGTCCACTATATCCGGAAATCTATCTTTCAACATCTTCATAGCATTAAATTCTTTATTGAAAATTCTGTAAACGCCCTTCAATATAGCCGCGTGTATATGAGTGATTTGTTCGCTATAATGGTAATTTACAGGCTCAAGTTCCTGGACCTGCTGTCCTTTAAACCTCGAGAACAGCTCTTCTATCTTTGAGGATAAATCTTCTCCGTTTTCATCCTTCGTGACCCTCACTTCTAATCCATTTATTCTTATTCTGATCTTTATCTTATCCCTGCCGGCCTTAGCTTCATATGCCGCGCTCTTCAACGCTTGAAATCTATCGCTTTGAATCAGATTTTTAAGATAATTGACGAAATAAAGCATACCTTCTGACTTTAAAACCAGTCCATCCATCAATTTTAATGAACTCTCCAACGCATTTATGTACATCAGAGCCGCATCGATGTGGAAGCCGTACTTAAGCTCCTCATATACGCTGGCCTCCAAATTTAGCAATTTGTTGCAATCCTTTATTACATTTAAAAAGTATGCTATCGCATTATAAACTTTTTGATCCATAATATCGCTGAACATCTCGAGTCTGAATTCAATTATGCTCCTATCAGTGAGCGGCTCTTTGAATATATCTATTAAAAACTGATCCTTATCTTTCCCCAAAATATCGTTTATGAGATCTTCTATTCTTAGGTCAGAAATAACCTTTTCGTTGGCTTTTGACCCCCTTGAACCTATTAGGCTTTTGTACTCCAACTTACTGCCGCCTCCGTAGGGGTCATCAGCCGGGGAGGCGGTTGTTCAGGGGGACTCCATCCCCTTCCGCTCCCCATGGGGATTCATCCTTCTGCACAAGCCGCACAAGAAGGTAGTATTTAAGCACTTTGAGGTTTTTGCCGGATGTTGGGGCTCCGTTACCTTAAGCTGACCGTCGGTGAGCCTAAATCCGAGGGGAGCCCTCCGCCCGGTCCGCAATGAGCACGAGTCCAGGGGTCCATCGGCGCGATCCGAGGGGAGCGCGCCGCATATTCATCTATGGCACAATAGCGAGCGTGGGAGGGGCCCCGCGTGGATCTGGGCCGCGTTCGAGCCTGACCTCCATGCGATGCTGGACTTCCACGTGAGCTGGCGCGGGAACTCCATAGACGCCTATCTGTTCATCGGGATGCCGGTGCGTAAGTACGGCAGGGTCCCGATCTACACGGACGGTGCGGGATGGTACGCGGACGCCTGCAGGCGGGCGGGTCGCCGTTTTAAGCCGGCACCTCCTCCCAGGATCGTGCGCTGCGATGGCCTGACCACGGGCAGCCGCGCCCTGGACCGGGTCCTGGGGCTCGGGTCGCCCTCCCTAGTGGTCATCCATGGCGGGAGGGGGACCGGCAAGTCCACGATATTGAGCTCCGCTGCCGCGTCGTACGCGGCGACCTGCGGCAGGTCGGCGCTGATCACAGTAGGCTCCTGGGTGAATCCATCCGCTCTCAGCGGCCTCCCGGAGGCCGCCCTGGACAGGCTCGTGCTGATCCGCATATCCGATGAGCAGTCAGCGATCGCGGCCTCCCGCGCCCTATCATTGATCGGCTTCGGGCTCGTGGCGCTGGACGATGCCTCCGAGCTCTCCGGGATCTCCAGGAGCGCCGCCCCGCAGTCCTACATCTCCCTTTCACTGTCCAGGGCGGTCCACCGCAGGGGGATGCAAGCGCTCGTCGCGCTCTCGGAGGGGCCCTCGGGCGCGAGGGGACGCGACTACTGGTGGCCCTTCGCCGACAGGTTCGTGAGGCTGGAGCGGCTCGAGGGGGGCGTTCGCGCCGCCTCCGCGGACGGGGAGGCGCTCTTCGCGATCGTCGGCGGCCGCATCGGTGACCCGCCCGGGCGAGCGCGACCTCGACCGAGAGGTAGGCCGCATATGAGACGAGCCACCATATGAAGTACCCGCCCACTCCGTGGTAATACACCTTCGAGGTGCTGCTCACAACTATGGACCTGGCGATGGGTATTGTCGCGGCGAATATCAGCACTAAGATCAGCAGAGCCCCCCAGGGCTGCATGAGCGTCCCATGGAGCGCCCCCGAGGCGAGCCCGGCCGCGACCCCCGCGGCTATCCTCATCCAGTAGATAACGTTTAATCTGCGCTCGGCCTCCCTCGCGTCAGCCTTGGACCTGACCTGGTTCGAGCTGCGGCCCGCCGCCATCGAAATCGGGGCTAGGCTCAGGGGATATTATATTAATAATGTTTATCGCTCGGGTCCGCACGCCCTGACCCTCAGGCTCAGGAGCCCCGAGGGCGGCGAGGCCCTGCTGATAGTGCACACGAGGAGGGCCGCGTGGATAGCGGAGAGCGCCCCGAGGTTGGAGATGGACGACCGCGCCAGGCGGCTCAGGGATCACCTGCTGCGCCTGAGGATCTCGGGCGCCGCCGCCGTGAGGAACGAGAGGATAATCGAGATCGTCGCCGAGCCCGACAGGAGGATCTACGCCGAGTTCTTCGGGGTGGGCAACCTTGTGGTGGTCTCGGGAGGGAGGGTGGAGGCCGCGCTCAACTCGGTCAAGGGGAGGAGCCGCGACGTGTCGCCCGGGGCGCCCTACGAGCTCCCCAAGCCCCGCCGCTCGGTATTCGAGGCCGGGCCAGAGGAGCTGGCTGAGGCCCTGAGGACCGGCAGGCCGCTGAACAGGGCACTGGGGTCGGCGTTCCTGGCACCCACTAAGTACCTAGAGGAGGCCCTGTGGAGGTCGGGGCTGGAGCCGACCGCGCCGGCCGAATCGGTGGCGCCCGCGGACCTGGGGAGGCTCGCGGAGGAGCTGTCGCGCATGGGCTCCGAGCTCGAGTCGGCCACGTCCCTCTACCTGTACCGGGGGGACGGCGTCCTGGAGGTGAGCGCCATCCGCCTGAGGCGCTTGGAGGAGATCGCTGGGGCGTCCCCGGAGCTCCACGAGAGCCCCTCCCGCGCGCTCGATGCGGCTCTGCGCGCGGAGCTGACCGAGGAGGGGGGCGGAGAGGGCGCGGGGGCCCCCGAGGGGACCAGGAGGCTGGAGCAGGTGGCGGAGGAGCAGGAGGCGCGGGCGCGCTCCCTCTCGGAGCGCGCCTCGTCCCTGAGGGCGCTGGCGGCCAGGCTCGCCTCGGGGGAGCTCGGGCTGGAGGACGCCCTCAGGTCGCTGGAGGGCGACGCCGAGGTCCGCTTGGTGGGGAGACAGCTCCTGCTGGGGGACACCAGGGTGTCGACCGACAACCCGCAAGCGGTCTCGTCGGCGCTCTACGGGTACGCCAAGAGGCTGGAGTCGGCCGCGTCCTCCCTGCTGTCCAGGGCCGCGGAGATCCGCGATCGCCTGGGGAGGCTTGAGCTGGCGCCGCCCCTGCGTCCCGACGAGCTGAAAGTCCGCGAGGTCAGGTGGTACGAGAGGCACCGCTGGTTCCTGACGAGCGGCGGCCTGCTCGCCGTGGGCGGCAGGGACGCCTCCGGCAACTCGGCGCTCGTGAGGAGGCACCTGGAGCCGGGCGACCTTGTCTTCCACGCCGAGATCGTGGGATCCCCCTTCTTCATACTCAAGGGCGGGAGGTCCTCCGCCCGGGCGGAGGACCTGGAGGAGGTGGCCCAGGCGACCGTCAGCTTCAGCAGGGCTTGGCGCGAGGGCCTGGCGGCCGCCGACGCCTACTACGTGTACCCGGAGCAGGTCTCAGCCAGCGCGCCCAGCGGCGAGTACCTGCCGCGCGGCAGCTTCATGATCAGGGGGCCCAGGAACTACGTGCGGGGCCTGAGGCTGGAGGTGGCGGTCGGGCTCTGCTCCGAGCCCGATGGCGGCGCCTCGCCCTGCTCCGGCCCCCGGCGCTCGGTGGATGAGCGCGGCCTGGTGTACATCTTGCTGGAGCCCGGCCACATGAGGGCCTCGGACGTCGCGTCCAAGGCCGTGAGGATAATATCGGACCACCTGCCGCAGGGCCTCGAGGGCCTCCGCGGCGGACTCAGGGTCGACGACTTCCTGCGCCTGCTCCCGCCCGGGGGCTCGAGGATCGTCGGGATAGCCAGGGGCAAACGTTTAAGGGAGGTCCGGGTGGGCTAGCGGTGGATAATGGGAGCCCTCCCCACCGCGCTCAAGGTCAAGGACGTGATGAACAGCCCCATAATAACGGCGTTCCCCAACGAGAGCGCTTCCTCCATCGCGGAGAAGATGAGGAGGTACGAGGTGGGAAGCGTGGTCATAGTGAACGACGACGGCGACATCGTGGGGATAGTCACCGACGGCGACCTGGTGAGGAAGGTTGTGGCCGAGGGGCGGCCGCCGGGGGAGGTCAAGGCGTCGGAGGTCATGAGCTCGCCGGCGGCGACCATCGACGACGAGAGCGACCTGGCCAGCGCGGCGCGCGAGATGAGGTCGAGGGGCGTGAAGAGGCTCGTGGTGCTCCACAACGGCAAGCCGGCGGGCGTCATCTCGATGTCCGACATAATATCGGTGTTCCCGGAGCTCCTCGACGTGCTGTCGGAGAAGACCAGCATCATGCGCGGCGAGCCTGTGAGGCGCAGCAGGTACGTGTCCGGATTCTGCGATCAGTGCGGCAGGTGGTCGGACTACCTGATGGAGGTGGACGGGAGGTTCCTCTGCGAGGAGTGCAGGGCCGAGCTGGGGGGATCGGAGCAGGAGTAGGCCCGGCCGCCGCCTGATAGTCGACGGGATGCTGGGGGACCTGGCCAGGAAGCTCAGGCTGCTCGGGTTCGACGTCTCATACGCGGGCGGCGTCCCGGACGACGTCCTGATCAGGATGGCGGCCGAGTGCTCCGGGGTCATAGTGTCTGCCGACTCCTCTCTCTGCTCGGCCGCCAGGCTCCGCGGCGTGGAGACCATCTGCGGGTCCGACCTGGCCTCCGTGCTCGCCGCGCTCGGCGTGCGCCGCGTCCGCTTCGATCCCCGCCGCGCGCGCTGCCCCCACTGCGGGACCCCGGTGACGCCCGTCGGGGCTGAGACGGTCAGGGGGGAGGTGCCGACCGGGGTCCTCTCGTCCCACCGCGAGTTCTACGCGTGCTTCGGTTGCGGGAGGATCTACTGGGTCGGCGGCCACTGGGCAAACATTAAGAGGATGGAGCGCGAGCTGAACCGCCTGCTGGGGGATGAGCGAGCTCGAGGATTACAGCCTGGAGGAGGGCAGGTACCTGGTGGCGCTGGCGCGCAGGTCCATGGAGACCTACCTGAGGGAGGGCAGGAGGATCCCGGAGCCCCCCGATGCCCCGGAGAGGCTCAGGGCCATGAGGGGGGCGTTCGTCACCCTGAGGACGCACCCGGGGGGAGAGCTCAGGGGGTGCATAGGTAGGCCGTATCCCGCTCAACCGCTGGTCAGGGCGGTCATAGACTCGGCGATCGACGCCGCCGTGAATGACCCGCGCTTCGAGCCGATGTCCGCGGAGGAGGCCGACCGTGTGACCGTCGAGGTCAGCGTGCTCACGGAGCCCAAGGACGTGCACTACCGCAGTCCCCTCGAGCTGAAGGAGAGGGTGAAGGTCGGGAGGGACGGGCTCATAGTGATCTGGTCCATGGGCTCCGGCCTCCTGCTGCCCCAGGTCCCCGTGGAGGAGGGCTGGGACGTCGAGGAGTACCTGTCGTACGCGTGCGTGAAGGCCGGGGCACCTCCGGACTGCTGGCTCACGATGCGCCCCAGGATCCAGGCGTTCCAGGCCGTCGTCTTCGAGGAGGTCTCCCCGCGCGGCGAGGTAGTGAAGCGGGGCCTTGAGGGGGCTCGCCGACGTCTACGCTCCCGTGTACGGGACCGGCCTGGGGCACGCCTACAGGACCGCCGCGGCGCTGAGGGCCCTCTCGTCCAGGGGGCGCAGCTCCATCGCGAGCAGCTGGGGCGAGGGGCTGAGCTACCTCTCGTCCGTCGGGGTGCCATGCTTGGAGGTCCCGGAACTCGACGTCCTCTGGGGCGAGGAGGGCAAGATGCGCTTCCGGGACACGGCGAGGGACCTCGCGAGGCCCTTCGCGACCTTCCTGCGCCAGCTGGAGGTCGAGGACCGCCTGCTCGAGGCAATATCGCCCCGCCTGGTCCTATCGGACTCCAGGGCGTCCCCCCTCCTAGCCGCGAGGCGCAGGGGCATACCATCGGCCCTCATGCTCAACCAGGCCAGGATAATGGCGCCCAGGGCGCTCGGCGCGGCCAGGCAGCTGCTGGAGCTTCCCCCGGCCCAGCTCTTGGGGCTGCTGTGGTCGGCGGCGGACCTCGTGCTGGTGCCGGACCTCCCGCCGCCCTTCACGGTGGCTGGCGAGCAGCTGGAGGCGGTGCCGCAGATCAGGGGGAAGCTCCGCTTCGTGGGATTCCCCATAGACAGATGCGCCTCGGAGCCCTGGGAGCCGCCCAGGAGGCCCTTCGCGCTCTTCACCATAAGCGGGCCCGAGGAGACAAAGCGCCCGGCGCTGGCGAAGTCGCTCGCGGCCGCCGCCGAGCTGGCGCGCCGCGGCTGGTCAGCGCTCGTGTCCGCGGCCAGGGTGGGATCGGAGGCCGCGCCCGTCAGGCTGGGCGACGGCCTCTACATGTGCGACTGGTGCCGGTGCATCGATCAATACATTTCGGCGGCGGACGTCGTCGTCTCGAGGGCGGGCCACACGACCATAGGCAAGTCGATCTACTACGGGAAGCCGAGCGTCCTCCTGCCCATACCTTTCCACGGCGAGCAGGAGAGCAACGCCCTGAGGGCCGAGCGCATAGGAATTGCGCGCGCCATCCTCAGGCCGGACCTGGTGGGGCCGTCCGAGCTGGCGGACGCGATCGAGGAGGCGGCACGCGAGCCCGGCGGCGAGCTGGAGCGCGCCTCGCGGCTGGCGCGCTCGATGGACTTCGCGGAGCTAACTGTCGCCGCCCTCGAGGAGCTCCTCTAGGCGCGCCCTCTCCCTCAGGTACCCATCGAGCACCTCATGGCGCGCCATCTCCCCCTCCGCGCGCAGCTCCACCAGGCCGTCGGCGACCCTGGCCGCGATCGTCGGGAGGTCGCCCGAGGACCATTCCCCCTCGCGCGCCGGCCCCAGGTCGCCCGAGGACCATCCCTCGTGTCCCTCCAGTATCGACTCTAGCTCCTCATCCGCGGGCATCCGGGGCGCGTCGCAGCACTGGGGGAGCACGAATGCCACCCCCAGCGCCGACCCTGCCTCCCAGTACGCGCGCAGGACCTCCGCGTATCCCGGCTCGGGCGATATCCCGGCGAAGACCGCGCGGTCGCCGGACGCGCGGGCCGCTCTCGCCGCGACCTCCGCCAGGAAGCGGTGGAGCAGCCATCCGCCGCCCCGCAGGGCCTCGGCTGCCCTCCTGGGGACGTACCCGGCGAGCACCCGCCCCCCGCTGGGCACGATGTTGGACACCAGGATCGCTGCCGCCATCAGCGCCCTCCTGACGCCCTCGGGCGGCGTTGCCCCGCCGAGCTCCAGGAAGAGAGGGCGGGCTTGGAAGCCCGCCCTGAAGGACTCCACCAACGCCTGCGCACCGCAGCGCCCGCCCGAGAAGAGGGCTATCGCCGTGCCCTCGGACCCCGCGGGGAGCCCGCCCATGCCCCTCCTGTAACCGTGCGCGAGGAAAGCGCCGCCTCCGGCCAGGATCACCTCGAAGAGCCTATCCGGCCTCCTGGGGTCCAGGGCCGCGCTGGTCGAGGAGACTATCTCCCCAACCAGGTAGTCCTCGAACGCGGCCTCATCACCCCCGCCCTCCACGTGTATCCATATCCTCTCGCCGCCGGTCAGCGACCTGGAGATCAGGCGGGCCATCGCGCGGGAGATGTCCCTCAAGTCGCCGGGGCCCACGAACTCGCCGTAGGCGGCCCTCGCGACGCCCGGGGCCCACGCCAGCCTGTTGGCCGCGCCGAGGGCATTGTCGCAGTAGAGGATGGCGTGCCTGTCGTCCAGTGCGCGCCCTCCCCCGCACCCGGCGCCCCTCGCCCACTCGAGGGCTCTCCCCAGCGCGGCTGGGCGTTCCACCTCGATGAGCACAGCCTCATCGGAGCGCAAATCGCTTCTTCACCCCTGCTGGCGGGGCGCCATTTTATCCTTAGCGATCGGCGGCCGCGCGAATGCCGGGAGGCGATTGGGCCGGTAAAGTTAAAAGAAGATCCGCCCGAATCAGGAATCGCTGCCAAGGGTAGGAAGATGGGGGAGAACGAGGGCAGGGACATCTCGAAGGAACTGGACCTAGCCAGCCTGCCAGGCGTGGGACCGGCAACCAAGCAGAAGCTGATGGACGCGGGGATAAAGACGGTGCTGGATCTGGCCAGCAGGGGCGTCGGGGAGATCTCCGACGCCCTGGGAGGGGATCTGGCCAAGGCCAGCGAGCTGATAAACAAGTCCAGGGAGAGGCTCGTGGAGCTGGGGATCCTGCCGAAGGACTTCATCACGGCCAAGCAGCTCCTGAGCATGAGGGAGAAGGTCGCTAGGATATCGACGGGCTCGAGGAACCTGGACAAGCTCCTGGGGGGCGGCGTGGAGACGGGCGCCGTCACCGAGTTCTACGGGGAGTATGGGACCGGGAAGACCCAGATATGCAGCACCCTGGCCGTCATGGTCCAGATGCCGCCGGAGAGCGGCGGGCTGAGCGCCGGCGCCATCTACATAGACACCGAGGGCACGTTCAGGCCGGAGAGGATAGCTGAGATAGCCGACCACAGGGGCCTGGATCCCGCGCGCGTCCTGGAGAACATACTGGTCGCAAGGGCCTACAACAGCGCCCATCAGGAGCTCATAGTGAGGGAGCTGGGAGACTATCTGAAGGACGGGAAGTACCGGCTCATCGTGCTCGACTCGGCCGTGGCGCACTACAGGGCGGAGTACCTCGGCAGGAGCACGCTGGCGGAGCGGCAGCAGCGCCTCAACCTGCTCATGCACCAGCTCCTCAGGATCGCGGAGAACTACAACGTGGCGGTCGTCATAACGAATCAGGTCATGACGACGCCCGACATGTTCTTCGGGGACCCCACGAGGCCCGCGGGCGGGCATGTTGTGGCGCACACAGTGACTTACAGGATCTACCTGCGCAAGGCCGGGAAGAACAGGATAGCGAGGATCATGGACAGCCCGTACCATCCGGAGGCCGAGGCCGTGTTCACGATAGACGAGAACGGCATCTCGGATCCGGAGGAGCAGGCCAACAAGAGGAAGTAGTCGCCGCCGCGCGCCTCGCTCCATCGACATGAAGGCGGCAAGCCTCGCCCCTCAGCGCGAGGGGGTGGTCAGCCTGGCGTGAACCAGGGCGTGATCCCTGTCGTAGGGCTCGAGGTTCACCACCTGCAGCACCTCGAACCCGGAGGACCTGAGCTTCGCGACCTCCCCCCTGATCACCTCCTCCGGCTCCTTCGTGACGTCTATGCTCCTGGTCTTGACCACCAGCAGCAGGTCGCCCCCCTCCCTCAGGTACCTCCTGGCATTCGAGATCGCTATCTCGGTCTGGTCCTGCTGGGCCACGTCGCAGTACTCGACGTCCACCTTCCCGTAGACGAACCCGTAGCGCTCCGGCCTCCTCGCGTCCTCCAGGATCGGGATCACGTTCGGTCTATGCTTCACGACCCTCTCGAGGAGCTCCCTGGCCACCCTCTGCGATATCTCGACCGCGAAGACCGTTCCGCTGGCCTCCACGATGTCGGAGATGTGGCTCACCGTGGTGCCCGTCGAGGCGCCCAGGTAGAGCACGCGGCGCCCCGGCCCGAAGGGATAGCCCCTCAGCCCGTTGAGCATCGCGCCCGCGAGCTTGCTCCTGTAAGGATCCCACAGCCTGTACTCGACACCCCCGCTCGATAACAGCTGCTCCCCGTACACCGATATCCCGGGCGCCAGGTTCTTAGTCGCCGGCGACCTCCTGCCCTCCAGGTCGGCCCAGTAGAGCCCTGGCCTCTCCTCGTCCGCCCTGACGCTGGTCAACGCGGCCTCCCCTCCCGCCTGCGCCCTGGCCTCCCGCCTCCCCTGCCTTCCCGCTCGCGCTCCTTGGCCCTCTCGGGCGGCTTGGCGTACTTCTCCTTTATCTCCTGGATGCGCCTGTCCAGCTTCTCCTTGAGTGACGGGTCGAGGGTCCCGGAGTAGCGATCCATGCGCGCCGCGATCGCGAGCTTGGCGGCTATCGCCCTCGCTATCTTCCCCCTCTGCCACTTCGGCGCGCCGTGCACCGCCGGGTGCTGGAATATCACCCCGTGTTTGGGCGGCCTCCCGCCCCTCCTGAGGGCCCTGAAGAGCGCCTTCTCGGCGCCCAGCACCTGTATCGTGCTCGCCGGCATCCTCGCCAGGCGATCCAGGCCCCCCGCCTTGGCCAGGAGCCTGGCCCCTATGGTGGCGCCCACCAGGCTCGTTATGTTAGGCGCCACCTGCGACATGACCTCCTCCAGCTTGCTCGAGATGCGCCTCCTGAGCTGGTAGAGGTCGTATGCGCTCGACGCGAGCGACTGCAGGAGCGCCAGCTCCTCGTCCCTTATCTCGGCGCCCTTCGTCCTGCGCATCGCCTCCTCCACCGCCGACGCCTTGGACTCGGGGACTCCCAGCTCCGCGAGCCTGCGCGCGCTGAAGTTCTCCCTGCGGCCCAGCACGGAGACCAGCCTGGCGTAGAGCCGCGGGTCCTGGAGCACCTCGTCCAGCTCCGGGAAGTGGAGCCCGTACCACTCCCTGACCCTGGCCGCCAGCACATTTATCACCTTATCCAGCTCGTCCACCGCCGAGACCATCTGCATCGCGTGCAGGTCGAGGCGGGCGGCCTCCTCCTTGATCCTCTCCTCACTGGCCCTGATGGCGAATTCCCTTATGAGGTTCCTGGCCTCCTCCTCGGATGCCAGGAGGCCCGCGCCCGTCATCAGCTCCATCCTCCTCTCGAGGCCCGGCCCATCGACCTGCGTGAATATCATGCCCAGCGACTCCGCGAGCGCGGCCACCCCCGGCGCGTTCGACTCCAGCTCCCTGAATCCCGCCTCCGAGGCCGCCTTCACGGCCTCCTCCGCCTCCTCGATCCTCATCCCGGCTATGGCCGAGCGGTACTTCTGGTACGGGTCGCCCGAATACTTCACCGCGCGCACCACGTTTCCGGCGCCGTCCAGCAGGATCACGCCGGCCTCGGTGGCGTAAAGCGCGGCCTTCAATCTGCCCGCGCGTCGGATTCGCCGGTAATTAAACAGTAGCGGGGCCGCCCCCACTATGGTTAAATACGGGAATCCGATCATCCTTCGCGTGCCGACCCACGGGAGCATAACGAAGGCCGGTAAGGTGAGGAGCCAGACCCCGAAGATACCCCCCAGGCCCAGGACGTATCCGCCTCCCAGGATAAGCTACAGGAGCAAGTTCAGGAAGAGGCACGCGCTGGGCCGCAAGCCGGGGCAGGTCTGGATGATCCCCCGCTGAGCTGCGGGGGCATCCGCGCGCCCGGGCCCAGGGCCGCTGGGCGAGAGCGATCGCGGCGGGATGTGAGCGATTTGTCGCCCTCCAGCTGCAGGGCACTGGCCCGCGCTGCCGACGCGGCCCTGGCCCTGGCGGCGCTGTCGGCCGCGCTGATAGCGCTGAACAGGCTGGGGCTGGCGTTTCCGGTCGAGGGCGTGAGCATGCTGCCAGTCCTGCGCGCGGGCGACCTGGCGCTGGCCGTGCCCGCTGGCATCGGCTCCCTGCACCTCGGCGACATCGTGGTCTACAAGTCGCCCACGGGGATTCTGATAATACACAGGGTGGTGGCGAGGGGCGACGGATACCTGATAGTCAAGGGGGACAACAATCCGCTCCCCGATCCCTGGGGCGTGACCCAGCAGATGATCGTGGGGAGGGTGATCGCGGTCGTGGACTACCTGGGCTACGCGGCCCTTCCGCCCTGGACTTACGCCGTGGCCGCGGCCGTCGTGGCGCTCTACGCAGCGTACGCCGCTTGCAGGCGCGCCGCCCGCCTCGAGGCCCGACTTGGCGCTCCCTTAAATAGGGTTTAAATACCATCGCTTCCGGTTAGTCGCAGGATGGTCTCCAAGAAGGAGGGCGTGCGGCCCCTCGTGTCCATAGAGAACGTCGTCGCGTCGGCCAGCGTGGATCAGCCGATAGACCTGAGCCAGGTAACCAAGCTCTTCCCCGGCGTCGAGTACCACCCCGAGCTCTTCCCCGGCCTCGTGTTCAGGCTGAAGAACCCGAAGACCGCCACGCTGATATTCAGCTCCGGCAAGATGGTCTGCACTGGCGCCAAGAGCGAGAGCCAGGCCATCAAGGCCGTCAAGACCGTGGTGGAGAAGCTGAGGTCGGCCGGGGTCGACATCCGCAACGAGGCCAGGATAGAGATACAGAACATAGTGGCGTCCGCCAGCCTGGGCGGCAGGGTGAAGCTCGAGGAGGCCGCCATGACCCTCCCGCGCAGCATGTACGAGCCGGAACAGTTCCCGGGCCTCATATTCAGGATGGACGAGCCCAAGACCGTGATCCTCCTGTTCGCGAGCGGGAAGCTCGTCTGCACCGGCGCCAAGAAGGAGGAGGAGGTCTACAGGGCCGTCGAGAAGCTGCACAAGCTGCTCGAGGAGAACGATCTGATGTCCTACGAGCGAGGGCCCGCCGCCGGCGTCTAGTATTTAAGCGGCCCGTCCCCCCGGGCCGCATGCGCCGCATAGTCCTCCTGAGGGGCGATGGCATAGGGCCCGAGATAAGCGAGGCCGCGGTGCACGTCCTGGATGAGGTGGGAGCGCTCGAGCGCGTGGAGCTGCTGGAGGCGGAGGCCGGCAGCGAGTGGTGGAGCTCCCACGGCGGCGACAGCTACGTGCCCGAGGAGACCTGGGGGCTGCTCGAGGAATCCGACGCGTGCATAAAGGCGCCCTTCACGACGCTCTACGCGCCCGGGGCCCCGAGGAGCGCCGTCGTGGCGATACGCCAGAGGTTCGACCTCTACGCGAACGTCCGGCCCATAAAGTCCTTCAGGGGCAGGACCGGGCCCCTGGGCCCGGTCCGCCACATATTCGTCCGCGAGAACACCGAGGACCTGTACGCCGGCATAGAGTACAGCATATCCCCGGAGGTCGCGCTGTCGATCAGGAAGACCACCTACAGGGCATCGAGCCGCCTCATGCGCCGCGCCCTGGAGATCGCGGAGGACCTCCGCTGGCGCCGCGCCTACGTGGTGCACAAGGCGACCGTGATTAGGGAGACCGACGGGCTCTTCCTGAGGGCGGCTCGGGACGCCGCAGCGGACCACCCGGACATCGAGCTGCGGGAGATCCTCGTCGACAACTTGGCGCAGCAGCTCGTGCTGAATCCCGGCCAATTCGACGATTCCGTGATAGCTGGCCCGAACCTCTACATGGACATACTCTCGGAGGAGTCCGCCGCGCTCTTCATAGGGGGGATCAGCGCGGTCTACTCCGCCAACATGGGCGACTCCTACGCGATGTTCGAGCCGGCCCACGGCAGCGCCCCCGGGCTCAAGGGCAGGGGCGTCGCGAACCCGATAGCGATGATCCTGGCCTCGGCGTCCGCCCTGAACTACGTGGGGGAGGAGGAGCTGGCGCTGGCGATAGTGGAGGGGGTTGAGCGGGTCGTCGAGGAGGGGAGGACGCTGACGCCCGACATGGGAGGGTCCTCGTCCACGATGGAAGTCGCGCGCGCCGTGGCCGGGCGCGCCTCCGAGGTCCTCAGGTCCGGTCGTCCCCCCGCCAACCCCCTGATCTTCCCCTGGCGCCGCTCGGCCTCGTAGGTCGAGTGGGGTCCTCGCCCCCACCTTCCTGGCGACGCGCAACACCCTCCTGTCCCCATCCAGGACCTCCTCCACAGAGTAGTTATCGGCGAGCCTGGCCAGCGCCCTGGCCTTCCACTCGGGGTCGCCCCCCTCGGGGCTGAGCAGGAGGTGATCCCACACGAGCCCGAGCGACCTCAGCTCTTCCTCCGTCGCCCTCCTCAGGCGCGCGGGGCGGCCGGAGATCACGACGAGCCTGAGGCCCTCAGCCCTCCTCCTCCAAGCATAATCGGCGAAGGGCCCGCGTCCGTCGAGCCTCAGCCCGCCCTCCTCGTAGTACGCCGCGAGGAACCTGGACCTGAGCTCGCCCCTCAGCTTCCAGGGTGGGGTGTCCGGGGGAACCCCCACGCGCACGAGCGCCTCCCTGAGGCGCCGCGAGTCGTCCACGAGGACGCCATCCACCTCCGCGACCATCAAGCGCTCCCCCTCGGGGATACCCTCCAGGAGGAACGGCTTGCAGATGCCCCTGTACTCGCAGAGGTCGCACTCCCACAGCCTGCCCTCCATGACTGCCTCGCGCGGCGGCGGCGTGTCCTTCCTCAGGTGCTCGTTGAGCACCAGGGCCCTCTCGACGGCCCTGTTGAGCTGCGATGGATCGCGCCTCACGTCGAATGCCCTCAGGCTCCCCCTCCTCTTGTCCCAGTAGAGGAGCACGCCGTCGTCCACGCCCAGCGCGTTCAGATATATCTGGAGCTGCAGCAGGTGGTGATCCTGCGGGGCCTCCGGCAGCCTCGACGTCGACTTGACCTCGACTACGACCCTCCTCCCGCCCACCTCGGCCAGGATTATGTCCACCCTCCCCGACAGCGTTATGCCGCCGGCGCTGAGCTTCACGTCGCCCTCGACGCCCTCGACGCGCACCTCGCCGGATGCGCCGAGCGCCTCCGCCACCGCCTCGTGGACGCCCTTGCCCGTGGCGAAGACCGCGAGCCTCTCGCTGGTCGGCTCCTCGCCAATCCTATATATGTAGTACTGCCTGCGCAGGCAGTAGCCGATGTAGCTCGGGTAGAAGGTGCCCGGGCGCCTCTCGTGCTCCGCGCTCTCCCGCCTCCAGAGCTCCCTCAACCCCCTCCTCAGGGCGCCCTCCACGGCCGATGCGGGCGAGGCGGCGCTCCCCTCCCCGTTCCCGGGAGCGCTCAGGCGGATCTCCCCCCACCTAGCCGTAGACTGGGAGGTCCAGGGGGTGGATCCCGGGTTTCCTCCTCCGGCGGGCGGCCAGCGTCGCCCCCAGCGCTGCCTCCGCCAGCGACAGCGCGAACAGCGCGGCATCGGGCGGCTCGCGCAGCGAGCTCCCGGAGGCGCACGCGAGCGCGGCGGCCAGGAGCGCGGCGGATATCGTCGCGCCCCTGGACTCCAGCCACACGAATAGCGCCAGGGCCAGCATCGCGATCCCGGCGCCCGCCACGAAGTAGCGGACGATCGCCGGCTCGATCCCTCCCATGGTCGCGGCCGCCAGCGCTGCGAAGCCCGTGGCCGCGCTCAGGTAGCCACCGGCCGCGTGGAGGTTCAAGAGTCCCGGAGCACCTCCCTCAGCTCCAGGTTCCTGTTGAGGACCTCCTCCAGGGGCACGAGCGCCACCTCGCAGCCGCGCGCCGAGGCCGTGGGACCCTCCGAGATCTCCACGTCGCACTCCCCACACCTGGCGACGGCCCCGGGCGCGGCGTCCACCAGCATCCACTCGTAGCCCTCTCCGGAGGAGCAGACAGCGATCGCCAGGGTCCCCCTGGGCTCCCTGAACCCCAGCTCGTAGTCATCCCTCGGCGGGTACCTCCTCTCCTCTGCGAACAGCATCCCGCACTTCGTGCACCTCCAGACGTCCACGAATCCGACCGGCTCGCCATCCAGCCTGAGATTGATGACCCCGGCGTAGATCGGCGCATGCTCGCACGCGCTTGGCACGCCCCCCGAAGGGACGGGGCGGAAATTAACCATTGCGAGGGCCTCCCGCGGCCACCCCCCTCGAGAGCGACCACAGGTGCTCGAAGTAGTTCTTGGCGAGTGCCGCCAGCCCGGGGTGGTCGGCCTTTATCGTCAGGTACTGCCCCCCGGCGCGGCCGCGGCCGAGCAGCAGCGCCACCTCGGATGTGCCGCATATGGCGCCGCCCCCGAACATGTCGTCCTTGACCCTGACAAGGGCTCCGGGCAGCTCCTCCAAGACCCTCAGGGCCACCTCATCGCTCGGCGCCAGGACGGACGCCTTGCTCCCGCGCCCCCTCATGGGCCTCAGGAGATCGTCCAGGCCCTCCGTGAGCTCCGGAGGCAGCGCCAGGAACACCTCCTCATCGCACTGCTCCAGCATCCTGGCGATCGTCGAGACGGCCGCCTCCAGCCCCATTATCATCAGGATGTCCTCCCTCTCCTGGACCGCCGCCGAGAGCCTCTCCAGCTCCTCCAGGGCTTCCTCCTCGTACTTCCTGATCTCCCTTTCCCTGATGGACCTCCAGATGTAGATGGCCTCCCTCGGGTGCCTGGCGGAGTACCGAGCGGGCCTCCCGTCCCCCGGGTTCACCCAGCCCTTCTCCGCGAGCCTCCTCAGCACCTCGTAGACCTTGGAGCGCGGTATGCCCGCCCTGGAACAAAGCTCCGTGGCTGTGAGCGGCCCCTCGGTCAGGAGGGACAGGTATGCCCTGGCCTCGTACTCGGAGAGCCCGAGCCTGTATAGGTCCTTCCTCAGGCGCTCGGGGAACCTCGACCGGTACAGGTGGACTCCTCCCCCTCCGGGTCCCCCTCTCCGCGTAGACGTGCCTCCCCCAGGAGATCTCCACCTCTGCCCAGACCTCGCTCCTGCCCTTGGGCAGCCGCGGCCGCAGCTCGTGCTCGAAGTCGAACATGAGCTGCCTGGCCTCCTCGGGGCTCGACGGCAGGTAGGTGCGCTCCTCCTCGTCCACGATCAGCGCCCACACGCGCTCCTTCCTGGTCGGATCCCTGCTCCAGTAGAGGCGCGCCTCCCTCCTCAGACTCAGAGGGCCCAGCACCCTCCTCCCGCCCGCGAGCCCCCTCCTGCGGACCTCGATCGAGTAGCGCAGGGTGAGCATCATATCGTTCATGGAGTAAGCGAGCTCCCAGGCCTCAGGCCCGAACGCCTCCCTGAGCCCGCCGAGCAGGCTGAAGGAAAGGATCAGCGCCCCCTCCCGCGCCGGCTTCAGGGCGACCTCGGAGAGCTTGGTGGACGGCTCGACGCCGGAGTACCGCTCCAGGACCCTAGGAGCCAGTATCACGTTCCTACCGGCGAAGCCCCGCGCATTAAGGTTTATCGGGGGATCCCGCGCAGTATGGGCGATATGATTTCGGGCCGCGACATATTGTCAGCGCTTCAGCTGGAGCCCGAGGACATAATGGATCTCGTGCAGCTGGCGGAGGAGATCAGGGCCTCGCAGCCACCGCGCAGCCTGGCGGCCGGACGCCTGATGTGCACAGCGTTCTTCGAGCCCAGCACCAGGACGAGGCTCAGCTTCACGTTCGCCATGAAGAGGCTGGGGGGCGACGTGGTGGACCTGGGGCCGGAGGAGGTCACGAGCAGGGCCAAGGGCGAGAGCTTCGAGGACACCGTGCGCATGATAGACGGCTACGGCCCGGACGTCATAGTGGTCAGGCACGGGCAGCCGGGGAGCGCCACGATCGCCGCCGAGATAGCCTCGGCCCCCGTGATAAACGCGGGCGACGGGCCGAACGAGCACCCGACGCAGGCCCTCACAGACCTCTACACGCTCTGGAGGGAGTACCGGAGGCTCGACGGGCTCACCGTGGCGATGGTGGGCGACCTCAAGTACGGCAGGACGACGAGCAGCCTGTCCTACGCGCTCTCCAAGTTCCCGAACAACAAGGTGTACTACGTGAGCCCCCCGCAGCTCCGCATGAGGCCGGAGGTCCTCGACAGGGTCTCGGGGAAGCTCAGGTACGAGGAGGTTGAGAGGCTGGAGGACGTGAGGGAGCCCCTCCACGCGATCTACATGACCAGGGTCCAGAAGGAGCGCTTCCGGGATCAGTCCGAGTACGAGGAGCTGAAGTCCTACTACGTCCTGACGCCCGAGCTCCTGGCGAGGCTGCCGGGCAAGCCCATAGTGATGCACCCGCTGCCCCGCGTCTCGGAGATACCCGTGAGCCTGGACTCGCACCCCCAGTCTAGGTACTTCCAGCAGGCCCAGAACGGGATGTATGTGAGGATGGCGCTCCTCATCAGGGTCCTGGGGCTCCAGTGGCCCCGAGGTTCCCCGCGGCGGCGCGCGGCGGTCCCCTGAGGCCGCGCAACCCCGATCCGGGAACCCCGCCCTCGGGCGGGATGATGTCGCATGCCACTTGTGACCATGAGCATGGTCTGCAACGAATAAATACATCCGTCCCCGGGGTTTCCCAGGGCATTTGACGCTCCCGGTACTTAAGAGGTCGGTCGAGGATCTCGTGAAGCCCGGCGAGGAGTACGTGCGCTCCACGATGAGCGTGTGCCCCCAGTGCAGCAGGCTCCTTCCGGCCGTGATAGTCGCGAGGGACAACAAGGTATACATAAGGAAGAGGTGCCCCGAGCACGGGGAGACCGAGGAGATCTACTGGAGCGACTACGAGATGTACAAGCGCTTCCTCAGGTACTGGCACGACGGCAAGGGCACGGGAGCCCCCACGTTCCAGCTCCAGGGGGATAACGTGTGCACTCAGAACTGCGGCCTCTGCCCGTACCACATAAACCACACGGCGCTGGCGAACATAGTGGTGACCAACAGGTGCGACCTGACCTGCTGGTACTGCTTCTTCTACGCCAGGAGGGACAAGGGCGGGTTCGTGTACGAGCCGACCCTGGAGCAGATAAAATTCATGGTCAGGGCCCTCAAGGCGGAGAGGCCGGTCCCCGGCAACAGCGTACAGATAACCGGGGGGGAGCCGACCCTCAGGGACGACCTGCCCGAGATCATAAGGGCGATAAAGGCCGAGGGGATAGACCACCTGCAGCTGAACACCAACGGGATAAGGATCGCGACGCACCCGGAGCTATGCAAGGTCTACAGGGATGCCGGGGTATCCAACCTATACCTGAGCTTCGACGGCGTCACGCCCAGGACCAACCCGAAGAACCACTGGGAGGCCCCCTACGTGCTGGATGCGTGCAGGGCCGCTGGCATGGGGGTCGTCCTGGTCCCCACAGTGATAAGGGGCGTGAACGACCACGAGCTGGGCGCGATCGTCAGGTACGCGCAGAGGAACAGCGACATCGTCAGGGCAGTCAACTTCCAGCCGGTGTCCCTCACGGGGCTCATGCCCAGGGAGCAGCGCGAGAAGTATCGCATCACGATCCCCGACGTGATCCACGCCGTGGAGGAGCAGACGGGCGGCGAGGTGCCCTCCGACGCGTGGTTCCCGGTGCCCTCGAGCGTCCCCGTGACCCACGTGGTGGAGGCCCTCACGAACGCGCCCAAGTACGAGCTCTCGATACACCCGCACTGCGGCGCGGGCACCTACGTCTTCGTGGACAAGGCGAACAATAGGCTCGTTCCCATAACATCCTTCATCAGGATCAGGGACCTCCTCAACGACCTCCAGGATCTGGCGGAGGAGCTGCAGTCGGGCGGGAACAAGTACCTGGCCGCCCTCCGCATACTGCGGCGGCTGAGGTCCTACGTGATCAAGGAGAAGGAGCCGCCGGGCGTCGACGTGGCGAGGATGCTGGCCAAGGCCCTGCTCAGGCACGACTACTCGAGCATAGGGGAGTTCCACATGAGGACGCTGTTCCTCGGCATAATGCACTTCCAGGACCTGTACAACCACGACGTGGAGCGCGTCCAGAGGTGCGACATACACTACCTGAACCCGGACGGAAGGATAATACCGTTCTGCTCCTACAACGTGCAGTCCTACTACTACAGGGACCTGATAATGCGCAAGTACGGAATGTCAATAGATGAGTGGGAGAGGAGGAGCGGGAGGAGGCTTGAGGACGGGCTCTACAGGGGCGAGCTCAGGAGGGGGAAGCACCACCCCAACTGCGGGTGTGACCTGGCGCCCCGGCGCTAGTCCCGGGGCTATCGCCGGGGGCTTCTTCCCCATCTATCCGCACCCTCGGGTAACCCTCCTCGAGTACCAGGGGCACGGGCTCGGCGCTGAGCCCCCCCTCGCTCACGTCCACGCGCAGCATCAGCGACTGCATGGTCCTCGGGAGCGGGTACTCGAAGGATGGCTTAAGGATCAGGGCGCCTATCCCGTAGAAGACCCTCGCGCCCTCCACCATCTCCCATCCCACAACTCCATGGGGGTGCGTCCCCACTATGAGGTCGGCGCCGGCCGCGGCCAGCCTCCTGGCGAGCTCCCTCTGATAGGGCAGCGGCGACCTCTGGGAGGCCAGCCCCCAGTGGATCATGAGGATAACCCTTCTCCCCCTGCTCCTCTCCCTCCTCACGGCGCGCACCACCCTCTCCACGTCGCGCCGGTCCGGGCTGCACTCGGCCCTCGGGTGGATGCCAGGCTGCTCCCTCGCCTCATCCGGGTCCAGGACGTAGCTGCACCTGACGCGGACCGGCGAGACCCCGGGATGCCCCGGGCCGGCCTCCGACCCGGGAGGGAGCGTGGTCGCCAGCCCGAAGATCGAGACCCCCTCGAGCCTCAGGGGGGCGGCGGCCTCGGCCAGATCCGCGCCCGCCCCGAAGTGCGCGATTCCCACGGAGTCCAGCGCCTTGATCGTGTCCTCGAGCCCCCTCTCCAGGTGATCCATCACGTGGTTGTTCGCCAGGGACACCGCCCTTATGCCGATGCCCGCCAGCGAGCGCGCGAACTCGGGCGGCTGCGAGATCACGACGGACTTCCTCGCGCTGGGCCCATAGTTCGTTATCGGCCCCTCGAGGTTGGCTATCGCGTACCCCTCCCTGAGGACCTCGACGACGTGGGGATCCACCCTCCCCGCCGGGTCCTCGCTGTACGTTATGTCGCCGGCGAAGATCAGCCTCACAAGCCTCTGGGGACGCCCCGGCTTAAATCGATAGCTCCCGCTCGTCGGGCGTCGCTCAGATAAGGGGATCGCACCATGGCAGCGATAGCCTTCGGCGGCAGCGCCCTACCCCCTCGTGGAGCCCAAATCCGACCATGCGAACCTTGACTCTCGGTAGGCGTCTTATTCAACTCGAATTTGCCGAGGACTCGGATCGTCCCCTCTGCTCCCTCATCGGGTTGAAGTGGGAGGGTATCGCATGTGAATGAGGGCCGAGGGGATGGTCCGCCCATTGGGCTCCTTTGACGGACCTCGGCGGCTCCCGCTGACCCCCTCCCCGCCCTGAAGGGCGAGGTTCCTCGGGGATCCCGGGGCGGGGTCTCGTCGGTTACGCCCCCTTGGCGGGCGCTACTCCGCCGTGATCCACGAGGAAGGAGAGCGGCCTCCTGAGCGTTGCCGGGATCGCGCCAACGCCGAGCCTCAGTATGTTCAGGGCCCCATTAAGATCGCTGTGCAACTTGTGCCCGAGCGGGCAGGTGATCACTCCCCTCGGGCCCCTCGCCACCTTCGTCCCATGTTGAAGAGCTTAGCTGAGGTGCTCGCCAGCCTCCTGAGCTTCCTCCCCTGCGCGCCGCTCAGCAGGAGGCGGACCACGTTCGCCCTCCTATCCGTGTACTTGACCTCGCGGATGCCCTTCCCCGGTATCGCGGGAGGGATCGGCTCCCGCCCCTCATCCCCGAGAAGTTGACCGGAGGAGAGCATCCGGAGTGAAAAATGGAGGTTTGAGTTTAAAAGCTTTCATCCCGCCCCTAGAAGGGGCGAGGTTTGTCGTTTTTATTAAGATCACGCTTATTAATGCGAGGCCCGCACGAGCCGCGATGGCCTCCCCCGGCGAGCTGCTGGACTTCGAGATACTCAGGGAGTGCGGCTGGATGGAGCTCAAGCTGGCGAACGGCGCTGTGATCAGGGTGAAGGTGGAGCCCTCCGCCGTCATGTACGCGGGGAATGACCCCAACTCCGGCCTCCCCATCTTCATGGTGTCCCTCGGGGCGATAGTCAGCCTGAGCAAGATACCACAGGAGATGATCAGGAGGCAGCCGCCGTCCGGCGCCTACAAGTGATACTTGGCCCGGCGCCTATCCCGAGCATCATCAGGATGGAGAGCGCCCCCGCCGCCGCGGCCACCAGATAAGTCGCGGAATAGTTCCCGAGAGCATCCGCCAACCACCCTCCCAGCGGCGGGGCAACGAGGAGCCCTATCCCCCCCAGCATGGTCCACGCGCCCATTATTCCCCCTGCCCTATCCCCCCGGTAGATGTCCCTAACGAGCGCCGCGTAGAGCACCCAGACCCCGCCGTAGCTCACCCCCACAACGGCCGTCCACGCCGCGAGCGACATGTATGACCTCGCCAGCGCTGATCCCACCAGCCCGACCACCATCAGGGAGTTGTTGATCACGATCCCCGTCGCCCTCCCCAGCCTGTCCGAGAGCGCGGGTATGCCCAGCGCGCCGGCTATCCCCACCAGCCCTATAATGCTGAACAGCGCGCCCCCGCCCGCCGGCCCGGATCCCAGGAATTTCGCATAGTCGGCGGAGAATGAGAGGGGCGTCATGATCGCATATGATGCTAGGAGATATGACAGTCCACCTATCCAGAAAGCGCGATCGCCGAGCCCGGATCCGAACTCCCTCAGGTAGCGGGACAGAGACAAGTCCGACCTCTCAGGGGCGCTCGAGCCCCGGGCCATCGCGGTCGCCGGTATCAGCCAGATGGCGGACAGCAGCCCCAGGGCCTCCCAGACGCCCCTCCAGCCTATCAGCGGCAGCGCCCGGGGCAGGATGAGCCCCAGCGTCCCGAACCCGAGGTTACAGCCTATCTGGAGGATCCCCAGGAACGTCCCCCTCCTCTCAGAGTACGCCCTCTGGACCCATATGACGAGGGGCGTCCACCCGATGGACGCGCCGACGCCTGCGACGCCGAACGCCAGCGCCGCCTCCCAGAGCGACGAGGCGAACCCCATGGCGCCCGTCCCAAGCGCGAAGAGCGGCAGGAAGTACAGGACCACGCGCCTCAGATCGCGGACGTCTATGAGGAACCCGACCGCTATGGACGCAGCTATGTAGGCGCCGAGGAAGCTCGAGTACACGAGTCCGGCCTGCTCGTCATTGATCCCGAGGGCGGCCATCATCTCCGGCATCAGGATCCCATACGCGTATCTGACCCCATACGCCATGAAAGCTATCGATGCCGCGGCCACGAGGATCCTCGATCTGCCCAACGCCGCGCATAGTGCATACCAATATTTAACAGATGAAGGGGGTTGGGGGCGGAAGACCTCTCCCGCGAGGGGGGGATGAGGCTCTCCGACCACGCCTTCATCCGTCACGGGTGCGGCTGGGCCGCTGACCGCGACTGCGACGCATCCCTGCCTCCCGCTGCGGGTTGCCGCGTGCTTGACGCTTGCAGTTGGGTATACCGGAGTAACGTATTCGGCCGAGCCGTTCGCGCTATACCTCACGGCGCCGCTCGAGCCCGGCATGCCGGCGCGACGGGCATCGTGCTAGCCTTAGACACGATTTCACGAATGCCTTCAACTAATCTGGCATACCCTACGACAGGTTCCTCGGGTATGGGGAGGAACTCGAACGGGGGGCCTCATGGCGGAGGCGCGGCGGCAATCCCCTTTCCCTTCGGGCGGGAGGGATTGGCGGTAAACATAGCCCCGGTGCCGCCCAGCGATAGCAATAAGGGTCGGAGTCGGAAAGAGACCTCATCGTCGCCTCGGCAAACCACCTCTCCTCATCCCCATATCTCTCCGGGATCTATGCCTTATTAAATGAGGGGGGCTTCGTGCGCGGGTCAAATAGGGCGATCATCCCGGGACAGCCATCGTCTCCGGCGGCACGCGCCCCCACCCTTCCTGGAACCTCAGCCATCGTAATATGTGGAGGAACGGATTCGGCCATACAATGCGGGGATGTTATCCTAGCCTCCTCTTCAGGGTGGTGAGGGCATATGGGCCCTGCCCCTGTCGCAGAAAGTCCCGTGATAAAGTGAACGGCGACCCCCATCCTTCAGGGCTGGGAGGGGTTCAGGCATCGGATATATGATATGTATAAATTATTACGCAATAATACCGGCAATATTTATATGGACAGTCAGCGGGGTTTGGACAAGAGTTGCATAGCGATAGCGCAGATGCGCATCAGAAAACCGGTAAATTAGAATCGGGCGATTCAGCGATGGGCGGATCTGCAGCGCCGCCCGCTGGCTCGTCCAACGCATCCTCATCTCGCATACCGTGGGCTATAATAACCGCGCTTTCCCTGGGGATGCTGGTCTACGGGGTGGCCGAGAGCTACGGCCCCGTCAGCGCCATCAGCGGGGTTCTACCCTCCAGCCTCGCGTTCCTGGCGTACAGCCTGCCTTATGTGGCGGGCGGATTCGGCGCGCTCCTCGCCGGCTGGATGGCCGACTCCATGGGGAGGAGGAACTCGTTCATAGCGACCGCCGCCCTCATAGTCGTGGGGGTGGCGCTCTATCTGGTCTACTCCCTCTGGGCACAGATGCTGGGGCTCCTGATTGCATCGTTCGTCCTCGTGGGCATGGCGGCCATAGGGCTCGAGAGCCCCATCCTGGCGATGCTGGCGGAGGCGGTGCCGGCCAGGTGGCGCGGGAACCTCCTGGTGATAGTGCAGAACTTCGGGAACCTCGGCGTGGCGATAACGTTCATACCGTTCTTCCTGGGGCTCGCCGGCCTCATGAACACGGTGGCTGTAACGATGCTCTTCATGGCCCCCTTGGCCGCGCTCATAGTGGCGCTGCTCGCGGTCCGGGAGTCGCTCCCCTGGAGCGCGATCTCCGGGAGGGCCGGGATGGACGTGGAGTCGGCCTGGCGGGAGATAGATGGAGGGGCGGAGCCCGTCGAGCCTAGGGGCGGCCTCTGGCTCAGGCTGCTGTTGCTGGTGGTGCTCGGGATATCCCAGGACGTGGGTTTCGTCTACATAACCTACGGCGTCGCGTACTCCTATTTCTCGCAGGGCGTCGCCGAGGTGGTCCCGATAATCGGCGGGCTGGCGATGGTCATAGTGGGGATAGTGTTCGGGATTCTCTTCGTGGAGAGGATGAGGAGGAAGACGCTCGCCGTCCTCTCCTTCGGGATGCAGCTGGCGCTCTGGATGGTTCTGTGGGCATACCGCGCCGTCACGGGGAGCACCGCCGGGCTGATCCTGCTGGCCATGATGGCGATGCAATTCCTGCCGGTCGAGCTCACGTGGGCATCCAGGGCAGTCCTGGAGCCCGAGCTGTTCCCCACCCACACGAGGGGCAGGCTGATATCGATTGTCAGGGCGGTCGTCTGGATAACCGCCGGCGCCATAACGGGGGTGCTCACGCTCGTCGTGCCGCCATTCAACGTGGCGGCGGCCTCCGTTGCCGCGATATTCGCGCTGTCAACGATGCTCGCCGGCGTCTGGTGGTTCGAGGGATTCGAGACCGGCGGAAGGAGCCTCTCGGGGCACGACATCCAGTGAATTTTGCGATGAGAATTCTCGAATTTTTAATCATAATTTTATACATTTTCCGCGGAATAGATATGAGATGTTTACAGGGATTGTGGGGGGCCGGAAGCGGTGAGATCCCGCGGTGGCGCCCGGCCCCGATCATCATTCGCATAGCCGGGCATGGAACTTTTGGTAAGCTTTATACCGGGCGGGCGCGCGGGCCGGGCTTCAATGTCGGCGCAGGGCGCGGTCGCATGCGTTGATCCGGACGGCCTCAGCGACCTCGTCAGGAACCGGAGCTACGTGGTGCTCGACTGCTGGGCCCCGTGGTGTGCGCCGTGCCATATACTGGGGGCGATGCTCAGGGATCTGGCGCCCAAGTATCCCGAGGTGGCGTTCGCCAGGCTCAACGTGCAGGCGTACCCGGAGTTCCAGGAGAGGCTGGAGATCTACGGGCTCCCGACGCTCCTCGCGTGGAGGAAGGGGAAGCTGGTCTACAGGGTGCCCGGCGTCCCGGACTGGAGGACCCTGAAGTCGATGCTGGACGAGCTGGTGACCGGCGAATGAGGAGGGGCGCTGTGATATCCGTCCCGGGCCTGGGATACACGTCCATGGCGAGATGCTCGCCGAGGTTCCTCATGGAGCTCTTCAGCTACTCGCCCAGGGGCGTGATGCACTTTCCGCCGCCCAGGACGCCGGAGGAGGCCTGGAGGAGGACGTTCGGCGGGCTGGGGCGCTCCCTGGGGAGGTTGGGCGTCGAGATCGTCGCGATCAACCCGCCAGGGGGCTCCCCAAGGGGCCTCGCGGCGGAGCTCGCCGAAGTGGAACGCGGCATCGTGGGGGCGCTCGGGAGGTCGCTGCCCATCGCGTCGGTCAACTCCATCGCATACAGCGCGGCCCCCCCCGGCGTGCGACGAGGTCGGCCTCGTCGACGGGTTCCTCTTGAGGATCTTCAGATCGCTCGACGAGTACATGATAATATCGCCGTTCGGCGACAGGGTAGGCGACGACTTCGAGGAGTACGGCATCTATCTGTCCAGCGTCGAGAGGCCCGGCCACGAGGACGTGATAGCGCCGGAGCAGGTACCGGACCTCGTGGCGGAGCTCGCGGCGCGCGTGGCTAGAGGGCGACATCGCTGGCAACGCCCCGCCCCCCGCGGGCCCCGCGGAAGGCGTAAATTTCCTACTCATCGGGCACCGTCCATGGAGTACAAGTGGAGGGTATGGTCCGTCACCATGGTCGGCAGCCTGATGTCGGCCATCGATGGCTCAATAGTCGTGCTCGCCATACTTCCGATCGCCGAGGACCTTCACACGGACTACATAACGATGGTCTGGGTGGTCGTCGCGTACCTCCTCGTGAACACCGCGCTCGTGCTCAGCCTGGGACGGATGGGTGACATGTACGGGAGGAAGCGCATGTACAACGCGGGCTTCATAGTTTTCATAATAGGGTCGGCGCTCTCGGGGCTCGCGCCCAACGGGCCCTCGCTCGTCGCGTTCAGGGCCATACAGGGAATGGGCGCGGCGCTGCTCACGGCCAACTCGTTCGCGCTGATCTCGCAGGCATTCCCGCCCCAGGAGAGGGGCAAGGCGTTCGGCATGAACTCAATAGTATGGGGGGCCGGCTCCGTCCTGGGGATAGTCCTCGGGGGCCTGATAATAACGTACACCACATGGAGGGCGATATTCCTGATAAACGTGCCCATAGGGATCTTCGGCACGCTGTGGGCGTACAGGGCGATAATGCCCGATTCGAGGGCGGGCGGGGGCGAGAGCTTCGACCTCGTGGGCGCCGGGACGTTCACAGCGGGCCTGCTGTCCCTGCTGCTGGCGTTCACATGGGGGCTCCTCTACTCGTGGTCCGATCCGTACGTATACGCCTTCGTGGCGGCGTCGCTCGCGCTCTTCGCGTCGTTCGCGGTCTGGGAGGCCATGTTCAGCGCCGACCCGATAGTCGACTTCTCGCTATTCGGGAACCGCATATTCTCGTTCTCCGTCGCCGTTGCTATGTTGCAGTCGCTCGCGCTGTTCGCGGTGAACTTCCTCCTGATGTTCTACTTCGAGGGGATAGCTGGGGTCCCAATACTGACGGCGGCGTATCTGCTGCTGCCGATGTCGATAATGTCGATGTCCATAGGACCCTACGCCGGGCGGCTGAGCGACCGCGTGGGCGCCAGGGTGGTGGCCACCGCCGGCCTGCTCGTACAGGCCGCGGCCCTCTACATGCTGAGCGGGATAACCCCCTCGACGCCCCTCCTGCACGTGGCGGCGCTCGAGGCGATCTACGGCGCGGGCGGCGGGATGTTCTGGCCCGCGAACACGAGCGCGATAATGTCCTCCTCCCCCCCGCGGCGCTACGGCGTCGCCTCCGGGGTCATGAACATGATGAGGAACACGGGCATGGTCCTGAGCTTCATAATGGCGCTCACAGCCGCGACATCGGTCCTGCCGGCGTACATCGTGTACGAGCTGTTCATAGGGACGCTCAGCGGCAGGCTCCCATCGGCGATGGCGCTCGCCTACCTGAGGGGCCAGGAGTTCGCGTTCAGGATATCGGTGGCGCTGCTGATCGCGTCGGCCGCTATGTCCCTCGTCAGGGGGAGACATTACTTCCAGTCGCGCGCCGATGGGCGCGCATGATAAAGTGAACGGCGACCCTAGCCCTTCGGGGAGGGGGTCAGGCGCCGACGGCGCGTAATTCCCGCGCGTTCGAACGGGCCGGCGCTGAAGCGCCGGGCAAGCATTACTACTCGCCGGAAGCCCGTCTCCCGGGGCCCAAGAATAACTTATTTACCCATACAGCGATTGGAATTTTTCACGGTATTTCGGCCATAAAATGGCGCAAAATTCGCGCAATATACTTAAATAATGTAGCTCAGATGGCGCGCTCATGAATGAAAGGATCAAGATATTGGTGGCGTCGTCCGCGGGGCACTTCGTGAACGATGGCTTCCTGGTGATGTTCTCCGTGCTCATAGTGTACTACACGAGGATGGGGATCAACCCGGTGGTGTTGGGGGTGCTGGCGGCCGCCATCTCGCTCCTCTCGGGGCTCCTGAGCACGCCGATAGGATCAGCGGCCGACAGGAGGGGGGACCACGGCCGCCTGATGATCGCGGGGCTCTCATTGCTGGTGCTGTCCTCGGCCCTCTACTCGGCCAGCTTCGCGTTCCCCAGGTTTGCGCTGCCGCTGATAGTGGCATCCTCGGCCCTCCTGGGCTCCGGGCTCGCGTTTTACCACCAACTCGGCGGCGCCATGCTGCAGCTGGAGTACCGGGATGACGCGCCCAAGGTTCTCGGGCTCAACGGATCACTGGGATCCCTGGGCAGGGCGATCTTCCCATCGGTGCTCGTGTTCCTCATAGTATCCCTGGGCCCATCCCTGGGCCTCCTATCGGTGGCGGCCTACAACGCCGTGATAGTCGCCGCGATAGCGGCCATGCTCAGGGGGACGAAGTTCGCGCCCCGCGCGGCGACCGGTGAAGCGCATCCCGCGCGGTCGCCCATCCCCCTGGCGGCGGTGCTTCCGCTCGTGGCCATGGTGTTCGTCAGATCGATATTCTTCACAGGCGTGCTCACATACGTGCCCACTTACCTGGTGCACGTCTATCGCTCGGACGTCCTCATGGGCGCGATCCTCACGGTGAGCTATGCGACCGCAATCGCGGGCCAACCGCTCTTCGGGCGCCTCACGTCGAAGTACGGCGGCTTCCCAATAGTATTGATCACGACGGTGGTGCCGACGGCGATCTTCCCGGCATTCCTCTACGTGGGCAACGAGCCAGCATCGCTGGCGCTCTTCGCCGTTTACTCGTTCTTCGCGATGAGCGGGTTCCCCGTGCTCCTGGGCTACGTCGGCCAGATGGTGGGCGAGGAGAACCTGTCCCGCGCGAACGCGCTGGTGTGGGGAGTCGGCAACATGGTCGGCGGCTCGATAGGCGCGCTGATCGGTGGCCCGCTCATGGCGCTGACCGGGGTCTCATACCTGATGTGGATTTACGCGGCTTTCGGCGCTATATCGCTAATGTTCATACCATCGCTCTACAGGTGGAACTCCAGTTTGCGCTCACGCGTGCCTTAAGGATATTATTTCTATCTAAATACAACTTATGCATAGATTTATTAGGCAGAAGTATGTTAAGTGCCGTCGAGATGAGAAGAGCGCTGCCACTGATGGTGGCCCTAATCCTCGTGGTATCCTTCCTTCCGGGGGCGATGCCCGCCGCCGCGCAGTCATCGCCCCAGTACGCAATACCGCAGCAGACGATCCTGCAGCCCAGCCAGGTCAGGACCCATGGGCCGCTGGTGGACAAAGTCGTATTCTACGTCTACCCCTCGGATCACGCGGCGTTCCTCGCTCTCTCGCGCGGGAGCATACAGGCCATGGAGTGGACCCTGTCGCCCTCCGACTACGTGACGGCGAAGACAAACCCCAACCTCTACACCAACACCACCCTGACGTACGGCTTCGAGGGGATAGCGTTCAACTGCCTAACGTACCCCTACAGCAACGTCCACTTCAGGAGGGCGATCGCCTACCTGACTAACTACGCGGAGATGCAGAAGCTCTTGGGGGTCGCGGTCGTGGCCGGTCCTTACCTCTACCAGCCGACCCTCTACTCCCAACCCTTCTCGTCCGTCAACTGGTACAACGCCAGCATAAGGTACCCCTACTCTTACGATCCAAAGATGGCCATGAAGGAGCTGCTCGAGGTCCCCGGCATGTCCTACAACGCGCAGACGGGCCAGTGGACACTCTACGGCAAGCCCTTCTCGCCGGTCCTCTACTACAGGTCCGATGACCCGCTGAGGACCGAGGCGGCCCAGGCCCTCGCCCAGGCGGCCGCCGCCATAAACCTGACGATAACGCTGGAGCCCGTCACCGGCGTGACGGCGTCCTCAGTCATCTACGGCCCGGCGTCCTCCGTGGTGATAGCGCCGGGCACCATGCTGAGCAACTTCTCCACGACCCCGCCGGTCTACAACATGACGCTGGCGAACCAGACGGACACCTGGGGCATGTACACGTTCGGCTGGATAGTGAGCTGGGAGCCCAACTGGCCGTGGTTCTTCTTCAACAGCCAGCTGGCGGGCGTTGTGAACTTCGGCAACTTCTATAACGAGAGCATGGACTACTGGACCGACATACTGTACTGGGCCGCCGCCAACACGACGATCGCCCAGGAGGCCGCATCGAAGGTCCAGCAGATATTCTACCAGCAGCTGCCCTACATAATATGGTACTACGGGACCGACATGTACGCCGTCCAGTCCAACGGGTGGCAGGGGTACGCGGACATACCGACCACCGGGCCGGCCGAGGCGACCGGCCTCTACTACACGCTGCTGAACGTCCATCCGGCCGGCGCGGTCGGGGGCACGTTCACGGAGGCGCTGCACTCCGCGCCCAAGAGCCTGGACCCGCTCTACGAGACCAACTGGGTGTGGCAGGTCGACGTGTGGCAGGAGGTCTACGACAGCCCGATAGGCACCCCGCCCACGGGCGTGACGAGCGGTGCCCTGATGCCTTGGATGGCCACCTACACGGTGCAGAACGACGTGACGGCGCCCATAGGGAGCGGGCCCGGCTGGTGGAACCCATTCAACGCCTCCGGGATAGTCAACGGCCAGATAATAACGCTCGACTTCTTCAGGAATGCCACCTGGCAGGATGGGGTGCCGATAACCGCCTACGACTACAACTTCTCGCTGTACTACTGGAACCTGCAGGGGCTGACCGGCGCCGCCACCCCGCTCACCGGCGCCTCCACGCCGCCCTACGGGCTCCTGGCCACGTACATACCCCCGAACGACCCATACGAGATAAAGCTGTACGTGAACTCGACGAACATATGGAACATATACACGCTCGACGTGCCGGTGCTGCCCGAGCACATATTCCAGTACTTCAACCCGAGCGCCGTGGCCAGCGCGACGGGCGCCATGGACACGACGATCCCCGTCTCCAAGATATCCGGGCTCAGCAGTTACCTGAACTCCCCGAAGGAGTCGCTGCCCGAGTGGATGTACTGGCTGCCCAACTTGGAGGTGGGCAGCGGGCCGTTCGTCTTCCAGAGCTGGGACAAGGTGACCAACACGCAGGTGCTCACGAGGAACGTGAACTACTACAGGTCCGCATGGTGGGCCTGGATGTCCACGGTGACCCAGGGCGCCGCGTACAGCTACAAGGTCAACGTGCAGGAGGAGATCTACAACCCGACGTCCACGTCGTTCATGGGGGTCGCGCCGGGCTCCACCGGGTACATCCCCATAACGAACGCCACCGGGGTCGTGCAGGTGGAGAAGCCCGGAGGCGCGATCGTCGCATCGTACCCGCTCACCAGCCTCGGCAACGGGTCCTACACGGCCTCCATACCCACGGCCGGGCTCCAGCCCGGCACTTATGAGCTGGTGGCGAACCTGACGTACAGGTCGTTCGGGCTCGGCAGGGTCTGGTACAGCTACAGCGGGCTCACGGTGACCGCCCCGGTGACCTCGGCGCCGCTGGTGATCAGGGTGACCAACCCGAGCGGCCTGCCCATAGCGGGCGCCACGGTGGTCGTCGATGGCCAGACCGCCACGACCAACTCCTCCGGCATGGCGTCGTTCCCGAGCGTGCCGCTGGGGACCTACACGGCCACGGTCAGCGCGCCGGGCTACAAGCCCGCCAACGTGTCGGTGACGGTCTCAGCGCCCGCAGCATCCGCCGCGGTCTCGCTGGCGCCGCTCCCTGTGAGCGCGCCCCCGCCGAACTACACGCTATCCTACGCCATAATAGCGATTGCTGTGGTAATAGTCATAATCGGGGTCGCGGTGGCGCTCGTCCGCGGCCGGCGCCGCGCCGAATGATTAATTAACCTCAAACCATTTTTCCCCATCCAGTTTGAGCCTAGTGGGTTACATACTCAGGAGGCTCGCGCTCACAGCGGTCATAATGGTGGTCGTCGCGGCGATAAACTTCCTGCTCTTCCAGGTGATGCCCTTCACGCTGCTCGGCATAAACCCCGAGGTGTGGTACGTCCCGGCGATAAGCACGTCGCACAACCTCCAGTACATAACCGAGATAAGGGAGCGCGTGATTTCCGAGCTCGGGTTCAACCTGCCGATCCAGTACAGGTTCCTGAGGTACATGGAGTCCCTCTTCACGTTCCACTTCGGCTACAACGTGGGAGGGGTGCTCAGCGGGCCCGTGTCGGCAACCATAGCCAGGTTCGCCCCCTACACGATCCTGCTGCTGGGCGGCTCCACGGTGGCCTCCTTCATAATCGGCGAGTACCTAGGAGTATTCTCGGCCAGCAGGAGGGGGAGGCCGGCCGACAAGGTCTCATTCGTCACGCTGCTCTTCCTCTACTCGATGCCGTCCTTCTGGATAGGGATGCTGCTCCTCCTCGCCTTCGCCTATTATCTCAAGCTGGCGCCGTCGAGCGCCGCCGCCTACATGTCGCAGTTCACCGGCGCCTCCTACTACGCGGCGGTCCTGAGGGCCATGGCCCTTCCCTTCCTGTCCCTCACGCTCATAAGCATAGGCGGGTTCTACCTGATAATGAGGAGCTCCGCGCTGGAGGTGATGGGCGAGGACTACATCCTGATGGCGAGGGCCAAGGGGCTCAGGGAGAGGGACGTGCTGTACAGGCACGTCCTCAGGAACGCGGTTTTGCCCGTCATGACGGTCTTCGCGATATCCCTGGGCTTCGTCCTCTCCGGCGCGGTCATAACCGAGACGATATTCGGGTGGCCGGGGCTCGGCTACTGGACCTACATGGCGATAATCACTCAGGACTTCCCGCTGGAGCAGGCGATATTCTTCGTGATATCGCTCATGGTGGTGCTGGCCAACCTGATAGCGGACCTGCTCTACGGGCTCCTGGACCCCAGGATAAGGAGGTGACGCGGCTCGCCGAAGGAGAGCTCGCTCAGGCTGCTCCTCCGCAACAAAACCGGCATGGCCGGCGTCGTGATAATAGCGTTCTTCGGCCTCATGGCGCTCCTCGCCCCTCACATAGCCGGGCCCAGCCCGACGCAGCCCTACGTGGCCGGCCCGTGGGCGGTCCCGGCCTGGGCGACCGTGTTCCCGCAGTACAGGGGACTCCCCCCGAACCTCAGCGCGGTGCCCCCCTCGATGTCCGCCTGGAGGTCCGCCGCCGGCCCGGGCGCCAGCGTGGAGCTGGTCCAGGCCCAGCCCCCCGGCGATCTCGTGTCTAGGACCAGGCAGGGCGTGCCGAGCGCCGATGCCGCGCTGATATCCGCGCTCGTTCCCCCCGGCTCCCGCGATGTGGTGTACACCGCCAACTACACCTTCAACTACGAATACGAGCCGCCCTACGAATTCGCCTTCGGCGCGCTGGTGAAGCCGATCTCGGTGGAGAACTTGTCGGACTTCTACCTGCGCTTCCTCCTGGTGAGGCCGGACGGCACGGTCGTGCGCCTGACCTCCTACGAGGTGATGTCGAGCTCCTTCCAGGAGGACATAAGCTACGACAACGGCTTCCGGCTCGGCAACTGGAACATAGCGTACCTGTCGACCACGCTGCCGGACGTGAACCTGGCCGCCTTCGGGCCCTCGGGGCTCGGCATGACGAACACCGGCCTCGACATCCTGAGCGAGCGCGGCAACTACACGCTGGTGGTCCAGGTGGTGGCGCTGGGCGGGTCCTCGCCCGGCAGCCTGAAGGTCGAGCTCGCCTATCCATTCCTCTTCGTCTACGGCAGGCAGTACGGCCTCCTGGGATCCGACAACATGGGGCGCGACCTCTGGTCGCAGTTCGTCTGGGGCTCCAGGATATCGATAGAGGTGGGGCTGCTGGCCTCCATATTCACGGTGGTGGTGGGCATGTACCTGGGGGTGATCGCGGGCGTGTTCGGCGGCGCCGTCGACGAGTTCCTGATGAGGGTCGCCGACGTGTTCCTCGTCATACCGTTCCTGCCGCTGGCGATAGTCGTGGTGTACATGCTGACGCATTCCGCCTTCCTCTCCTCGGAGCTCTATCTGTGGCTCATCCTGCTGTTCGTCGTGCTCTCATGGCCGGCCGTCGCCAGGGTCATAAGATCCCAGACCCTCTCGCTGAAGGAGCGCGGCTACGTAGAGGCGGCGAGGGGGCTCGGGGCCGGCAGGCTGCACATAATACGCAGGCACATACTGCCCAACGTGATGGGCCTCGTCTACGCGAACCTCGCGCTCAACGTCCCCGGCTTCATACTGACCGAGGCCGCGCTGGACTTCCTGTTCCCCGGCGCGTCCACGGTGCCCACGTGGGGCAGGATGCTCTCGAAGGCCTTCGATCACGCGGCGTCCGCCGCGTACTACGGCTTCGGCTGGTGGTGGTTCATCTTCCCCGGCATAGCAATAGTGCTGCTGTCGCTGTCATTCGTCCTGCTGGGCTACGCGCTCGACGAGATCTTCAACCCGAGGTTGAGGCAGAGATGAGGGGGATGAGTCGCGCCCTGCTGCTGCTCTCGGTCGCCATCGCCGCCGCGGCCGACGCGGCCGCGGCGTTCGCGCTCCACCAGCGCCAGCCCGCGGGGCCCGAACCCGCGGGCCTCGGCCCCAGTTACACCGCGGTCTACAATTACACAATCTCAGCGTACTTGGGCGACGTCCGCCTGGGGACGGCCCTCAACGAGTTCAGGATCCAGGTGGTCTCCGTGGACGGTGACCTGATCAGGTTCTACTACGAGCCCCTGATCTCATACAACTCCAGCGTCGCCAACCCCCGGAGGACGCTCAACTACTCGTACGCGCTGATCCCGTCCAACCTGACGACCTACTACGCGGGGTTCGGGATGCCCCTGTTCATCTCCCCCAGCGTCGGCGCGGGGAGCGGCGGCGGCAACGCGACCGTGGGGGGTTACAGGGCCGAATACAATTACCTGGCGACGAGGGCCAACGGCTCCGTGCTCGTCTCGGCGACGATAGCCATCTACAACGGCTCCGACCTGGTCTCCATCCAGTACTGGTACTACGACTACAACGCGACCACCAGCGCCCTGCGGGACGCCACCGGGCTCCTGCTGACCCCCGTGTACTCGTACCGCTTCGAGTACCAGCTGGTCTCGTCGGGGGTGAGCCGAGCTGGTCGAGCCCGTGCTCAGGGTGGAGGACCTGACTATGCACTACGCGACGAGGGAGGGGCGCGTGAGGGCGGTGCAGGACGTGACGTTCGACGTGGGTAGGGGGGAGATAGTCGGGATCGCCGGCGAGTCCGGCAGCGGGAAGTCCTCCCTGGCGCTGACCCTGCTCAGGCTGCTCCCCAGGTACGCGGTGGTGGAGCGCGGCCGCGTGCTCCTGGACGGCGAGGACCTCCTGGCGATGGGCGAGGACGACCTCAGGCGGATCAGGGGGGCTAAGATGTCATACGTCCCCCAGGCATCCATGAACGCGCTGGACCCGGTCTTCACCGTGGGGGACCAACTCGCCGAGGCCGTGCTCGCGCACAGGGACGTCGGGAGGGAGGAGGCCCTCCGCGCGGCCGCGGAGCTCCTGGACGAGGTCGGCGTGGGCCGCGACAGGCTCGGCAGCTACCCGCACGAGCTGAGCGGCGGCCAGAGGCAGAGAGTTGCAATAGCGATGGCCCTGATAAACAGCCCGGAGCTCGTGATACTCGACGAGCCTACCACGGCGCTCGACGTTATAGTCCAGGCTCAGATACTGAGGCTGCTCGAGGACCTCCGCGCCAGGCACAACATGGGCATGATCCTGATCACGCATGACCTCTCGGTGATCGCCGAGCTCGCGGACACCGTGATAATATACTACGGCGGGAGGGTCGTGGAGAGGGCGCCGGCGGTCGAGCTCTACAGGAACCCCCTCCACCCGTACACGCAGGCCCTCCTGAAGGCGTTCCCCGACGTGAGGGCGAGGAGGCAGCGCTTCTCCTTCCTGCCCGGGTCCCCCCCGAACCTGGCCGACCCGCCGCCCGGCTGCCCCTTCCACCCCAGGTGCCCCTACGCGTTCGACAGATGCAGGACCGAGGTCCCGAGGCTCAGGGAGGTGAGCCCGGGCCACTGGGTGGCCTGCCACCTGGTGCGAGGTGATGCCGATGGGCGAGCTGATCTCCGTGAGGGGCCTGAAGGTGTACTACCCGTTCTACAGGGGGCTGCTGAGCAAGATAACCGGCACCAAGCTATACGTGAGGGCGGTCGACGACGTGAGCATGGACATCGGCCGCGGCGAGGTGGTCGGGCTCGTCGGCGAGACCGGCAGCGGTAAGACGACGCTCGGGAAGGCGATCGTGCGCCTGGTGAACCCGACGGGCGGGCAGATAATATACGATGGCGTCGACATCGCGTCCCTCGACGGCCCCGCGCTGAGGAAGTACAGGGGCAGGCTCCAGATGATCTTCCAGGATCCTTACGACTCGATAAACCCCCGGATGAGCGTCTTCGACATCGTGTCCGAGGGCCTCCTGATAAACAGGATCGCTAGCGGGAAGGAGCTGGAGGACAGGGTGATGCGCTCGCTCGAGGACGTGAGGCTGCTGCCGCCGGAGGAGTTCGCCAGCCGCTACCCGCACGAGCTGAGCGGCGGCCAGAGGCAGAGGGTCGCAATAGCCAGGGCCCTCGCAATGAGGCCGGAGTTCATAGTGGCGGACGAGCCCGTCTCGATGCTGGACGTCTCCATAAGAGGGGAGGTGCTCAACGTCATGCTGGACCTGCGCGAGAAGTACGGGATATCCTTCCTGTTCATCACGCACGACCTGGCGATAGCGAAGCACATGTCGGACAGGATAGCCGTCATGTACCTGGGGAGGCTCGTGGAGGTCGCGGACTCCGAGGAGCTCGTCAGGAACCCCCTCCACCCGTACACGCAGGCCCTCCTGGCGGCTGTCCCCATACCGGATCCGACCGCCCCCAAGGTGGAGGTGAAGGCCAAGGGGGAGCTGCCGAGCCCCCTGAGCCCGCCGCCCGGCTGCCCCTTCCACCCCAGGTGCCCCTACGCGTTCGACAGATGCAGGACCGAGGTCCCGAGGCTCAGGGAGGTGAGCCCGGGCCACTGGGTGGCCTGCCACCTGGTCTAGGCGACCGCTTCCCTTTTACGGATCCCCCCCGCCAGCGCTTGGATATGCCCTGCTACCTGCCGACGATCTCGGCGCTCGACATGGCCAGCGGCGCCGTCGCCGTCGCGGTGGCGTACGCCGCCTACAGGTACAGGAGGTTCGCGGGCGGGTCCGTGCCCTGGTTCCTCGGTGTCAGCTTCTCGCTCCTGGGGCTCGGCCTCCTCCTCGAGGGCTCGCTCGCGCTCGCGCTGTACGCGCATCCCCTGGTGGCCTATGCGGAGCTCTTCAGGGTATCCTCATACCTCTACCTGACCCTGCAGCTGATCGCCTATCTGATTCTGGCCGTCGGGTACACGGAAGTGGTGTACTCCGCCGGCTCGCCGCCCGTCCCCCAGCTGGGGCCGGCCGAGGCGTACGCAGCCTACCTGGCGCCCTGGGAGCTCAGGAGGGCCCTCGTGGTGAACACTGCGTTCTTCGACGCGATCCAGCTGGCGTCGATAGTCTTCCTCGCGCTCGTCGTCATGGACGCGCTGCAGCTGAGGTCCAGCGGATCATTCTCCGGGATGGTCCTCTCAGCGTTCGTCCTGATGCTCGCGGGCCACGCGGTGATGCTCGCCTATCCCATGGGGTTCTTCACCTACTACCTGGCGGGGAACGCCGTTAGGTTCGCCGGGTTCGCGCTTCTCCTGGCGTTCCTGCTCAGGGGGAGGCACATTGTCTAGGAGGAGGCCCGAGAGGAGCAGGCTGAGGATATACCTGGACGTCCTGGACGCCGTGGAGCGCGAGGGGGGGAGGGCGAGGATAACAAAGGTCCTGAGCGCGTCCGGCGTCCCATACGACAGGTTCCTCAGGTTCCTGGGGGAGCTCGAGAGCAGGGGGCTCCTGCTGGACTCGAGGGACGGCGACGCCAGGTACCTGGAGATCACCGCGGAGGGCAGGAAGTTCCTGGAGGAGCTCAGGAGGATGGACCGCTTCCTGCGGGGGTTCGGCCTCGGGATCCGACGGCCCTCCTTACCATTTTTGAGTAAAATTTACCTATAAGTTGCATCAAAATTTAATTGAGGCTTGCAAAATAGCATCCCACATGGTGCTCAGGAGGGCCGAGGAGCTCAGGTTCAGGATGGAGTCCGCGGAGGCCCTGAGGATACTCAAGGGGAGGATGCGCTACAGCGAGCTGTCGCCCCAGCTCGGGCTGCCGCCCACAGTCCTCAGCCGCTACGTGAACGGGCTCGTCGTGCCGAGCCTGGAGGTCGCCAGGCGCATAATGGCGCTCTTCCGCTCGGAGCTCTCCAGGGAGGTGGAGTCCAGGATAAGGAGGGACGATGTGGGGGGCGTGGACGTGACGGACATAACTCATGACCCGTCGCTGCTGCGCCACGTGGTGGAGTCGCAGCGCGAGTGGTTCTCCGGCCTCAAGGTGGACTACGTAATGACCATGGAGTCGGATGGGATCCCCGTGGCCTACCAGTTCGCCGAGGCCCTGGGCACGCGCATGGCCGTGGTCCGGAAGAGCAAGAAGCTGGGCATCAGGGACTTCGTGGAGGCCCGCCAGGTCTTCGAGTCCGGGGCCTATCGCTATATATACCTGCCCAGGAAGGCGGCCAGGAGGGGCGACTACGCGTTGCTCGTCGACGACGTAATAAGGACCGGCGCCACGGTGAAGGCTATGGCCATGCTCTGCGGCGCGGTCAGATCCAGCGTCGCAGGCGTCTTCTCCGTGGTCGGGTTCCGGCAGGCCCTGGACAGGCTGAGGGAGGACCTGAGGGTGCCGGTCGCCTCATTCATCACGCTCGACAGGTGATCCATCCTGGGCGTGGTGGTGCTGGACTTCGGCGGCCAGTACGCGCACCTGATAGCCCGCAGGATAAGGGAGCTGGGGGTCTACTCCGAGATCCTGCCCGGGGACTCGCCGGCCGAGGAGGTACTCTCCAGGAGGCCGGGCGCGCTGGTGCTGTCCGGCGGCCCGATGAGCGTCCTGGAGGAGGGCTCCCCGCGCCCCGATCCCCGCCTCCTGGACTCCGGCCTCCCCATCCTGGGCATATGCTACGGGCACCAGCTCCTGGCCCACGCCCTGGGCGGGGTCGTCAGGAGGTCGCCGAGGGCCGAGTACGGCGGGACTAGGATAATCAGGAGGGGGGAGTCCAGGCTGCTGGAGGGCCTGCCGGACGAGTTCACCGCCTGGATGAGCCACGGGGACGTCGTCGCCGAGCCGCCGCCCGGCTTCTCGGCGACGGCGATCTCGGAGTCGGGGCTCATAGCCGCCATGGAGGACCCCGACAGGGGCGCCGGGGTGTACTCCGTCCAGTTCCACCCGGAGGTAGCGCACACGGAGCACGGGATGGACGTGATCCGCAACTTCCTCCTCTCGATCGCCGGCCTCGAGAGGGACTGGAACCCGGTCTCCAGGATACCGTCAATGATAGAGGAGGTGCGCGGGATGGTGGGCCCCGAGGACTCCGTGATCTGCGCGGTCAGCGGGGGCGTCGACTCGATGACGACGGCGGCGATAGTCCACAGGGCGATCGGCGACAGGCTCCACGTGGTCTTCGTGGACCACGGGCTGCTCAGGGAGGGCGAGGCCGAGGGCGTGCTGCGCGCGCTGGGCGAGCTGGGGATAAGGAACGTGCACTTCGTGGACGCCTCGGACCGCTTCCTCTCGGCGCTCAGGGGGCTAACGGACCCCGAGGAGAAGCGCCTCGCTATAGGCCGCACGTTCGCGGAGGTATTCGAGGAGGTAGCCTCCCGCGTGCGGGGCGCAAAGTTCCTGGCCCAGGGGACGATCTATCCGGACAGGATAGAGAGTGGGGCCTCGGGGAGGGGGGCTGACAGGATAAAGAGCCACCACAACGTGGCCGGGCTCCCCGAGAGGTTCGGGCTCAGGCTGATAGAGCCGCTCAGGGACCTCTACAAGGACGAGGTGAGGCGGATCGCCAGGGAGCTGGGGCTCCCCGACTACATAGTCGACAGGCATCCATTCCCCGGCCCTGGCCTGGCGGTGCGGATAGAGGGCGAGGTCACCGAGGAGAAGCTCCGGATTGCCAGGAGGGCCAATGCGATAGTGGAGGAGGAGTTCGTGCGCGCCGGCCTCTACGGCGCCGTCTGGCAGGCGTTCGCGGTCCTGACGGAGGGGAGGTGGGTGGGGGTGAAGGGGGACAGGAGGGAGCTGGGGCGCGTCGTTATCGTGCGCGCGGTGACCAGTGAGGACGGCATGACCGCCGATTGGTACAGGATCCCCCACGACCTCATGGCCAGGATATCGAAGAGGATAACGGAGGAGGTGCCGGGAATAGTCATGGTCGCCTACGCTGCGACGTCGAAGCCGCCCGCCACCATCGAGCCCTACCGAGCCGCCCGCCCTCCAAGTACTCGCCCATCTCCATGTAGGTGAACTCCAGCCTCCCGTTCATGTAGTCCTCGATCGCCAGCGCCAGCTCGGCCGCCAGGTCGCGATTGAGCACGACCGGGACGTTGTGGTCGACCGCCGCCCTCCTGACGTGGTAATCCAGCTCCGGCGCGTACCCGTCCGTCATCAGGATCCCGACCTCCCCCTCCTTTATCATCCGAGCCGCGTCCTCGGCCTCCAGCTCGGCGCACCCCCTGAGCGGCATCCCCCTGATCGACGCGCAGCCGTAGCCCGCCCTGGACATGGCGCGCTGCGCCCTCTCCAGGCCCCTGCCGTAGATGAGGGCGGTCTTGTCGGGCCTGGGTATGCGGTTGGGCGTGGCCGCCAGCCAGCTCTTCAGCAGCGCCTCCCTGAACGTGAGCCCCATCGCGGCCACCTCGCCCGTGCTCCTCATCTCGGGCCCCAGGAACGGATACGCGCCGCGTATCTGAGCCCAGGAGAATTGCGGGCTCTTGACGCTCCAGATGCCCACCTCCGGCACGCGGACGCCGGGCTCCAGCTCCACCTGCCCCTGTCCGGCCTCCAGCTCCCTCCCCGCGAGCACGGCCGCCGCGGCCCTCATCAGGTTGACGCCGTAGGACTTGCTCGCGAACGGCATGGAGCGGCTGCTCCGCAGGTTCAGCTCTAGCACGTATACGCTGCCCTTCCTCACCAGGAACTGGACGTTGAACGGCCCCCTTATGCGCAGCTCCCTGGCCAGCGCCGCCGCGGCCCCCGCGATCCCCCTCAGCTCGCTCCGCGATACCCTCCTGGGGGGGATCGTGATAGTGGCATCCCCGCTGTGCACCCCTGCACCCTCCACGTGCTCCATGGGCAGCACCAGCACGTTGCGCCCGTCCGATACGCAGTCCGCCTCCGCCTCGAGCGCGTCCTCGAGGAACCTGCTTATGACGACGGGCTTGCTCGAGACCTCCAGTATCCTGCGCATGAGCCTCTCTAGATCCTCCCTCCTCCTGGCGACGAACATGGAGGACCCGCTCAGGACGTAGCTGGGCCTCACTATCACAGGGTAGCCGTGCGACTCCGCGAAGTCGACGGCTTCCTCCACCGACCTCGCCCAGGTCCAGTCCGGCTGCAGGAGCCCCAGCCGCTCGACGAGCCTCCCGAACTTGGATCTGTCCTCCGCCTCCGCCACCGAGGACGCCGCCGTGCCGATTATGCGGAGCCCCATGCCCTCGAGCGCCTCCGCGGCGTTGTTCCCCAGTTGCCCCCCCGCGAACACCAGCACCTCATTGGTCCCGTGCTTCCTGGCCACCCAGAGTATGTGGCGCGGATCCAGCTCCGCGTTGTAGATGCGCTCCATGACGTCCCAGTCCGTGGACACCGTCTCCGGATTGTAGTTCACGACCCCCACGCGGAATCCCAGCTCCTCGAGCGCCTTCGTTATCTCGACGAGGGACCAGTCGAACTCCACGGACACCCCTATGCGGAAACCCCCGGCCCCCAGGGCGACGATGCCGCGCCCCTCCACGGCGGGCACGTCGTCCTCCCACCCGTTGTGCGTCAGGTACAGGTAGCCGGTCCTGGCCGGCCTCTCGCCCGCCAGCGTGTCCACGTCCTTGACCACCGGCTCCTCCAGGTCCCTCAGGAGCTCCTCGACCTCCTCGGGCTCGAGGCCCGAGAGCTCCGATATCTGCTCGGGCGTGAAGCCCATGCGCACAGCCCTAGCCAGCAGCGCCCTCCGGGACCGCCCGTCCATCCTCTTCAGGTCCATGAGCTCCCTCCCGGTCCTCACCAGGCGCTCCAGAGCCCTCGTGAAGAGCGGCGTAACGCCCGTGATCTCCGAGATGAGCTCCGGCGGGACCCCGAGGGCTATCGCCCTGGCCGCGTCCAGCATCCAGTACGGCCTGAAGCGCTTCAGGCGCTCCAGGATCTCCTCGGCGTCGCCGTCCGCGTACGTGGAGGGCCCAACGAGGCCCCCGACGCCTATATCGAGCATCCGGAAGGCCTTCTGCAGGACCTCCTCCAGGCCCCTCCCCATCGCCATGACCTCCCCCACGCTCATCATCTCGGATCCGAGCCTGTCGTCGACGGGCCAGAACTTCTCGAGGTCCCACCTGGGGGCCTTCACGACCAGGTAGTCGAGGCTCGGCTCGAAGAACGCGGTCGTGTCCCCCGTCACCTTGTTGGCTACCTCGTCCAGGGTGTAGCCCAGCGCCAGCTTCGCGGCCACGTACGCCAGCGGGTAACCGGTAGCCTTGCTGGCGAGCGCTGAGCTCCTGGACATCCTGGGGTTCGTCTCTATTATGTAGTAGGCGTCGCCCTGCGGCTTGAGGGCCAGCTGCACGTTGCACTCGCCCACGAGCTCTATCGAGGAGGCGACGCCGATGGAGGCCCTCCTGAGCTCCTGGTACTCGCGATCTGTCAGCGTCTGGCACGGGGTTATGACCGTGGAGTCGCCGGTGTGGACCCCCATGGGCTCTATGTTCTCTATGCACGCCACCGCGACGGAGTTGCCCAGGCGGTCCCGGACGACCTCGAACTCTATCTCCTTCCACTTGTCCAAGTACCTCTCGACCAGGACCTCCCTGACCGGGGAGTGCGAGAACGCCCTGCTGAGCCCCTCGGAGAGCTCCTCCCTGCTCCTGGCCACGAAGCTCCCCCTGCCGCCCAGGTTGAAGCTGACCCTCACTATGACGGGGTAGCCTACGTCCTCCGCGGCCCGCATGGCGTCCTCGGGACTCCCGGCCGGGACGGACGGCGGCACCGGATATCCCCTCCTCGACATGAGCTCCTTGAACGCGCCCCTCTCCAGCGCGCTGGCTATCCCCTCGACCTGCGTGCCCAGGATCCTGACGCCGTACTTTGCCAACACCCCCGAGCGGTGGAGCTGGACGCCCAGGGAGAGCGCGCTCTGCCCGCCGAACCCCAGGAGTATCGCATCGGGCCTCTCCCTCTCTATGACCCTCTCGGCGAACTCCTGGGTCAGCGGCAGCAGGTAGACGCGGTCCGCCATCCTGTGGGACGTCTGGATCGTCGCGACGTTGGGGTTCATCAGGACGGTCCTTATCCCCTCCTCGGACAGCGCCTTCAGCGCCTGGCTCCCGCTGTAGTCGAACTCCGCGGCCTCCGCGATCTTTATCCCGCCGGAGCCCAGGACCAGCGCCTTAGATACTGCCTCCCTCAACGACCATCGCCCTGAACTCGTCGAACACGTATGATGCGTCCCTCGGCCCCGGGGATCCCTCCGGGTGGAACTGCGTCGTGAGGACCGGCAGGCGCTCGTGCGCCATGCCCTCCAGCGTGCCGTCGTCTATGTCGACGAACCTGGGCCTCAGGCCGCTCCCCTCCAGGGAAGCGGGGTCCACGGCGTACCCATGATTGTGTGTCGTTATGGAGAGGCGCCCGCTCGACAGATCCTTCACTGGCTTGTTTATCCCCCTGTGCCCGAACTTCATCTTGTTCACCCTGGCCCCGAGGGCCAGCGCTATCAGCTGGTGGCCCAGGCACACGCCGAGCGTCGGCAGCCCCGTCGATACCACGCCGCGCGCCAGGTCTATGGCGGCGTCCATAGCCGCCGGGTTGCCGGGCCCGTTCCCTATCACGACGCCGTCCGGCTTCAGGGACATTATGCCCCCGAGCCCCCAGTTCCAGGGGACGACGGTGACCCTCAGCCCCCTGCTGACGAGCTCCCTCACGATCCCCCCCTTTATCCCGAAGTCCACCACGACCACGTGGTGGCCGCCCACCCCGAAGGTCGCCGGCCCCAGCGCCGGCCCCAGGAAGTCCGCGGTCTCGTAGTCGAAGCCCCTGGCCATCCGGAGGAGCTCCTCGGGGTCCAGCTCCTCGGGGTCTTCCCTCACCGCCAGGGCCCCGGGCATCACGCCGTACCCCCTTATCCTCTTGACGATCGCCCTCGTGTCCACCCCCTCGATCCCCGGCACCCCCTCGTCCCTCAGCCACTCGTGGAGGGAGCGCTCGGACCTCGGATGGCTGGGCTCCGTGAGAGCCGCGATCACCAGCCCCTCGACCTGTATCCTCTTGGACTCGAAGTCGGGGGGCACCCCGTAGTTGCCCACCAGCGGGTGCGTGATGACCAGTATCTGACCCCTGTACGACGGGTCGGTGAGCGATTCCGTGTACCCGTTCATCGCGGTGGTGAAGACCACCTCCCCCACCCTGGTCGCGGCCGCGCCGAAGCCCCTGCCCACGATCACCGAGCCGTCCGCCAGGGCCAGCGCGGCGGCCGGTCCCTCCTCCATGGCCAGGAGCTTCCAGACCTGATGGGCCAAACTGGATCCTCCCCGCTCGAAACGCTTATATACATTTTGGCCAAAAACGGCCAAAATGGGTCACATTTGTACCAAAAACGTACGGTCTCGCAGTACGTGAGGAGGCTCATTCAGCTCGACCCCTGCCTCGATTCCGCCCTCAGGAGGGGCTTCGCGAACGCGTCGGCGGTCGCCAGGATCCTCCGCCCCCAGGTGGAGGCGCTGATAGGGGCGAGCGTCACGGAGGGCTCCGTGCTCGCCGCCCTGAAGAGGATGAGGCGGCCCGAGCTCTCCGGCGGCCCGGAGCTCCCGGTCGCGAGGGTCCTCTCGGCCAGCAGGCTGGACCTCAAGACCGGGCTGGGGAAGATGGTGCTCAGGCGCACCCCCCAAGTGGCGGACGCCTTGGGCGAGCTGGCGGCCAGGCACAGGAGGATGTTCCTCCAGGTGCTCCAGGGCATCTCGTCCTACACGGTGGTGCACGAGTCCAGGCTCCGCGACGAGATACTGCGCTCCGTGCCCTCCGGCAGCGTCCTGGCCGAGTCCTCCGGGCTCGCGGCCCTCACGGTGGTCAGCCCTCCCGAGATCTCGGAAACCCCGGGGGTCGTCTCCGCCCTGCTGCAGCGCCTGGCGTCCAGGGGGGTGAACGTGGAGGAGGTCGTCAGCTGCCACGTGGACACGATAATCATAGTGCGCTCCGAGGAGGGGGGCCGGGCCTTCGACTCGCTGCAGGAGCTGATATCGGAGTGCAGGTCGCTCGCGCGGGGGCAAGGCTAAATCCATCCGGGTTGGTCGGCGGGAGCGTGAAGGTATCGGTCGCGGTCCTGGCAAGCCACTCGGCCCTCGACGTGCTCGACGGCGCCAAGGGTGAGGGCCTCAGGACGATCGCCGTGGCCAGGAGGGGCAGGGAGAGGGCTTACAGGGAGTTCCCGGTGGTCGACCGCCTCGTGGTCCTGGACGACTACGCCGATATTGTGGACGAGCGCGTGACCTCCGACCTGCGCTCGGAGGGCTCAGTCTTCGTGCCCAACAGGTCCTTCGCCGTCTACGTCGGCTACGAGAACATCGAGCGCAGGTTCCCGGTCAGCGTGTTCGGCAACAGGTACCTCCTGAGGTGGGAGGAGAGGGTCGGCCCCGCGAACTACTACAGGCTCTTGGACGAGGGCGGCATCAGGAGGCCCAGGACCTACAGCTCCCCGGAGGAGGTCGACGGCCCGGTCATCGTGAAGCTCCCGGAGGCCGCGAGGCGCGTGGAGCGCGGCTTCTTCATCGCGAGGGACGGCGGAGACTTGATGGAGAAGGCCAGGAGGCTCGCCGAGCACGGCCTGATAAGGATGGAGGACCTGGCATCGGCATCCATAGAGGAGCTGGTGGTCGGCGCCCACTTCAACCTGAACTTCTTCTACAGCCCCCTGAGGGGCAGGCTGGAGCTCCACAGCATAGATAGGAGGATACAGAGCAACCTGGACGGCGTCTACAGGCTCCCGGCGAGGGATCAGCTGGATCTTGACCCCGACGTTAGGTACGTCGAGGTCGGGCACGAGCCCGCCACGATGAGGGAGAGCCTGCTGGAGAAGGCCTTCGACATCGGCCACAGGTTCCTGGAGGCCGCCAGGAGGCTCGTGCCGCCCGGGGTCATCGGCCCGTTCACGCTGCAGGTGATGGTCACGCCAGAGCTCGACCTGGTCGTCTTCGACGTGGCCCCCAGGATAGGGGGAGGGACGAACGCGTACATGGGGGTGGGCGGCCAGTACAGCGCGCTCTACTTCCGTCATCCGGTGTCGATGGGCAGGAGGATAGCCATGGAGATCAGGGAGGCCGCCGAGTCGGGCAGGCTCAGCGAGGTGGTGACTTGAGCGCCGGGGGCGCGCCGGACGTCGGCGGGCTCTTGGAGGGTTATGGCGCCGGGGACCTCGCGGTCGCAACGGTCGCCAGCCACACCGCGATCCAGATACTGCTCGGGGCCAAGCGCGAGGGCCTGCGCACGATAGCGATAGCGCCCCCGGGCCGCGGCTGGTTCTACTCCCGCATGTGGTTCGTCGACGACGTGCTGGAGATGGACCTGCGGGAGCTGCCCGCCGCGGCCGAGGAGCTGAGGTCCAGGAGGGCGGTCATCGTGCCGCACGGCAGCTACGTCGAGTACGTCGGGTGGCGCGCGGCCATGGAGATCCGCGTGCCCACGTTCGGCAACAGGTACCTCTTGGCCTGGGAGGCCGACCAGCGGAGGAAGATGTCGCTGATGGAGGAGGCGGGCCTCAGGGTGCCCAGGACCTACAGCTCCCCGGAGGAGGTCGACGGCCCGGTCATCGTGAAGCTCTACGGCGCCAAGGGCGGCAGGGGCTACTTCTTCGCCAGGGACCCCGAGGAGCTCAGGGATAGGCTGCGCGGGGTTGAGGGCCCCTACATAATACAGGAGTACGTCGTGGGGGTGCCGGCCTACCACCACTTCTTCTACAGCCCCCTGAGGGGCAGGCTGGAGCTCTTCGGGTTCGACGTGAGGTACGAGTCGAACGTCGACGGCAGGACGTTCGGGCTCGCGGACCCCACGTTCGTGGTCGTGGGCAACCTGCCGCTCGTGCTGAGGGAGTCCCTGCTCCCCTCCGTACTCCGCGACGGCGAGTCGTTCGCCTCCGCGGTGCAGGAGCGCACTGGGAGGCCGCCGGTGGGCCCCTTCTCCCTCGAGTCCATAGTCCGGGACACGCTGGAGGTCGTGTACTTCGAGTTCTCCGGCAGGATAGTGGCGGGGACCAGCGTGTACATGGTCCACGGGAGCCCCTACTCCCTCATGTACTTCAGGGAGCCGGTGGACATGGGCAGGAGGATAGCCATGGAGATCAGGGAGGCCGCCGAGTCGGGCAGGCTCAGCGAGGTGGTGACTTGAGCGCCGGGCTCGCATTTATATATCAGCGGGCCGACCGCGACCCGTGCCGGGCCAGGAGAGGGGCTCCAAGAGGGGCACGAGGAGGCTCATCTCCGGGCGCTACAGGAGGATCCTCGACCTGGTGATGGACGTCAGGAACTGGTACGCCGCCGCCATGATAGTCCTGGCGGCCGGCCTGATCAACTACATGCTGACGGGCTCTAGGGTCCCTCCCCTGGCGTTCGTCCCCCCCGCGTACCTCCAGCAGTCCATAGGCGAGACCGTGACGCTGGCGATCCTCGTGGGGCTCGGGCTGTACTTCGTCGCGCTGTCCGGCAGATCCGGCAGGTCGGATCACGAGGGCGTGGCGCTCGCGCTGGCCCTGGCGTCCGCCGCGCTCCTGGTGGTCTGGTACCTCGTGGTGCTGGCCATCGGCGGCATGATACGATGGCGCCCATCGCGATAGCGTAGCGTCCGATGCCCCTCGGCTCCATAAGTTAAAATAGAGCGCCGGCGGTCTGCGCCGGCAATGTCGACGGGGCGCCTGATGCAAGTACTAGGCGAGTACGGCGTCCCCCTGGGGCTCGCCGTCGCAGCGATCCTCTCAATCGCGGTGAGGCTCATGCCCATGAGGTACGGGTTCTACCTGAACGAGTTCGACCCCTATTTCCACTACTACGCGACCTCGGTCATGGTCGAGGACCTGGAGGCGCACGGCCCGGCGGGCATCCAAGAGTTCCTCCACACCGTGGACCGCATGGCGTGGTATCCCTGGGGCTATGACCTGGGCGCGCTCCGCGTCAACGGGCTGTATCTGTTCAACGCGGCCCTATACCTGGCGCTCCGCGCCGTCGGGCTCCACATCACCCTCTACCAGTACGCCGCCCTGGCGCCGGTCGCCATGGGGGGCCTCGCGGTCTTCCCGGTCTTCATGATAGTGAGGAGGGCAACCGGGAACCCCTACGCGGCGCTCCTGGGGTCCTTCCTCATAGCGGTCCTCCCGGGGCTCATGCTCAGGACCGACTTCGGGTGGTACAAGGGGACCCCCTTCGCCTACGTGCTGGGCACGTTCAGCCTAGCCCTCCTGATCATCGGGGTAGAGGATTCCGGCTGGAGATCCTACACGTACTCGCTGGCCGCCGGCGTCCTGCTGGGCTACGTGCAGGTGATGTGGGGCGGGGCCGTCAACTTCGCCGGGGTGGCCGGCGCCGCCCTCCTCCTGGCGCCCTTCGCGATGAGGGTGGACAAGAACCTCCCCCTCAAGGAGGTGCTGTTCGTAGTCCCCACCCTGATACCGGCCGCCTTCCCATCGCCCGGGCTCTCCTGGGCGAAGTACCCCACGGAGCTCCTGCTCTACGGGGCGGTGGTCATCGGCGCCATCTCGGCGCTGGTCGCCAGGGGAGGGTTCGTCCCCGGGCGCGCGAAGCTGGGGATGGCGGCGCTGATAGTCGCCGCTGTCGCGGCGTTCCTCTACAGGACGCCCCACGCCCTCTCGGGGAGGTACCTCTCCGTGCTCAACCCGCTCATGAGGATAGGCCCCTCCCCCCTGAACACCGTCGCTGAGCAGCAGAGCGTGAGCGGCATCAGCGTCCTCGCCACGTACGGCGTCCTCGTGCTCCTGGCGATAGCCGCCGGCTACTACATGCTCGGGGGCGGCAGGGGCCGGAGGCGCTTCTCCTCCGTCCTGGTGCCCATATTCATACTATGGTCAATGTACGTGGCCACCTCCTTCGCGCAGCTGCTCCCGTTCCTCTCAATCGCCCTCGCGGTGGGCGCGCCGATAGGCCTCCACTACGCGGTCTCGGGCATATCGCCCGGCCCGGCGGTCCTGGGCAGGGCGAGGCGCGGGAAGGCCAGGCTGGACTACTACAAGTACGGCAGGGCGGCGCTCGTGCTGGCTGTGGTGGCGATGACGGCATACCCCGCCTACGCCCACTGGGTGCCCTCCAATAACGCCCCGGTGACGATACTCACGTCGGCCACCACTATGGGCTACAACCCCGCGTGGCTCGATGCGCTCTCCTGGATCAACAGCAGCACGCCCGCCAACTCGGTGGTGATAGCCTGGTGGGACTACGGGTACTGGATAGAGGTGGTCGGCAACAGGACCGCGGTGGTTGACAACGCCACCATCAACGGCACGCAGATATCGCTGGTGGCGCAGATGTTCCTGGACAACGAGACGCAGGCGATCAAGATACTGAACTACTTCAAGTCGTTCGATCCCTCCAGGCCGATATACATAGCTGTCTTCGCGACCGGCGTGGATCCGTCCAGGCTCTACAACGATCCATACCTGAGCGGATATCAGGTGTCGGGGAGGATCTACGGGCTCGGCGGGGACGAGGGCAAGGTGGACGCCATGATAGTCTGGGCCGGGTACGACAGGAGCCTATACATAAACTCGACGACCGGCATGTTCACGGACTACTTCTACAATGACACGCTGATCGGCCAGATGCTGCCCCTAAGGTGGGTCGGGTGGGCGCAGATAGACCCCGTGACGGGCCAGCTGGTCGGGATATCCCCTCACTACGTCCAGCAGCCCAACTATCCATACTACTATTATCCATACTATCAGCTCCCGTTCTACACCTATGGCCTCGTCTACAACTCGACGTCGTACCCGATACGGCTGGCTTACAGCACCCCGATCTATGAGACGCACAGAGGGCTCTGGGCGCAGGTCCTGATCTACCAGTACGTCGGGTAGCCTGGGGGCGAGCCGACCACCGGGGTGCTACAGGCGCCGCGGAGGCCTCCCGGGGCACGGTTCTCTCGCTGAGGGGGCGTCAGCCCCCCTCGGTATTCTCGCGCTCCAGCCCTAGAGCGCGATCACTTCACCGCGAATTACCGGTTCCGGGCCAGCCGACGATCGTCGCTGCTGCCCGGCGCCCTGGGCTCCGGAGATCCCCCCAATTTGGTACGGCAGCTCGAGCGGGGGCCTCTCCTCGAGCTTCGTCAGCAGCTTGGTCTTCCTGATGCCCACGTGCCTCAGCACGGCCACCTTCTTAGCCTCATTGTGGATCTCCGAGGCGAGCCTGCCGAGCACCGCCTCCTGCGCGTACTGTCCGAGCGTCATCTCCGGCACGCGCGCCTGGAGGATGTTGTGGGCCACCATCCTTATCGCGTGCTTGCGCGAGGTGTTTATGCGGTACTGAGTGAAGACCACCACATAGACGCGCAGGTCCAGCCCGTCCTTCGTTCTGTAGTCGTGTATCCAGTTGACCATCGAGGTCCCGCGCCTCACCAGGCTGTTCAGGTACTCGACCGTGTACTCATGTCCCTTGTACCTAGTGTAGGCCTCCGCCCCCTCCACCCTCTCGATCTGGAAGTACAGCTTTATCACGTACTGCGAGGGGTCGAGCTTCAGGAGGTCGTAGAGGGTCACCTCTACGACCCTGCCCACCGCGGACTCGGGGCGGCTGGTCGGTATGGTGGCTATGGGGCTCCCTCCAAAGTAGGGAGGGGCGTAGACGGTCAGCCAGACCTTCTCGCGCTTCTGCCTAGCCGACAACTGCGGCGAGTGCGACGGTCCCCGACAGCGTTAATAAACGTTTAATCGCCGTCGCCCAGGGGCGCCACGAGTCCCGCCAGGCGCGCGTGCTCCAGGACCTCGACCAGGGTGGCCGCCAGGGTGTCCGCGCCCTCCACGCTGTGCGAGGCCTCGATCACCAGGCCGCCGCGCTCGGCGCGCATCTCGATCTCCATCCCCTCGGGCAACTGCACGTTGTCCGGCAGCAGCGCGCTCAGCGCGGAGCCCGCCCTCCTCGGCGATCCCAGATCAACGTGCAGCCTGACGCGCACCCGGCGCGGCGCGCTGGCAGGGCTCCCGGGCCCGGACATGGCCATCGCCTCACGTCAGGAGCGAGCGGAACCTCCTGTCCTCCTCGGCGGGGACCCATATCCTAGCCAGGGGGCCGCAGGTCACGTGGTGCGCTCCCATGCCCTCGGCCTCCGACAGCAGGGCATCCACGGGGGAGCTGCTCCTGGCGCTCACGGTGTACACGCCGCCCAGGCCGGACCGGTGCCTGAACACCAGGATGCGGTCGCCCTCCAGCATCGGGAATGCCGCGGACTTCACGAAAACCTCGGGGGAGGCCGCGCTGGGAAGGTTGAGCTCCTCCGCTAAAATCGCCCTGCCGCCGCCCTGCGCCGAGCGCGAGATCTGGGACATGATCCTGGGGATGGACCTGGAGATCTCGAGGAGGGACTCGAGGCCGCGCTTGAGCGCCCTGGGGTAGAACTCCAGCGAGTCCACCAGGGAAGACTGGGGCCCCTCCCTGAACATGAGCGACTCCTCGAGCAGGGACAGGTCGCTCATGTCGGACAGGAGGCCCGCATCGTCGCGCAATAGGATCCTCCTCTGGATCAGCCTGGGATAGAGCTCCTTAGGGAGCGCCCTGGAGAGGTAGGATCTGAGGGCCTCGGCCGACTCGCGCTTGCCCTCGAGCTCCTCCAGCGTGGGACACGAGTCGGCGCACACGCCGGCCTCCCTCAGACCCTCGGCCACCGTCGGCCTGTCCCCCAGCATGTACGCCATGCTGGGGTAGGGGGTCAGGCTGATGGCCGCGTCCAGGGGCGCCAGCCTCCTCAGGGCTATCATGGGCGAATCGGGCAGCTGCTGGAAGCGGTCCCCGAGCCTCGACGCGCGCGCGGCCGCCTCACCGCAGGCGCGATCCGAGAGGTAGCACCTGGTGGCGTAGTATCCCACGAGGGCCCTGACCGCCTGGACCTGGGAGCCGTCGCCCATGACCTCGAGCGCGGAGAGCGCCGAGGACCCGAGGGCGGGCGAGGCCAAGCGCTCCCTCATGGCCGGGTAATCGCTCGGCTCTATCAGAATCGCGTCCCTCACGCCGTGCGCCGACGGCTCGCCCTTCACCAGGAGCCCTATGGCGAGCAGCGCGTCGTCCTCCATGACCTCACGACTTGCGCGCGAGAGGTCGAGGACGACCTCGTACGGCCTCGCCACGGCCCGCGCCCCCATCCTCCTGGCCGCCGAGAACGCGATCGCCGCTGCCGACGCGCTGTCGAGGTCCGCGTTGTAAGCTATCCTGAGGGTCCCGCCGCGCTCTGCCACCCTGCGTATGAGCCCGAGTACATCCTCGCGCTCCACGGCCAAAGATCACTACGCCAGCTGGGCAACGACCGCCTTATATTGCCAGTCGCTCGGCAGGATCCCCTTCCGCTTGTAGTATTTGGACAGCCTGTGGATCTTGGCCTCCACGAGCTCGAGCGCGTGCCTGCTCTTCCTGTCGGAGCGGTAGGTGGCCAGGTGATCCATGATCCTGCGCGCCTTCTTGAGGAGGTTGTTCAGGTCCTCGGGGATCGGAGGGGACACGTTGGCCTCCCTCATCACATCGACAACCGACTTCCCTATGAGCTTCTTGACGCTCGGTATCCCGTACTCGTCCCTGAGCCTCTCGCCTATCAGGCTGGGCGTCAGGCCCTCGTGCGCCATCTTGACTATCAGGCCCTCTATGTCCTTCTGGCTCATCGTTATCCATGACGTCGACTTCAGGGCCGGCGGCCTCGTGGAGTGCGACTTGCCCCTCTTGTGCGAGTGGGTCCTGGCCAACCTCCGGCGGCGATCGGACGCGCCGAATATAAGGTTTGTGCGCTGGCGCCGCGGGCCTCGGCGTCCCGATGGGGGCGTCGCCCGCGGGGGGCCCCGCGCGCTCCGCCGTACGCCTCGAGCCACCTGAGCAGCCTGGACATGGCGATGCCGCGGTGCGATATCCATGATTTCTCGCGCAGATCCATCTCCGCGAAAGTCCTGGAGTAGCCGGCGGGGATGAACACCGGGTCGAAGCCGAAGCCGCCGGTCCCCGCTGGCTCCTCGGCTATGGCGCCGCAGACGCGCGCCGTGAAGACCCTGATGCGCCCCGCCTGATCCGTGTAAGCGATCGCCGACTCGAAGCGCGCCGCGCGGTCCTCGACGCCCTCCATGAGCTTGAGGAGGCCGCGGTAGCCGATCGTGGACATCGCGTATGACGAGTATGGCCCCGGGAAGCCGCCGAGCGACCTGACGAACAGCCCGCTGTCCTCGACTATGGAGCCGGGGATCGCCGCCGCGCGCGCCGCCGCGAGGGCTATCTCGGCGAGGTCGTCGGACTGCACCTCCAGCTTGCGGCCCTCGCACGGGCGCAGGCGCCACCCCATGGCCTCCGCGACGACGGACATCTCCTGGAGCTTGTGCCTGTTCCCGCTGATCAGGCAGAGCGACCTCTCCAAGGCTCGGTCACCCCTGTACCTGCCGCTGGACTCCAGCCTCCTCAGCCAGGCGAGCGCTTCCCGGCTGCCGCCGAAGCTCCCGGCGTAGCCCTCGATCAGCAGTTTCATGGATTCCTCGAACAAGTCGCTGTGGTAGCTCTCGAGGGCCTCCTTGAGCACGTGGAGGTCCGTGGCCTGGTCCCTGGGGGACCTGGACCTGAAGGAGAGGCCGAAGTCCAGGGCGTAGAGGACTTCGCCCGAGAGCACGAAGTTGGAGGTGGTCGGATCCCCGTGCACAATGCCGCTGCCGTGCAGCCTGCCGAGGTAGTCACCCACGACGCGCATCAGGTCGACGCGGCGCTCCTCCTCGAGCAGCTCCTTCAGCCTGCGCCCCTCGATCATCTCCATAATTATCTCGGCCCCCATGGGGTCCACGAAGTACACCGTGGGCGCCGGTACCCCCGCGAGCTTCGCGTCGTGGAGGGCCGCGGCCTCCCTCAGCGTGCGGCGATAGCGGACGCGCGCGTCGAGCTGCGGATTCAGGTAGGGCCTCACCGTGCGCCTCTTCAGCACGACGCGCATGCCCAACCACTCCGCCTCCACGATGTCGGCCTCGGCGCCCCTCGCGATGACCCTGAGCTCCACGAGGTCCGTCGGTCTATCCATGGGAGCACCACCTCGTCGAGCCTCCACCTCTGCACCACCTTTGCCTCGTGCGGCGCCACCGAGAGCCCGTGCACGTAGTGCAGGAGGCCGGTCCAGGCTATCTGCGCGCCGCAGTCGCCCGAGTAGCGCTGCGGCACGAGCTCCAGGCGGGCGCCCTGCCTGCTCGCCACGGAGCCGAGCATCTCCCTGAGCCTCGAGTTCGCGGCGACGCCGCCGACCACCATCAGCTCGCCGCTCCCCGAGAACGCCAGGGCCCTCTCGGAGACCTCACAGAGCATCGCGAACGCGGTCTCCTGGACGCTGAGGGCGACGTCCTCGCGGCGGGCCCCCGCGTCCAGCTGGCGCTTGGCGGCGGTGAGCATCCCCGAGAAGGACATGTCGTTCCCCCTGATCACGTAGGGGAGATCGAGGAGCTCCGAGCCACCCCTGGCCATCGATTCGAGCTCGGGGCCTGCCGGGCTGGGGAGGCCCATGTGCCTGCCCAGCTGGTCCAGGAGCTGCCCCACCGTTATGTCGAGCGTCTCCCCGAACACGCGCCAGCGCGAGCGCCTCGGCAGGAGAACCGCCGTGTGGCCGCCCGAGACGAGGAGCGCCACCGGGCGCCGCGCGCCCGTCAGCAACCTCCCCAGCTCCAGGTGGCCCACCGCGTGGTTCACCGGTACCAGCGGCTTTGAGTAGTAGGCCGCCAGGGTCCTGGCTACGACCGCCCCCACGCGCAGGGCGGGGCCCAGGCCGGGCCCGGCGGAGTACGCTACGCAGTCTATGTCGCTCATGCGCGCGGACGCGGCCTCGAGCGCCCCGCGCAGGAGCTCCGGGGCCCTCGAGGCGTGATGCCTCGAGGCCTCGCGTGGGTGTATGCCGGAGCCCGGGGGCGGCCTGTAAGTGGACCTGACGTCCGACAATATCCTCCCGTCGCCGCTGACCACCGAGACCCCGAAGGTGTGCGCCGTGCTCTCTATGCCGAGGCAGCGGATGCCCGCGTCCGCCCCGAGCCCCCCCATCAATCGGGCGCGGCAGGCTCCCCGATTTAAACAGGGATGCCCCTCGGGGCGCCGGTTGCGAGCTACCCCGCCCCGAAGGGCGGGATTTTCAGTTATAAGGGCGGGGCCCCTGGCTGCGGCGTGCCGGGCGGGGGCCTGAGGGTCAGGGCGATGGCCCTGGCGGTCTCCCTGACATCGCTAGCCGCGAGCGTGGCGTTCTCCGTGGCCGTGACCAGGAAGCTATCGCTAGTCGACGTCGGGCTGCTCAACGTCTTCACGGCGGCCGTGTCGCTCGGCGCCATACCCTCATCGATAACCTCGTTCGCATCCCCCAGGCTAACAGCGAAGTACGGCTCGGCGGAGCTCGGCGTCCTGTTGACCGGGCTGCTGCTCAGCGCGGCCGGCGCCGCGATCAGCGCCGCCTACCTCCTGGGGCTGAGCTCCAAGCTGGCCGGCCCCTACTTCACAGCCATGCTGGCGCTGGCGACCCTCAGCGCCCTAGCATCCTCGCTCTCCGCTGCGACCACGGGGTCCCTGGTGGCGCTGGACAGGCCCAAGATGCTCTACACGGTGCTCATAACGTCGGTCGTGAAGCTGGCGTCCATCTACTACATATTCGAGTCGGCGTGGAGCCTCACGTCGGTCCTCGTAGCTTCATTCGCGGTATCGGCCGCGGGGCTCGCTTACTCGGCGGCGGCCGTCTCGCCCTATCTGTCGAGGTCGATGGGATTCCGCAGGCCGTTCAGGGAGTTCGTATCCGGCTCCTGGGTCCCGCTCCTCGGGTACGCGTCGAACAACCTGAGGTCGCTGGACACGATGTTCATAGCGGCGGTCGGGGGCCTGGTGGACAACGCGATGTGGCAGGTCATGTACATGATCGGCAAGCTCTACGGGTTCATCGGCAACCTGATAAGCGTGAGCTACGGCGAGCTGCTCTCGGGGGAGGGGGACTCTCGCGCCTACTACGACCTGCTGATGGTGCTCTTCGCTGCCACCTCGATCTCGCTCCCGGCCATCTTCTTCGAGCCGTACATCGTCGAGTTCCTCAGGCCCAGGGATCCCTACCTGGTGCCGGAGCTCGCGGTCCCGATCGCGCTGTGGGCCGCCGGCAACCTGCTGGGCGCGTTCTCGCAGTACGTGTCGGCAGTCATGCAGGGCCTCGACAGGGTCGACATGAGGGGGGAGATAGGCGCCCGGACCTACCTGGGGTCCATGGTCCTCCGCGCGCACAGCGCCGAGCTCCTGATGACGATCCTTTACCTGGCGCTCCTGTATCCCCTCATGATGGCGGCCGAGCGCCTCTCCGCCCAGCCGTACGCTATATACGGCGCGGTGCTGGCGGGGATGTTCGCCAGCGCCGCCTCCACGGCCTACAGGATCAGGGGCCTCAGGGGGGCCTCCAGGATCCTCGGGATCCGCGAGCTCCCCGTGGACTACGCCCTGCCCACGGCCGTGGCGGCCGCCGCCCTGTACGCGCTGAGGGCCCCCCTCCTGGAGGCGATGGCGCCCACGGCGTCGGCCATCCGGGGGGTGCTGGAGCTGGCGGCCGTCTTCGCCGCATCCGCCGCCGTGTACGCGGCCGCGGCCGCCGCGTCGCCCAGGATGAGGCGCCTGATCATCGCCGTGGCGAGGAGGACCCTCTCGGCGCTCCGGCGATGGGTCGGCGGATCTCCGGCCATGCCGCGGCCGAGCATCGCTTCCTCCGCGCGGCCGCCACTATCTTGATGACGTCGTTCTCGTGCAGCTGATGGTCCGCCCCCACCCGCGCCTTGCGCTTCACGTCTATCGCGTATAGGAACGTCTCCCCCAGCTCCGTGTGGACCCTGTAGGCCAGGTCCCTCGCCGTCGCCCCCCTGCGCACGAGATACGCGTCCGGCAGCACGTGTCCGTCCTTATCGGTCAGCCTCTCCTCGTCCTCGACCGGGTAGACGAGCATCATGTCCAGCAGCCCGAACACGGCCCTGTCCAGCGCCTGCTGGACGCCGGTGTTCCCGTATACCCCGAGGACGCGCTCCCTGATGTAATTCAGGGCCCTCTCCTGGTCCGGGCCGATGTCCGCGCCCTCGACGACCTCGAAGTCGCCGTCGCCGGGCCTGTAGTGTATCAGCCCCTGCCTCGCCGCCTTCCTCAGGATCAGCTCCGAGAGCGCCGACGTGGGGACCACCTCGAAGCCGGCGGCGCGCAGCCTCTCCAAGTTCCCCCTCGCCGTCGGCACGTCCACCTTGTTGGCCGCTATCAGCATGGGCTTCGCTATGGCGCGCAGCTCGCGCACGAACTCCTCCAGGTGATCCGACCAGCCGTAGGGCGACTTCCCCAGGAGCCCCAGCCTGTCGAGGGCCTCCCTCACGTCCCTCGACGTGATGCCCAGGCCGCTGAGCCTCCCCTCCAGCTCCTCGAGGGCCTCCCTGGAGCTCGTCATCCTCGTGATGCGCGCCCAGTCCCTCTCGATGATCCCGCGCATCCAAAGCTCGTACTCGCGCACCACGAACTCCACGTCCCTGACAGGATCGTGGGATCCCGGCTCCACGGCCCTGCCCTCCTCGTCCGTCGAGCCCGAGGCGTCCACAACGTGAATTATCACGTCCGCCCTCCTGAGGTCGTCCAGGAACTTGTTGCCCAGGCCGAGCCCCCTCGAGGCGCCGGGTATCAGGCCCGCCACGTCGATGAGCTTGACCGGCACGTACCTTATGCCCCCCAGGCACATGGAGTTCACGGGGTCGTCGCGCACGCCGAGCTCCCTGCAGACGCACGGCGACGAGACGTACGCCACGCCGACGTTCGGCTCTATCGTGGTGAAGGGGTAGTTCGCTATGGCCACGTCCACCATGGTCGCCGCGGAGAAGAACGTGGACTTGCCGCTGTTGGGCTTCCCTATGAGCCCTATCGAGACCTGTTCCATCGGAGCTTCGCCTCCTTTCCGGGGCCCGGGGCCGGCCGCTGCCATGCCGCGCCGCGCGGCTCATGGACTCCCCATCCGTGCCGCCGCTACCTAAAAATATGTGGCCCCGGATGCCAGGGCGACTTGGCGGTGAAGGTCCTCATAACGGATGAGGTGGACGAGTCGGGCGTAGAGATGCTGCGCGCCGCCGGCTTCGAGGTGGACTACCGCCCGCAGATCGGGAGGGATGAGCTGCTCCGGGTGATAGGCCAGTACCACGTCCTGATAGTGAGGAGCAGGACCAAGGTGACCAGGGACGTGATAGAGCGCGGCGAGAGGCTGGCCATCATAGGGCGCTCCGGCGTCGGCCTGGACAATATAGACCTCGAGGCGGCGCGCGCCCGCGGGATAGAGGTCTTGAACTCGCCGGAGGCCCTGACGAACTCCACGGCGGAGCTCGCGCTGGGCCTGATGCTGGCGGCGGCCAGGAGGATAGCCTACGCCCACCAGCAGCTGAGCTCCGGCAGGTGGGCGAAGGAGGAGTCGATGGGCTACGAGCTGTACGGCAAGACCCTCGGCATAGTCGGGTTCGGCAGGATCGGCAGGAGGCTGGCCGAGATCGCCAGGTGCATGGGCATGAACATACTCGCCTACGACATAGTCAGGCCGGCCGACGAGGACCTGGGCAGGGTCGGCGCCAGGCTCGTCAGCCTGGAGGAGCTGTTCGAGTCCTCGGACTTCATATCCATCCACGTGACGCTCACGCCCCAGACGAGGGGCATGATAGGCGAGCAGCTGCTCAGGAGGGCCAAGAGGAGCGCGATAATAGTCAACACGTCCAGGGGGGAGGTCTTCGACACGGCGGCGCTGATCAAGGCCCTGAAGTCGGGGTGGATAGCGGGGGCGGCGCTCGACGTCTACGACAAGGAGCCGCCGGACCCGTCATCGGAGCTCCTCGCCCTTCCCAACGTGGTCCACACGCCGCACATAGGCGCCCAGACCTACGAGGCCCAGAGGAAGTCTATAACAATGCTCGTCGAAAAGATAATAAACGCACTGAGGTCGAAGGGGCTAAGCTGATTGGCCATGGGGCTGTATCAGTACCTGGACGAGAGCTGGCACAGGCTCTACTCGGAGAGGCCTCAGGAGCTCAAGGAGAAGCTCATCGAGTGGAGGAGGGAGCCCAGGGTCCTGCGCGTGGAGGTCCCCACGCGCCTCGACAAGGCGAGGAGGGTCGGCTACAGGGCCAAGCAGGGGATAATAGTCGTCAGGGTCAGGGTCCCGAAGGGCGGCATGCGCCGCCAGAGGCCCAACTCCGGCAGGCGCCAGAAGGCCCTGGGCACCGTGAAGATCAAGGGCAACTACAGCTCGCGCGAGGTGGCCGAGAGGCGGGCGAAGGAGTCCTTCCCGAACATGGAGGTCCTGGGGTCCTACTACTTGGCCGAGGACGGCAGGTACCGCTGGTACGAGGTCGTGATGGCGGATCCCAACCACCCGGCCGTGAGGGGCGATCGCAAGCTCAGGAGGGCCCTGGGCTCCAGGATTGACCGAGATGCGCCGGGGCGTGCCCGCGCACGAGCTGGCGATACTGAGGCACATATTCAAGGCGGGGCTCGAGCGCGGGCCCATCGGGGCGGGCGAGCTCTCCGAGGCGATGGGCCTCCCGGGGCAGCTGGTGGAGGGGTGGCTAGCGTCCATGAGCGACCGCGGGCTTGTGCGCCCCGAGGCCTCGGGCTACGTGCTCACGGACGCTGGCAGGTCGGCGATGAGGGTGGTCCTCACCGGCGGGGTCTTCGACATCATACACCCGGGCCACATATACACGCTCGAGAGGGCCAGGGCCCTGGGCGACCTGCTGGTGGTGGTGGTCGCCCGCGACCTCACCGTCAGGAGGAACAAGGGCCGTCCCCCGCTGCACACCGAGGACCTCAGGCTGAAGCTGGTATCGTCCCTCAGGATGGTCGACGTGGCGCTGCTCGGCAGCACGGTCGATATCATGGACACGGTGGAGCGCGTGCGGCCCGACGTCATCGCCCTGGGCTACGATCAGATACATGAGGAGGAGTCCCTGATGAGGGCGGGGTCCTCGAGGGGCCTCAAGTTCGAGGTCCTCAGGCTGGACAGCCCATACCCCGACATAAAGACCAGCGATATAAGGTCCAAGCTGGGGCTCCGAGGCGGCAGTCGACGGTCCTCGGGCCGCTCGCTGGTCGCCGCGGCGGCTCAGGCGCGCCTCCGTGAGTATCCTGGCGGCGTCGTCCAGCGAAATCTTGGCGGCGTCCAGCTTCCTCTTCAGGCCTCCCGCGGTCCTGTCGTAAACCACCATGTGCATCAGCTTGGAGTATATGTCGTCCATCGCCTCGAAAAGGCGCCCCGCCCTCTCGAGGTCCCCCTCGCGCACGCTGTCGTACACGAGCCTCCTGCACTCCCCGACGGCGTCCAGCAGCCCCAGCACGTATGCCCTGGGGTCCACGCCCAGCTCGTCGGCCCCCCTCAGGGCGGCGCCGAATGCCAGGTCGCGGAAGGCGCTCGCCTCTACGTACTCGGCCTCCACCGGCAGCACGTACCTCTCGAGGTCCGCGTCCGCCCTCTCCTTCATGCCCCGCAGTATGCGCCCCGCCTCCTCCAGCATGGCGCGCGCCCCCTCCTCGTCGCCCGAGTGCACGCGCGCGATCGCCCTCCTTATCGCCAGCATGGCGTCCCTCCCGTCCCTGAGCAGGGACTCCCTGGCCTCCTCCAGCCGCTCCAGACTCTCCTCCAGGCGCTCCACTATCTCGGGGCGCAGGACCTCCTGGGGCATCCCGGCTCACCCAGCCGTTCCCTCGGAAAGCTAGGCTGCGCTCCTCGATCCCGGCGCCGCTTATCACCATTATGTCCACGCCGTCGCCGCTGGCGGCGTCGCGCAGGATGGCGGCCCTTATCGCGCGCGTGGCCAGGTCGACGGCCCCCCCGGGGTCCAGGTCCTCCCTGTACCCCGACTCTATCACGCTGATGGCGGTCTCCGCGCCGGTGCCCACTGAGGCGTACCGGTCCGGTATCACCGAGCCCAGCGGGTCCAGGACGTAGATCTCGGGCGGCTCCCCTCCGCCGACCCCCCCGAGCACCACCTGGGTCAGCATCGGCGTCAGCCTCTGCTCGTACATTATGATCCCCATGAGCTTCGCGACGGACCTGGGGGAGACCGGCCTGAGCTCCTCGACCTCCTTCAGCTTCACGAGCGACTGGACGTACTTCACCAGTACCTGCATGTCGCCTATCATGCCGGCGAACGCGGCCCCCACCCCATCCGCTATGCGGAAGACCTTCCTCCCGCTCCTGCTCACTATGAAGTTGCCGTAGGCGAAGCGCTTCTCCGCCGCCAGCACTACGCCGTCCTTGAACGCTATTCCCACCGCGGTGGCCCCGGGTATCAGGGACTCGAGCCCCATACGCCAGCCGCCCGCATTCCGCATATTAAATATTCTGCCCGCGCCCCTCGAGCTGATCGGATGGGCCCAGATGGGCGGGCAATCCAACGGGCCCCCGGGCGCATCAGGCCCCGCCTCGACCCGATTGGGAGCTGGGGACGACCCGCGCTCCCGGCGCATCCGGGCGGAATGAGGCATCCGCGCGGAGGATGGCGCGCCGCCGGAGGTCACTCGTCTTACAGAAAGATCAAATGAAAAATTATGGCTGCGGGATGGCCGTAATTGCGCCGCGGGGGGCTGCGCGGGCCTCAGCCGAAGAGCGCCGCGAGGCCCTCCAGGGCGCTCTCCTCCTCCTTCGCCTTCTCCTCCTTCTTCTCCTCTTTCTTCGCCTCGGCCTTCGCCTCGGCGGCGGGCGCGGCGCTCGGTGCGGGGGTCGCCGGGGCTGCCGCCGGCACCGCCGTCGCGCTCTTCAACACCTCGTCTATGTTGACGCCTGAGAGGGCTGCGATGAGCGCCTTTATCCTGACCTCGTCAGCCTGAATTCCGGCGGCTTCCACGACCCTCTTCACCCCCTCCTCATTCACCTCCTTACCTGCCTTATGGAGGAGGAGCGCTGCGTACACGTACTCCATTCCCAACCCGAGTCACCTGCTGATCGCCTGCAGGATCGCCTTAATAGCTTTTCCGGAGGGCGCTCCTGAGGGCTCCGTCACCCGCTCGATCCTGCGCGATCGCAGATCCGGATCGGATCTGCGGGAGGACCCCTCGTGAGGGGCTGCGCATCGTCCATCAGGCCCTGTCCTGGACGTACTCCTCCCCCGTGGAGAGGGAGCACTCGGCACGGGCGAGCTCCCGGCCGAGGTACGCCGCGTGATCCAGCCTGGACAGCAGCCCCATCCTGATGGCCGTCTTGTAGATCGCCTTGGCGGAGGTCCCGGAGATCTCGGCGGTCTTCCTGCCCAGCGGATCGTAGTGCTCGCATATTATGCGCGACCTGGCCCTGTCCACATATATTATGAAGAACCCTCTGCTGTCGAGCACGACGTCCGGGTCGTCCAGCGCCTCCAGCTTGACGTACCTGGCTGGGCTCGACCTGGTCGGCGCGGCCGTCGGTCCCCGGGGCGCGGAGAGCCCGTCGGCGATCCTGAGGATGACCTCGGGGTCCCTGGAGCCAGATAGATCCACCACTTGGACCCTGCGCCTGAACTCGTCCACCTCCTCGGGGCTCAGGTTGCTCAGCCTCACGCGGCGGCCTCCAACGAGGAGGCCGAGGTCGTCGTCCAACCCGCGGCGGCTCAGCTCCAGTATGACGGGGGCCACCGGGGCCTCCTCCGAGTCGCGGCCCACGAGGGCCAGCAGGGTTATCCTGGGATTCGCCGCCACGTTGCGCACGAGCTTCTCCACACCTATGTTCTGGGTCCTTGTCATCCCGAGTATGGCGTACTTCCCGCGATCCATGCGCTTAGCCAGCAGCCCGAACAGCTCCTCATCGGACAGCGTCGATATCGCCAGGGGAGACTCCGGGCTCCCCAACATGTAGTCCCCGGGCTCTATCGGCCACCGCTCGTTCTCCGACACCGACACGCGATCCGTGCGCGCGGATGCTCATAAGCTTGTCCGACGATGCGCGGATCCCGCGACGCGCCCTCGGGCGGGCCCCGCGGATGCCGACCGGATGGCAGCCACCTGCGGGGGGTGGGATTTGAACCCACGAAGCCCTGCGGCAGCAGATCTTGAGTCTGGGCCGGCGCCTGCCCCCTCTGGTCGCCCGCCCGGGCCTTGGCCGGGCTCGGGAACCCCCGCACCTCCCCGTTGCGCCGAACCCCCCTAAAAACGCTAATCCCGCCTCCGGGGGCTCCGTCACCTAGAGTCCACCTCCCACCCGAGCGGGGGATCGGGCGCGGCCCGTCCAGCCACGGGGCATCCCCTCCCTCCACTCGAGCGGGGGCCTGGGGAGGCCCTCGCCCTCGAAAGCGAAGTCGCGCGTGGACATGGACGACGGCAGCCAGTTGGGCGCGCCCGAGCGCCCCCGAGCCAGCCCGCCCCTCGGATTTAGGCTCATCGATGGGTCAGCTCAAGGTGACGGAGACCCCTAATGGTGCGCAATGTTTATATACACTATCCTACCCCAGTCATGTTTGCTCGCGCGCACTAAACGGCGGCGGCGTCGACGCCTGAGAGTGGGGTGGCTCCCAGTCGATGGGGCGTCGACCTCCAGTTGCGCGCACAAGATGGGGATTCAACCCGAGCGGTTGGATCCGAGGTGGGCTGCGCGGGATCCCTCCGCCAGGGGAAGCCAGGCGCCGTACTCCTCGATTCCGGTTGATCCTGCCGGACCCGACCGCTATCGGGGTGAGACTAAGCCATGCGAGTCGTGCGTCCCCGGGCATGCGGGGGCGCGGCGCACGGCTCAGTAACACGTAGCTAACCTGCCCTGAGGAGGGGAACAACCCCGGGAAACTGGGGCTAATTCCCCATAGGCCTGGGCACCTGGAATGGGCTCAGGCTGAAATGGATCGGCGCGCATCCTGCGCCGATCCGCCTCAGGATGGGGCTGCGGCCCATCAGGTAGTTGGCGGGGTAAAGGCCCACCAAGCCGATAACGGGTACGGGCTCTGGAAGGAGGAGCCCGGAGATGGGCACTGAGACAAGGGCCCAGGCCCTACGGGGCGCAGCAGGCGCGAAACCTCCGCAATGGGGGAAACCCTGACGGGGTTACCCCGAGTGTCGCCCGCTGAGGGCGACTTTTCCGGGGTCTAAAAAGCCCCGGGAATAAGGGGAGGGCAAGTCTGGTGTCAGCCGCCGCGGTAATACCAGCTCCCCGAGTGGTCGGGACGTTTATTGGGCCTAAAGCGCCCGTAGCCGGCTCGGTAAGTCCCCCGTCAAATCCGTCGGCTCAACCGACGGGCCGCGGGGGATACTGCCGAGCTAGGGGGCGGGAGAGGTCGGGGGTACTCCCGGGGTAGGGGTAAAATCCTCTGATCCCGGGAAGACCACCGGTGGCGAAGGCGCCCGGCCAGAACGCGCCCGACGGTGAGGGGCGAAAGCTGGGGGAGCGAACCGGATTAGATACCCGGGTAGTCCCAGCTGTAAACGATGCGGGCTAGGTGCTGGAGGGGCTACGGGCTCCTCCAGTGCCGCAGGGAAGCCGTTAAGCCCGCCGCCTGGGGAGTACGGCCGCAAGGCTGAAACTTAAAGGAATTGGCGGGGGGGCACACAAGGGGTGAAGCCTGCGGTTCAATTGGAGTCAACGCCCGGAACCTTACCAGGGGTGACAGCAGGATGAAGGTCAGGCTAAAGACCTTACCTGACGCGCTGAGAGGAGGTGCATGGCCGTCGCCGGCTCGTGCCGTGAGGTGTCCTGTTAAGTCAGGAAACGAGCGAGACCCTCGCCGCCAGTTGCTATTCCGTCCCCTCAAGGGACGGAAGGCTAACTGGCGGGACTGCCGCCGAAAAGGCGGAGGAAGGAGAGGGCTACGGCAGGTCAGTATGCCCCGAAACCCCTGGGCCACACGCGGGCTGCAATGGTGGGGACAATGGGAGCCGAACCCGAAAGGGGGAGGTAATCCCCAAACCCCACCCCAGTTATGATTGAGGGCTGCAACTCGCCCTCATGAATCTGGAATCCCTAGTAACCGCGCGTCACCATCGCGCGGTGAATACGTCCCTGCCTCTTGCACACACCGCCCGTCGCTCCACCCGAGTCCGTCTCCAGTGAGGTGGCGTCGCGTTGGCGCCATCGAACTGGAGGCGGGCGAGGGGGGAGAAGTCGTAACAAGGTGGCCGTACCGGAAGGTGCGGCCGGATCACCTCCTACGAGAGCCTGGCTTCCCCCGGAAATGGGGTCCCGCGCAGCCCGCACGGCTGAGCAGATGCAGTCCGCCAGGAAACTGGCGGACGAAGGGTGCAGCGGGATGGGGTGCGGCGGTCGCTCCCCATCACGCGATGGGCACCGCGCATAGGCGTGCAGACCGCTTCCGTGCTGCATCCGGCTAGGCGCGAAGACGCCGCCTGGGGGATGGCTTGGCTCGGGGGGCGAGGAAGGGCGTGGCAAGCTGCGATAAGCCCCGGGGAGGCGCATGCGGCCGTAGATCCGGGGATCCCCGAATGGGACCTCCTGGCAGGACCCGATAAGGGTCCTGCCGCTCCCGGGTCTCAAACCTGGGAGCGCGAACCCCCCGAACGGAAACATCCAAGTAGGGGGAGGAGAAGAAATCAAATCGAGATTCCCTGAGTACCGGCGAGGGAAAGGGGAAGAGCCCAAACCGAATCCCGCGCGGTGACGCGCGGGAGATGTAGCGTGAATGGTCGGTGGCTGCGCCTCGAGCGCAGCGCAACTCTCCCCTCTAGCCGAAGTGGCCTGGAATGGCCCGCCATAGAGGGTGATAGCCCCGTAGGTTAAAGGGGGGAGAGTGCGCGCCACCGGCCCGAGTACCTAGCCTTGGATTTGGCTAGGGAAGTCGGGGGCCAACGGCCTCCAAGGCTAAATACCTCCCGAGACCGATAGCGAACTCAGTACCGTGAGGGAAAGCTGAAAAGCACCCCGGAAGGGGGGTGAAAAGAGCCTGAAACCAGGCGGCTACACCGCGCGCTGCTCGAAAGGGCCGTGCCGGTCCGCGCCCCGCAAGGGGCGCGGGTCGCCGCGGCCCGGGGTGGCGCGTTCCGTTTTGAACAACGGGCCAGGGAGTTCACCTTCACGGCGAGTTTAAGGGCTGCAAGCCCGAAGGCGAAGGGAAACCGAATTCCCGCAGCTCCCTCCGGGAGCGAGGGGAAGGGTCCCAAAAGGGCCTCTTAGCCGTGGGGGTGAGACTAGAAACCGGGCGATCTAGCCCTGGGCAGGGCGAAGCCGGGGGAAACCCCGGTGGAGGCCCGCAGGGGTGCTGACGTGCAATTCGCGTCCTCTGACCTGGGGCTAGGGGCCAAAAGCCAATCTAGCCCGGTGATAGCTAGTTCCCGCCGAAGCAGATCGGAGTCTGGCCCGGGCTGAGGTCGCCGGCGCTGTAGAGCACCGATGGGAAGGCAAGGGGCGTTAAGCCCCACCTTCCTTTCGAACTCCGAAGGTGCCGGCTCCTGAGAAGCCCGGAGACGGGCCTGTGAGGGGTAAGCCCCACAGCCGAGATGGGAACAACCAGGACCGGGGTTAAGGCCCCTAAGTGCCGGCTAAGTGTCAAACTGAAGGGCGTCTCCCCGCTAAGACAGCAGGGAGGTAGGCTTAGAAGCAGCCATCCTTTAAAGAGTGCGTAACAGCTCACCTGCCGAGCGGGGGGGCCCCGAAAATGGACGGGGCTAAGCCGGCCGCCGAGACCCCGGGTCACCCTCCTGTGGAGGGTGGGCGGTAGGCGGGCGCGGAGGTTGGGCGGAAGCGGGGCCGTGAGGTCCCGTGGACCGACCTCCGTTGCAGATCCTGGCGGTAGTAACAGCCTAGCCGGGTGAAAACCCCGGCCGCCGAAAGGGCCAGGTTTTCTTGGCGACGCGCCGTCGGCCAAGAGTTAGCCGGTCCTAAGGACACCCCGAAAGGGCGTGTCCGAATGGGAAGCCGGTTAATATTCCGGCGCCACGGAATCCTCGTGCACCCCTCGTGGGTGCGCATCCCATCCCGTCGCCTCCGGATAGGGGGAGTGGGGTCGCCGCCCCATCTAACCGTTCGAGCCCGGGGGAGTGCCGTAATGGCGAGAACCCGGGCGAGGACGGTATGGGCCCGCCTTGTGCGGGTTCCCTCGAGTTCGGGGGACCGTGAAAGCGGGATGGGAGAGAGGGTTCCGTGACCGTACCGAGAACCGACACTGGTGCCCTGGCTGAGCAGGCTAAGGCGTGTCGGGGGCACGGGAGGCGAGGGAACTCGGCAAATTGGCCCCGTAACCTCGGGAGAAGGGGTGCCTGCGGTCTTGGGCGAAAGCCTGGGATCGCAGGTCGCAGTGACAAGGGGGTCCCGACTGTTTAATAAAAACATAGGTGGCTGCTAGCCCGAAAGGGTTAGTACAGCCGCTGAATCCTGGCCAGTGGGGGCACCTGAAACCCGGGTTCAACCGGGCTAAGGGTCCCTAAACGCCGGGAGTAACTCTGACTCTCTTAAGGTAGCCAAATGCCTTGTCGGGTAAGTTCCGACGCGCATGAATGGATCAACGAGGGCCCCACTGTCCCCGCCTCCCACCCGGTGAACCCACCTGGTGGATGAAGAGTCCACCGACTCCCGTCGGGGAGAGAAGTCCCTGTGGAGCTTTACTGCAGCCTGTTGCTGTGCTGCGGTCGCGGGTGCAGAGAGTAGCTGGGAGCGATGAAGGCGCTCCTCCGGGGGCGCTGGATGCGAAAGTGTAACACCAGCCACCCGTGACCGCGGCACTAACCGGGGTGAAGCCCCGGGACAACGGCAGGTGGGCAGTTCGGCTGGGGCGGTCCCCCCTCGAAAAGGTATCGAGGGGGCCCAAAGGTCGGCTCAGGCGGGTCAGAACCCCGCCGCAGAGGGCAAGGCCAAAAGCCGGCCTGACTGGATCCCAAAATGCACCGGATCCAGAGGGGAAACCCGGGCCTAGCGAACCACCGTGTCCCCACCGTTGGGGGCCGGTGACGACGGAAAAGTTACCCCAGGGGTAACAGGCTCGTCGCGGGCGAGAGCTCCCATCGACCCCGCGGTTTGGTACATCGATGTCGGCTCTTCCTATCCTGGCCCTGCAGCAGGGGCCAAGGGTGGGGCTGTTCGCCCATTAAAAGGGATCGTGAGCTGGGTTTAGACCGTCGCGAGACAGGTCGGACTCTACCTGACGGGAGCGCGGGCCTCCTGAGGGGAAGCCGCCCTCAGTACGAGAGGAACGGGGTGGCGCGGCCTCTGGTGTACCGGCTGTCCGGTAGGGCAGGAGCCGGGCAGCTAAGCCGCTTGGGATAACCCCTGAAAGCATCTAAGGGGGAAGCCCTTCCCGAGACTAGGAGGCCGTCCGCCGCGGGGTCCCCGCGAGGGGGCTCCTCGGCGGTGAAGGGCTGCCGTAGAAGACGGCGTTGATGGGGCGGCGGTGTAAGCCGGAAGGTCGCAAGACCGACCGGTTCAGCCGGCCGCTCCCAATAGCCCAACGCGCCCTTTTGGGTGCGGCGCGGAAGCGGTGCATAAAGCCTATGCGCGGTGCCTCGCGCCCTCAGCCGACCGCTCTGAAGCTAATTATGGAAATGAATATGGCTTGGCTCTCGGATGCCGTGCCTCTTGGCGAGCATCTCCCTCGCCAGCTTGCCGTCGCGCGTGTACAGGTGGTAGGTCTCCCTCGCCAGCTCCCTCCTCTCGCGATGCGCCTCCAGGAAGGGCAGGAGCCTCTCGATCAGCATCTCCTTGAGCTCCCCCGAGAGCAGCGCACCACTGATGTAATCCTCCCTTATCCTCCTTATCTTGGCGTCGTCGGGCTCGAAGAACATGTAGAGCCACTGGAACGCCACGTCGACGTCGGGATTCCCACCGTACCTCCTGTGGAGCTCCA
>WYEB01000022.1_pt1 | contig 78424 bp, 73 predicted proteins | sample 6343061 | NCBI WGS metagenome assembly WYEB01 (sample SAMN13812332, study PRJNA600296) | hot springs metagenome | biome: ENVO:00000051; feature: ENVO:00002007; isolation source: sediment sample from Evening Primrose shelf | place: USA: Yellowstone National Park, Evening Primrose Hot Spring ... | reverse complement strand
GCCGCATATGACGTTGTAGAGTGTGGTCTTCCCGGCCCCGTTGGGCCCTATGAGCGCGACGAGCTCCCCCTCGCCCACGTCGAGGCTCACGTCCCTCAGGACGGGGACGCCGCCGTAGCTCTTAGAGACGTTCACGAGCCTGAGGAGCGCCTCCCCCTTGGACACCGTTCCCCTACAACCCGAGCGGCAAATATTTTACCTTTCCCTCATCCGGCCGCGGTCACCCTTTAGCCTGACCGGTTGTGGCGCGGACCCGATCCGCTCGACCCTGCGACGGCGCGGGGATCGGCGCCCCCCGCCGCTCCTCCCCAGCACGCGCAGCAGCCCCCTCAGGTCGGGTATCACAGCATCGGGCTTCTCGGTGGGACAGTACGCGTCCCTCACGACGAGTATCGAGAAGCTGCCCATCCGCCTGGCTGGTATTATGTCGTAGTCGCGATCGCCGACGACGACCACCTCCCGGGGGCTGAGCGAAATCCTGGCCGCGGCCTCGAGGAACATGTCGGGCTCCGGTTTCCCCCTCTCGACGCAGTCGCCGCCCACCACGGCGTCCATCAGCTGCAGCAGGCGCGCAGAATCCAGGAACAGCCTCGCTATGCTGGACGGCATGGACGTGGCGACCGCCATCCTGATCCCCAGCGACCTGAGCTCCGCCAGGACCTCCGGGACCTCCGGGAAGGCCCTCACCTCGCCGGCGTGCTCCTCGAGGTACCTCGACCTCAGGTTGGTTAGCTCCATCAGCGACGAGGAGGACGAGGGGCCGACGAACGCCTCTGCTATCTTGGAGGCCGGGAGCCCCACGAACCGCTCTATCTCGGACGGATCGACGCGATGCCCGAGGGAGCGCAGCGCGAACTCCCAGGCCGCGGACACGAGACGCACGGTGTCCAGCAGGGTCCCGTCCATGTCGAAGATCACGCCGCGGACTCCGCTGGGCGCCGAACACCCGCTCAAGCTCGCCCAGCGGGACGACCGCCTGTATATTAATTTCTGCCAGCCATCGGGCCCGGGGCCGCAGCGATGCACAGCAACCCGATCGGGTTGCCGGGCATCCCATGAAGGCTGTTAACGTGCGATCGTATCTGCTGGTAGCTGCGCTATACTTTTAACCGGTCGGGGCGGCACGGCCGCAGATGCCAGCCAGCAGCGGGTCGGAGCTGGAGTTCAAGTTCCAAGCGGTCGAGGAGGAGGAGCTGGAGCCCGAGTACGACGTCGTGATAGTCGGGGGAGGGCCGGCGGCCTTCAGCGCCGCGGTCTACAGCGCGCGCTTCCTGATGAAGTCCGTGATGATAGGGGAAGAGCCCGGGGGCCAGCTGACGCTCGCGGGCACCGTGGATGACTACATAGGTATACCCGAGGTGATAGCATCGGACCTTATAGAGCGCTTCCAGGGCCACGCGGCGAAGTACGGCGTGAGGCTGGTCATGGATCGGGTGGAATCCGTGGAGGAGTTGGAGGACTCCAGGAAGCGCGTGACCACGCTGGGGGGGCGCGAGACCGTGGCGAAGGCGGTCATAGTGGCCATAGGGTCCAAGAGGAGGAAGCTCGGCGTTCCCGGCGAGGATAAGTACAACGCCAGGGGCGTGAGCTACTGCAGCGTCTGCGATGCCCCCCTCTTCAGGGGGGCTGAGGCCGTGGCGGTCGTCGGAGGGGGCGATTCCGCGGTTGAGGGCGCGGCCCTCCTGGCTGACTACGCCAAGAACGTCTACCTGATACACAGGAGGGACGCGTTCAGGGCGCAGCCGATAAACGTGGAGGCCCTGCGCCGCAAGGGGAATGTGAAGTTCCTCCTGAACTCGGTGGTGAGGGAGATATTCGGCGATACTAAGGTGCGCGGATTGATCGTGGAGGACCTGAGGAGCGGGCGCCGCTCCGAGCTGCGCGTGGACGGAGTATTCATAGAGATAGGCTTCGAGCCCGACGTGGAGTTCGCCAGGAGGAACGGCCTGGGGACCAGCGAGGGAGGCTACATAGTTGTGGATGACTGGATGAGGACCACGAGGCCCGGCGTGTTCGCGGCCGGAGACTGCACGAGTGCCTGGGTGGGCTTCAGGCAGGTGGTCACCGCGGTGGCGCAGGGGGCAGTGGCCGCCTACTCGGCGGCTCGCTACGTGAGGGATAAATGGGGCTGATGCGATGCGGCCAAGCGCCCGATACCCATTTCACAGCGATGCCGACGACCCTTGCGCGGGGGATTCCGCATGGCCAGCATCAGGGTGATAGCGCCCGCATCGTCAGCAAACCTGGGGCCCGGCTACGACGTGCTCTCCATGGCGCTCGACGGGCTACATGACCTGCTGGAGGTCAGCGTGGAGGAGGGATCGGGCATATCCCTGGAGGTCAAGGGAACATACGCGGGGGAGGTCCCGGAGGATCCCGCGAGGAACAGCGTCGGCGTGGCGGCGTCGGAGCTCCTGAGGGTATCGGGCATCAGGGCGCACGTCCACGTGGTCCTCCACAAGGAGATCCCGCCGTCATCCGGCCTCGGGAGCAGCGGCGCGGGGGCGGCCGGCGTGGTGTGGGCGCTGAGCAGGATGCTCGGATTGAATATGGATGAGAGCTCGCTCGTGGAGATAGCCGGGAGCGGCGAGAGGGCGGCCGCGGGGGCGGTGCACTATGACAACGTGGCCGCATCGCTGCTCGGCTGGTTTAACATAGTGAGGCCCGGGTCGCCGCCGCGCGTGGTCACCGTGAGGCCGCCGGAGGGGGCCTCCATACACGTGGCGCTGGCGGTGCCCATTGGCCCCAGGGCGGGCGGCAAGACGAGGGCAGCGAGGGCCCTAGTCCCCCACGAGGTGCCCATCGAGAGCGTCGTCTGGAACCTGGCATCGGTAGCCATGATCGTGGCCGGCGCGGCGCGCGGCGACGCGGCCCTGATGGGCACTGGGATGTCGGACCTCATCGTGGAGCCGGCGCGCAGCAGCATGGTGCCCGGCTACTCGCGGGTCCGGAGGGCGGCGATGGAGGCGGGCGCGCTCGGCGTGGCGATCAGCGGCGCGGGGCCATCGATGATAGCGCTGACCGGCGACGCCGAGGCCGCCGGGAGGGTGGCCAGGGCCATGGCAGAAGCCATGGAGGCCGAGGGGACGGCGGCCGTCGGGATCCCCTCCAGGCCGGGGCCGGGTTGCAGGGAGGCCCGCGACTCCGTCTGAGGTTAGCGCCCGATGGGCGCGCTACGTCAAGTACGTCCTCCTCACGAGCTCGTCCCTGAGCAGCTCCTCGGGAGTCCCCACCTTGACGATGGATCCCCTGTCCATTAAGTACACGCGGTCGGCCACCTCGAAGACGAGCGCGGCGTTCTGCTCCACGAGGAGGATGCCCATCGTCCCCTTGAGCTCCTTCAGCGCGTCGTAGATGTTGTCGACTATCCTGGGCGCGACGCCTGTCGATGGCTCGTCCAGCATAAGCACCTTCGGCCTCGAGATGAGGGCCCTGGCAATGGTGACCATCTGCTGCTCCCCCCCGCTCATCGTGCCCACCTTCTGGGACATCCTGCCCCTGAGAGGGGGGAAGAGCTCCAGCACGCGCCTGACGGCGGACTCGTAGTCCTCGCCGGACCTGGCGCCCAGATTGGAGTGGGCGAGCCTCAGGTGCTCCCCCAGCGTGAGCCCGGGGAAGAGCTCCCTAGTGTCCGGCACGTAGCCGAGGCCGAGCTTGGCTATCACGTGGGCCGGGAGCCCGGCTATCTCGATCCCGTCGAGCTTCACGGAGCCCGACCAGGGCCGCACGACCCCGGCTATCGTGCGCAGGGTGGTCGTCTTCCCCGCGCCGTTGGGCCCTATGACGCCGACCAGCTCCCCCCTCCCGACCGCCAGATCGACGCCGTTGAGCACCTTTAACTTGTGGTAGCCGCTCACGAGGCCCTGCGCGCTGAGCAGGGAGCCTGAGCTCATATCTCGGACCACCTCCTGCCGAGGTAGGATTCGACGACCCTGGCGTCCGACGCCACCTCGGAGGGCTTCCCCTCCGCCAGCTTCTGGCCGTTCATCATGACGATTATCCTCTCGGTCAGATTGAATATCACCTTCATCACGTGCTCTATCATGACCATCGTCACCCCGCCCTCATGTATGTCCTTCACGACCGACAGCACCTCCCTCAGGTCGTCGCCCACGAGGCCCGCGCTCACCTCGTCCAGGAAGACGAGCTTGGAGCCCTGCGCGAGGGCCCTAGCGAGCTCCAGCTTCCTGAGCTCGACCACGCTCAGCGACTCCGGGTAATCCTGCGCCCTCTCGGCCAGGCGAACCCTCCCGAGGAGGTCCATGGCCAGCTCCCTGGCACCCCTCACGGAGATGCGCCTTGATCCATACATTGCCGCCAGCGCGACGTTGTCCAGGACATTTAGATTGTTGAATGGCCTCGGCACCTGGTAGGTCCTGGAGATCCCCAGCCTGGCCCTCCTATGGGGGGGCGTCTTGGTTATGTCGTGCCCGTCGAATATTATCCTCCCTGACTCCGGGTAGTACACGCCTGTCACCACGTTGACCAAGGTCGTCTTCCCCGCGCCGTTGGGCCCTATGACGCCGACCAGCTCCCCCCTCCCGACCGCCAGATCGACGCCGTTGAGGGCTATAAGCCCGCCGAACCTCTTGGTGACACCCGACACCTCCAGGAGCGACATGCGATCACCTCCAGCCATCAGCGCGCCTGCCTCGCCCTCCTGGTTTCCATGTACCTAGCCACAGAGCCATATATCCCCTTCGGTGCCCTCAGGAGGACGACGATCAGGAGGAGGCCGAATATCACGAGCGCCAGGTTGCCGCCCACGACCGAGGTCGAGCTCAGCGAGGACCTGATCCAGTTCTGCAGCGGGTCGAGGAGCACGGTGCCGATCAGGACCCCCTCCGGGTACCCCATCCCGCCTATCATGGAGTAGAAGACTGGCCAGACGCTGTATTCTAGGTCGGGATACCCGAAGTAGTCGGGCGCCACGTAGCTCGTGTATAGCGCGACGAACATCGCCCCCGCGAGCGCCGCCATGTAGCCCGAGATGCCGAAGATCATCGTTTTGTAAAGCCGCGAGTTTATCCCGATCGTGCCCGCGGCCGTCTCGTCGTCATTTATCGCCGATAGGGCGAACCCGATCCTGCGATTCTTGATCAAGAGGATCACCAGATAGGCGGCGAACGCCAGCGCGGATGATAGGGCGAGCCTGGCGCCCAGGGAAAGCGGGAATGCTGGGAGTGTGAGCCCCACGGCGCCCGCCGTCCAGGGGGACAGCTGGCTCGAGACCGCGAGCGCGTAGCCGGCAGGCGTGAGCGCGAAGGTGAATATGCCTATGTACCAGTCCCTGAGCTTGGACGACACGAATCCCACGGCCAGCCCGGCGAGGGCGCCCACCGCGGGGCCGGCGAACAGCGCCAGCCACGGGTTAACGCCGTAGCTGACGACGAATATGCCGTAGGCGTAGGCGCCCAGCGCGAAGAACAGGGCCTGCCCCAGGGACACCATGCCCGTGTTTGCTAGGAGCGACCATGAGAGCGAGTAAACGTAGAAGACCATGATCGTCATCGCTATGAGCGTCGGATAGCTGCCCCACATCCTCGATACGGCCGTTATTATTGCCAGCGCGACCGCGACCGCGATCGCCTTGATGTAAGTGGAGCCCGGGAGCTTCAGCCTCTTGCCGGCGCCCGCGCTCATGCTCATCCACCTCTGAATATGCCCGAGGGCCTCACCAGGAGTATCAACGCCAGTATTATGAAGGCTATGGCCTCGCCCCACGTCTCCCCCATGTAGTAACTGATGAAGCTCTCAGCGAACCCTATTATCGCGCTCCCCACCATGGTGCCGGGTATGCTGCCGACGCCGCCAAGTATCATGACGGCGAACGCCATCAGGGTCAACAGGATCCCTGTGAATGGGTCGAACGTGAACGCTATGCCGTAGAGGGTTCCGGCTATCGCCGCCAAGGCGCTCCCGACTATGAATGTCAGGTAACCTAACCTGCTCGCGTCTATGCCCGATATGCTGGCGCCCACCGGGTTCTGGCTCAGGGCCCTTATCGCTATACCCTGGTTCGTCCTGAATAACCAGTAGTAGAGGGCGACCATTATCGCCCAGGATATCAATATTATGGACAGGTCGTCGTAGGTCAGCAGGACTTTGCCCGGCAGGAGGATCCCCGTGCCGCGGAGCGGGGATGGTATCTCCACTCCGGTGCGGTATACGGGGAGGAAGTAATACGCAAGCCCGTTCTCCAGCACGTACGAGACGCCGATCGTTATCAATATCATGTTGACCGGGCTGGTCCTGGCCGCCGGCTTCAGCGTAAACCTGTATATCAGGACCCCGAACCCCGCGATTACCAGCACCGCGGGTATCATGGCCAGATATGGGCTCCATCCCTCCAGAGTCACGAACAGGAAGGCGATGAACGCCCCGAGGACCATCAGGTCCCCGTGGGCGAAGTTCACGAGCTTCAGGGTCCCGAATATCAAAGTGAGGCCGGTCGCCAGCAGGAGATATATGCTGGTGAAGAGCAGGCCGTACAGCGCGGTTGACAGCAGATAGGACGGTATGAGGAATGCTGCCATCGGCCGCGGCCTAAGTATATGTGCTGTATATAAAGATTGATGTCTTGAGAGCGGCTCCGTTACCTTAAGCTGACCATCGATGAGCCTAAATCCGAGGGGAGCCCTCCGCCCGATTTGCCATGACCACGAATCCGATCCAGATCAGGAGGAGGACTCCCCTTCCGGTCATGGCCTACGCGGTTTATCTGCATTTCTCGGGCCCCTCGCTGAGGAGGGCCGCCAGGGCCCTGAGGCCCATCGTCAGCGGGAGCCACGCCTCGATGTGGGGGTGGGCGCAGAGGCCGGGCCCAATCCTCGGATCGATCGGCGCGGATCCGAGGGATGTCCGCCGCATCTTCATAGATGAGACGATGGTGAATTTGGGAGGGACCCCGGCGTGGATCTGGGTCGCGTTCGAGCCCGACCTGCGCGCGATGCTGGACTTCCACGTGAGCTGGCGCGGGAACTCGATCGATGCCTATCTGTTCATCAGGAGGCTGGTGCGCAGGTACGGCAGGGTCCCGATCTACACGGACGGCGCGGGATGGTGCGCGGACGCCTGCAGGTGGGCGGGCGCCGAGCACGTGGTCTACGATCGCCCCCTGAGGAACCTGATGGAGAGCATGATCCAGTGCGCCAAGGAGGGGACTGAGGCGTTCGACGACCCCTTCCCCGTCGGCGGGCGCGGGCCGAGCTCGAGGAGAACGTTCGAGCGCATGCATAACTGGCTCTCCGCGTTCATGTTCATGCAGGACCTCGTGTTCGAGGACGGGGACCTGGGGAGGCCCCCGCTGGTGTGGAGGGAGGGGATGCCGCGGTGGCTGGACGTGCTGCGCCCGATCTTCTCGCTCGGGTAGGGGGTGGGCTTAAGGTAACGGAGCCTTGAGAGCCGTCCTAATTCTTATGACATCATTGTTTGAAGAGTATAGCGCCATCTACCATATACGCTCACACACATATCATCCTGATATGTTGAATAAAAAATAAATAGAGTTACTGGAATACGTCACGGGAACAGGTTGAACTGCGGGCTCGCCGTGGCGAACTGGGACGGCCAGACCACCTGCGTGTAGGGCTGGCCGCTCGTCGAGTTCCAGAAGACCTCGATCATCAGCGGCTGGAGCGACACCTCGTGGAAGCTGTCGAACAGGGTCCCGCTGGGCGTCGGCTTCACCATCACGACCAGCTGCGGGGGCGGCGACATCGTTGCCAGGGCGTTTATCACGGCGGTGTTCTGCGTCGTCCCCGCGTCCTTCAGCGCGTAGGCGGCGACCCACACGGAATCGTACCCGGAGGCGCCGAGGAGTCCCGTCAGCTTCCCGGTCATTGCCTGGTAGTTGGTCCTGAAGGACCTCCACTTGGCGTTGATCGTGGCGTCGCTCGTTATGGCGTACTCGGGGTAGTTGGTGGTTATGAATGTGCCAACTGCGTCGGGGCCGGCGGCGCTCGGCCCGTAGAACGACATGTCGTCGATGATTCCGGTGGAGGGTCCCATGACCACCCCCTTGAGGGCCGGGAATTTGGCGGCCTGCTGCTGGAACGCCGCCTGCTCGGAGGGCCACATGCCCAGCACGAGTGCGTTGGGGCTCATGGTCGCCACCTTGGTCAATATGTTCTGGAACTGCGTGGTGCCGGCCGGGTAGAACTCCACATCGACTATCTGTATCTGGTTCTGCCACCCGTTCTGGTATATCGTGTAGTTGAAGCCCCACAGGTAGTCCTGTCCGTACTCCGTGTTCTGCCCTATGTAGACGACCCTCAGCGGCCCACTGGTGCTCTGCCCCTGGGAGCTCTGTATCTGGTTCTTGTACTGGTACAGGAACTCGGCAGCCCATGTTCCGTACTGGATCCCGGTGGGCTGGTAGTGGAATACCATAGACTTCGATGTATCGAAGTTCGTGAGGTTGCTGGTCCTCGTCGCGAGCGGCGTGGAGCATATGTATATCGATGGTTCGTTGTACTGCCGCAGTACGGGTATGTCGGCTACCGCCACGACGCTGGCGGGGGTGGTTATCACCATCGCCGCGTGATAGTTGGTTATAAGCGTGGAGGTGGCCGTCGGTCCATTGGCCGGGCTGGACTGGTCGTCCTGCCACACGAGGTTTATCGTGTAGTTGCCCGGCCCGTTCGGCCCGTTCGCGAGGTATATTCCTCCCTGGGAGTTTATCTGCGACGCGGCGAGCTGCGCGCCCCAGAGGACCTGTTGGCCTATAGCTCCGAGGGGTCCGGTGAGCGACTGCTCGAGCCCGATCGTCACCTGCCCCACTATCGCGTGCGTCGGCGTCGGGGTGGGAGTGGGCGTCGGGGTGGGAGTGGGCGTCGGGGTGGGGGTCGGAGGGGGCGGAGGGGGCCTGGTGACGTACCAGGCGGCCACCCCGCCGACCACCGCGACCACTATCACGACAGCGATTATGGTCCAGAGCGCGGCCTTGGAGATAGCGCTCCTTCTCATCTTCGTCTGAGACTATGAAAGTAAGTATAATATAAATGTTGTCATCGAGTACTCGGCTCCGTTACCTTAAGCTCACCCCCTACCCGAGCGAGAAGATCGGGCGCAGCCCGTTCAGCCACGGGGGCATCCCCTCCTCCCACCACCCGAGCGGGGGCCTCCCCAGGCCCTCGAACGCCCCTCGACCTGCCCGCCGACGGGAATGGGTTGTCGAAGGCCTCGGTCCCCTCCTTGGCGCACTGGATCATGCGCTCAATCAGGTTCCTCAGGGGGCGATCGTAGACCACGTGCTCGGCGCCGGCCCACCTGCACGCATCGGCGTACCATCCCGCGCCGTCCGTGTAGATGGGGACCCCGCCGTACTTGCGCACCAGCCTCCCGATGAACAGGTAGGCGTCGATGGAGTTCCCGCGCGGGCTGGCGTGGAAGTCGAGCATCGCATGGAGGTCGGGCTCGAACGCGACCCAGATCCACGCGGGGGTCCCTCCCAGGTCCACCATCGCCTCATCGATGAATATGCGACGCACCTCCCTTGGATCCGCGCCGATCGATCCGAGGATTGGGCCCGGCCTCTGCGCCCACCCCCACATCGAGGCGTGGCTCCCGCTGACGATGGGCCTCAGGGCCCTGGCGGCCCTCCTCAGCGAGGGGCCCGAGAAATGCAGATAAACCGCGTAGGCCATGACCGGAAGGGGAGTCCTCCTCCTGATCTGGATCGGATTCGTGGTCATGGCAAATCGGGCGGAGGGCTCCCCTCGGATTTAGACTCATCGATGGTCAGCTTAAGGTAACGGAGCCGCATTGCTGGGTGTTGGTCAGATAAGGGGGATCACCCCACAACAGCGATCACCTCCGACGGCACGCGCCCCATCCCCTCCTGGAACCTGGGCCCGTTGTGGTACACGAAGAACACGTTGACGATTCTATCCAGCGATGCGATCCTCGACCTCCTGGCGTTTATGTCCTTGAGGAATACCCTCATCCTCCTCTTCAGGGAGCCGAAGAACCTCTCCACCCTGCTCCTGTCCCCGAACGTCCCGCGGTAGCACTGCAGCCCGAGCTCCCGGAGGGCCCCCTCCACGGCGAACACCGGTTTGTCCTTGCGGGCCCCGAGCACCCTCCTCAGGAAGGGGGGGAGCGTCCATGGAGCTCCTGGACCACGTCGCCTTGATGGCCGGGAGCTCCCCCGTGTCCGCGTCTATCGCGGCCCACACGTAGACCTCCCGGCCGTTCACCTTCCCCGCGGCCTCGTCCACCGCGATCAGCCTCCTCCCCCTCGGCGGTATGATCCACCCGACCGACCCGAGCGCGCGGGCCCAGTCCAGCGCCGACGAGTGGGACGGCTTCCTCCCGTAGTGATCCTCCATCGCGTCGGCTATCTCCCAGGATGATAGGCCAGCCGTGTAAAGGTGGAGCGCGTGAGCCTTCTCCCCGATGGGTATTTTACGCCGCTTGAATATGCGAGGGCGCGGATCATCCGCTCCAGCTCCCTCACCGTGTTGAAGTGGAATGGAACGGGTATGTGCATGGGGGCCGGAGGAGTGGTCCGCCCATTTGGGCTTATCTGACCAATACCGAGTACTTTCTATACCTTAAATAAGTTAAATAAAAAGTCAAATAAATTAAATATTGGAGAAAATCGTGAACGCGCCCGCTATCGGGCATCCGATCGAGGGACCGCAGTCGGGATCGAATCCCAAAGGCTCCCAGGGCCTCCGGCGCCCAATGCGCCCGCGACGCCCGCAGAAGCCGATGGAAATGGCGAGCCCGTGCCGGGACAGAGGGCCGCTCTGACGGCGGAGCCATTGGCGGCTCAGTACACCCAAGTAGGCAGAGGAGGGCACCGGGGGACCGGGGCAGGTGGCCCGCGGCATTCGCGCGCGAAGGGTCGTTCCCGGGAGGAAGTCGGGGCCCACTCGAGCACAGGGAACGTGGCCGCGCCCGATCCTCTCACCCGGGCGATGGCTTCGCTTATGACGCCAGGGAACCGCCCGACTGAGTAAAGCCTTTTAGGGCCTGCGAGCAAGCCCGTGGCGGTGCGCTTGAACGGAGAGGCGTCGCTGCTCTGCGTGAACTGCGGATGGAGAGGCGACCCCGAGGAGCTCAGGTACACCTGCCCACGATGCGGGGAGCCCCTCACGATCGTATACGAGGAGGATTACTTAGCGGAGAGAGCGCGCGAGCTGAGGGAGGGGAGGGGGAGGGGCGTCTGGCGCTACTCCGCGTTCCTGCCCTTCCCGGATGACGTCAGGCGCGTGACGCTCGACGAGGGGTCGACGCCGCTCCACGAGTCCAAGCAGGCCAGGGGGCTGCGCCTGAAGAACGAGGGACTGAATCCGACGGCCAGCTTCAAGGACCGCGGGATGACGGTCGCCGTGACGGACGCCCTGAGGAGGGGCGCCTCGAGGGTCGTCTGCGCGTCGACCGGCAACACCGCGGCCTCAGTAGCGGCCTACGCCGCCAGGGCCGGCATGAGGAGCTACGTCCTGGTGCCTTCAGGCGCGGTGGCCAGGGGCAAGCTGGCCCAGGCGGTGGCGCACGGCTCTAAGATAGTCAAGATCAGGGGCGGCTTCGACGAGGCCCTGAGGGAGGTGCTGAGGCTCGTCTCGGAGGACAGCGGCCTCTACCTCCTGAACTCGGTCAACCCATACAGGATAGAGGGCCAGAAGACCCTCGCGTTCGAGGTGTGGGAGCAGCTCGGCGGGTCAGTGCCCGACGCGGTAGTGCTTCCGGTGGGGAACGCGGGGAACATATCCGCGATATGGAAGGGCTTCAGGGAGCTCGTCGAGGCCGGCCTCGCGAGGTCCGCGCCCAGGATGATAGGCGTGCAGGCGGAGGGGGCTGCGCCGCTGGCCAGGGCGTTCGAGGGCGGGCTGAGCGAGCTGAGGCCGGTGGACAGCCCGCAGACCTACGCCACCGCGATAAGAATAGGGCGGCCCGCGAGCTGGAGGAGGGCGCTCATGGCGGCCCGCGAGAGCCGCGGGGCCATCATAAGCGTGAGCGACCAGGAGATCCTGAGGGCCCAGATCGACCTCGCGAGGGTCGACGGCGTATTCGTGGAGCCCGCCAGCGCCGCGGCGCTCGCCGGCTACAGGAGGGCGATCGCCGAGGGGCTCCTGGATCCCGGAGAGAGCGTCGTGGCGGTGCTCACGGGGCACGGCCTGAAGGACCCCGACGCTGTGGCCATGTTCGGCTCGGACGAGGTGGAGGTGGAGCCCCGGGACCTGACCAGGGAGCTGAGCGCCTCGACATGAGGATCGTGCTTGCGGGGTACGGCAACGTGGGGCGCAGCCTGCACCGCATGCTGGAGGAGCGCAGGAGGGAGCTCCTCAGGAGGTATTCCATGGATGCCATAGTGGTGGCGGTGATCGACAGGGGCGGGGCGGCGGTGCACTGGAAGGGGGTGCCCTACTCGGAGGCGGCGGCGGCTAAGGACTCAGAGGGCACGGTGGCGGCGGGGGTCCACGGGCGCCGGGGGGTGACGGTCCTCGACCTGCTCGACGAGGTGGAGGCCGATGTGTACGTGGACACGACCCTCCCGAACTTCACCGACGGGCAGCCCTCCCTCTCCTACATGGAGAGGGCCATCTCGAGGAGGATGCACGTCGTGACCAGCAATAAGGCGCCGATGGCGCTTGCAATGCCGGCCCTCCTCGAGGTCGCCGAGCAGAAGGGCGTCCGGCTCCTCTACAGCGGCACGGTGGGCGGCGGCACCCCCTTCCTGGGCATGGCATCAGAGGCGCTGAGGGGCAACAGGATAAGGGCGATAAGGGGGGTGCTGAACGGCACGACCAACTACGTCCTCCACAGGATGGAGACTGAGGGGGTCTCCCTGGAGGAGGCCCTCAGGGAGGCAAGGAGGCTCGGTTACGCGGAGGCGGATCCCCGCATAGATCTGAGCGGCCTGGACTCGGCGGCGAAACTCGTGATACTGGCGAATCACGCGATGGGCTCCAACTACACGTTGAGCGACGTCAGGTACAGCGGGCTGGAGGGAGTGACGCCGGGTGACCTGCGCGAAGCCGCCAAGAGGGGAAAGGCGCTCAGGCTCCTGGCGGACAGCAGGAGGCTCAGGGTGGGGCTGGAGGAGGTCGACTCCCGGAGCCCGCTGAACGTGCCCGCGAACCTCAACTCGGTGGAGTTCGAGGTCGAGGAGCTGGGCAGCATTTACCTGATAGGGAGGGGGGCCGGAGGCCCCGAGACCGCCGCCGCCATCATGAGGGATCTGGTGCAGCTCAACGCCGCCCAGCCGAGGCGCTGAGCGCGGGGCGGAAGGGGCGACGATGCCCTGGCGCAAATCCGCCACCTCGCGTCCGGCCCGCGCGCGGGCGCCGGATAGGCTGTGACATTAAGTTCATAACGGCGCCACCCTGCACGGCAGGCGGAGGCCAGTTGAGGATAGTGATGAAGTTCGGCGGGACGTCCGTCCGCGGCGACGGGTTTCGCAGGATCCACGAGATAGTGTCCAGGCACCTCCCGGAGAACCAGGTGGTCGTGGTGGTATCAGCAATAAAGGGGGTCACCGATGAGCTCATAGACGCGGCGCACCGGGCGAGGAGGGGGGATGAGAGGGAGATCTCCGAGTTCCTGGACAGGCTCGTGGACTCCTACATGGAGCTGGTGGAGGTGAGCCTGGGGCGCGAGCACCTGAACGAGGCGTTCGGGATAGCGTCGAAGCTCAAGAGGGACCTCGAGAGGGTGCTCTTCGGCATAATGTACCTGGGGGAGCTCACCCCGCGGAGCCTCGACTACGTAGCCGGATACGGCGAGACTTTCTCCGCCAAGGTGGGCGCGTTCATACTCAGCAAGCTCGGGCTGGAGGCCGTCGGCCTCACGGGCAAGGAGGCCGGCATAGTGACCGACGACACGTTCGGGGATGCGAGGATACTGCTCAACGCCACCCGCTACAGCGCCAGGCGCGCCATAGAGCCGCTGCTCGAGGCCGGCAAGGTCCCCGTGGTCGGCGGATTCACCGGCGCGACCCAGGAGGGCGTCATGACAACGCTGGGCAGGGGAGGGAGCGACTACACGGCCACGGCGCTCGGCGCCGCGCTGGACGCGGACCAGGTGTGGCTCTGGAGCGACGTCGACGGCATAATGACCGCCGATCCCCGCATAGTGCCGAACGCGAGGACGGTGCCCGAGCTCAGCTACAGGGAGGCCGCTGAGCTCGCGGTCGTGGGGGCGAAGGCCCTGCACCCGAGGGCGCTGGAGCCCGTCTGGGACGCGGGCATCCCCGTCTACGTGCGCAACACCTTCAACCCCAACGGCCCCTACACCGTCATACACGGAAAGGAGGAGGTCAACGAGAAGGTCGTGAAGGCAGTGTCGCTGATAAGGGAGGCCGGCATCATCACCGTGTACGGCCCGAGCATGGTCGGGGCCCCCGGCACGGCCGCTAAGGTCCTCGAGGTCGTCGGATCCACCGGCACCAACATAATGATGATAGCGCAGAGCGCGAGCGAATCCAACATATCCATAGCGGTCAGGAGGACTTCCCTCGACAAGGTCTACTCCGCGCTCGAGAGGGAGCTGGTGTCGAGGGGCGTCCTGAGGTCCGTGGAGGTGGAGGACGACGTCTCAATAGTCGCCGTCGTGGGCGCCGGGATGAAGGGGACCCCGGGCGTCTCGGCCAAGATATTCTCGGCGGTCGCCGAGCGCGGCATAAACGTGATAATGGTGGCCCAGGGCGGCTCCGAGATGAACATATCGTTCGCGGTGAAGGCGGAGGACGCCGACGAGGCCGTGAGGGCCGTGCACGACGCGTTCAGGCTGGGGGAGGCGTAGCGGCCTGAGCTCCTACTCCCAAGAGGTCATAGTGAGGGGACACCTGATAGACTCGATGATCCTGTCCAAGATCTTCGACGCAGTCATGGATCTCAAGGGAGAGTTCGAGGTGCTGGAATTCAGCGTGGGCAAGAGGAAGGACGAGCACAGCTCCGTCAGGCTCCTGGTGAAGGCCGACTCGAGGGAGCAGCTGCAGAGGATACTCGATACTATATACAGGATGGGGGCGATACCCTCGGGCCTCAGGGAGGCCAGCTTCGCCGAGGCGCCCGCGGACGGCGTGCCGCCCGAGGGCTTCTACGTGACCACGAACAACCCGACGCAGGTCTACCTGGATGGCCGGTGGTTGGACGCCAGGCCGACCGCGGCCAACATGGTGATCGTGCGCCGCCCGCAGGGCGGCTCCATAGAGTGCAGGCCGGCGTGGAGCGTCCGCAGGGGGGACCTCGTGCTGGTGGGGGAGGAGGGCGTGCGCGTCAATCCCCCCGAGAGGCCCAGGGAGGGGGTCGGCATATTCGAGTTCATGTCCGGCTCGGCGCCGAGGACCGCGACCCCATCGCTCATCTCAGGGCTGGCGGAGGAGATGGAGGCCGTGAGGGAGAGGGGGGGCAGGATCGTCGTGATAACCAGCTCCGCGATCGTGCGCAGCGGGGCGGCGGACTCGCTGGCGTCGCTCATACGCAAGGGGTACGTGAGCTCGCTGATCTCCGACGGCTCCCTCCTCACGTGCGACGTCGAGCTCAGGCTCTTCGGCACGTGCGACGGCGTGGCGGTCGCCGAGGGCGCCAAGAGCGGATACGGCAACAGGCTGAGGGCCGCGGCCGAGCTTAGGAGGGCCGGGGGCCTGAGGGGCCTCGTGGAGTCCGGAGTCCTGAGGGAGGGCCTATCGTACGAGCTCGCCACGGGGGGCCTGGAGGTTGTTCTGGTGCTCGGCGTGGGCGATGAACCCGTGCCGGGCGCGATCTCGGACTCCAGGGACGCGCTCCTCAGCATGCTGAGGGTGCTGGACGGCGCCGAGCTGGTGCTGGCGCTGGCGGGAGGTCACCTGGCCTCTGATGCGCTGAGGCTGCTGAGCTCTGGCACGAAACTGGTCGTGGTGGACGTCAGCCCGGAGGCCATTCTCAGGGTCGCGGGGATGGGTATCGCGCAGTCGGTCAGCGTGATGTCGGACGTGGCGGGCTTCCTCAGGCTCCTCGACTCGGCGCTGGCGCGGGTCCCGGGCCCCCGAGCAGATCGCTCCCTCACCAGCCCATAGGGGACCAGCAGGCGCGCGTAGGCCGCCGCGAGCACGCCGCGCGCGTTGCCGTAGCTGATCCTCCGGTACGCCTCCGGGAACGGGAGCCACTCGAAGCCGCTGTGCTCGCTCGAGATCACGACCCTGCCGCAGCCGCCCGTGCACTCCATCAGGTAGAACGTGACCTCCTTCGTGGAAACGGCCCCGCCCTCCCCCTTGAACCTGTAGCGTATCCTGTACTTGAAGTTGGGGATGACCCTCAAATTGCGGAGGCCAGTCTCCTCGATCACCTCCCTGAGGGCGGCCGCCTCCTCGGCCTCGCCGTCGTTGAGGTGGCCCTTGGGGAATCCCCAGTACCCGCGCAGGTTGCGCAGGACCAGGAACTCTGGACCGCTGCCGCGGCGCCTGAACACGACGCCCCCTGCAGATCTCTCCATGAGATCCGCTGAGCAGCATCCATTATTAAAGAATTTGAGTCCCCGGGCAGCGCCCCCGACGCGTTCAGGGGACGCCCATAGTGTTCCCCACGCCGACGACGAGCACGACGTCGCCCGGCGACGTGTTCTCCCTGATTATCCTCCGGACGGCGTCGGCCGCCCTGGGCACGGCGGCCCTGACGGCCTCCGGCATCTCCGAGATCGCCTCCCTCTCGGACATCTTCACCACCACGGCGTAGGTCGGGATCCCCATCCTGTGGGCAGCCTCCTCTATGTAGAACCTGTCCGTCCCGGGGCCGCCCATCGCGACCCCCACTCCCTCGGCAATGGAGCCCGTCTCCTCGCCCCTCAGCTTCAGAGCCGCGTCCACGGATACGACGAGCTTAGCGTTCCTGTAGATCCTCAGGAGCCTCTCCACGGCCTCGCCGGGCCTCCCGACGGTCCCGCCCGGCCCCTCCGCCTTCACGGCTATCACCCTGCGGCCCTCCACGCTCACGTCGTAGAACACCGTGTCCTCCGCTATCCTCCTGGGCCTGGCGTCCCCGACGAGCGAGCGGACCACCATCGGCCCCAGGGCGTCCCCTATGGGCACGCCCCTGGACATGGCGTCGACGCCCGAGCTCAGGGCCTCGGCCTCCTCCATCAGGAAGGGGAGGTATATCTGGAGGTAGCTGAGCGATATGAGGTCGTGATCCCTCTTGGCCGACAGGTAGAAGTGGTCGAGCACCTTCCTTATGCGCTCCAGCTCCACGCTCACCTCCAGCAGGTTGACCAGGTTCTTCCTGCTGACGGGATCGGCGCCCGGGGCCAGCCCGCCCACTATGTCCTCCAGGGAGCGGTCCCATATCCTGAGGACGTGATCCAGCTTCGGCACTATCCCGTGGGGGTCGAGCGACGCCGGCTGTATCACTAGAGAGTTGAGGGCGTCATCGACCTTGGCGGAGAGCTCGTGATCGCTCCCGCTGTAGTAGCGGGAGAGCTCCCCCAGGAGCCGCCCCCTGGCCTCGGCGCTCAGCGCCCGGGCCCTCCTCACGTACCTGTTTGTCTGCCACAGCAAGGAGCTGAGCTGTATCCTCATGCCGTAGAATATGAAGCCGAACATTATCGCCAGTCCGGCCAGCGTCATCGTCAGCACGATGGGATTGTTCGCGCTCCCGGCGCCGATGGCGCTCGTGCCCTATCCCCTCGCCCCGCTGGCGCGGGGCGCCTTAAAAAGGCTCGGAGGAAGGCGCCTAGTCGAACCGCGGCCTCTCCACGGCGCGCACGTAGGTGCGGTCGCCGACGTCCACGAGCTCGTACCCCATCGAGCGCAGCCTGGCCCTCAGCGCATCCGCCTCGCCGAACCTCCCCTCGGAGCGCAGCCTGGCCCTCTCCGACACGAGCCGGAGCACGTCGTCGGGCGGCGGGCCCTCGGGCAGCCTATATCCCAGGACGCCGAACATGAGCCAGAATGCCTCGGCTACCTCGCGGCTGGCGCCCTCCAGGCGCCGCTCCGACGCCAGCCTGCCCACGTGCCTCGAGAGCCTGACGAGCGCCGATATCGCCGATGGCACGTCCAGGTCTGAGGCCAGGGAATCGTCGAACTCCCTCAGCAGCGCCCTGGCCTCGGGAGACTCGGAGTCTCCCGAGGGCGGGCTCTCCCTGAGGTCGTAGGCGGCGGACTCTATTATCCTCCAGTTCTCGTACGCCTTCCTCAGGCCCTCGATCGAGAACTCGAGCGGGCTCCTATAGTGCGCCGACAACAGGTAGGTCCTGAGAGTGTTCGGGCCCCACCTCTCCACGGCGTCCCTTATCCTGATGATGTTGCCGAGGGACTTGGCCATCTTCTCGGACCCTATGTTCAGCATGCCCACATGCATCCAGGCCCTGGCCAGCGGCTTCCCGGTGTAGGACTCGCTCTGCGCTATCTCGTTCTCATGATGGGGGAAGATGAGGTCTGCGCCGCCCCCGTGTATGTCTATCGTGTCGCCCAGGTGTTCGTTTATCATGGCGGAGCACTCTATGTGCCAGCCGGGCCTGCCGCGCCCCCATGGCGAATCCCAGAGGGGGCCGGATCCCTGCACCTTCCAGAGTGCGAAGTCGGCCGGATCCCTCTTGTGGGGATCCGGCTCCACCCTGGCGCCCGCGAGCAGCTGATCCACCCTCCTCTTCGAGAGCTTGCCGTACTCCGGGAACGTGGAGACGCTGAAGTACACGCCGCTGGGCACCACGTAGGCGTGGCCGGACTCTATCAGCCTGCTTATGATCCTCTGCATGGCCCCCACGTGCTGGGTGGCCCTGGGCATCACAGCGGGCCTCCTCAGGTTGAGCGCGTCGAAGTCGCGGAGCGCCTCGGCGATGAACCTCTCGGCCAGCTCCAGGGGCTCGATGCCCTCCCTGGCGGCCCTGTCTATTATCTTGTCGTCGACGTCGGTGAAGTTCTGAACGTACTTCACCGCGAATCCCCTGGCATCGGCCGACCTGTACAGCACGTCGAACGTGAGCAGCGTCCTCGCGTGCCCTATGTGCGCGAAGTCGTAGACGGTCAGGCCGCACACGTACATCGTGAGCTCGCGGGGGGCCACGAATTCCACGCGGCCCCCTGAGAGCGTGTCGCTGACGCTGAAGCGCGGGGACAGCCGCAGCACGCCTACGACCAGGAGCCGGTCCTTAAAAATTCGTCAATCGACGCCGCCGCATCGTTCCCGCTCTTCAGGGCGAGGCCGTAGAGGCTGGCGCCGTGCCTGACGTCGCCGGCGGCGAACACCTTCCTGGTGGTCGTCCTGAACTTCTGGTCGGTCTTCACGGTGCCGTCCCTGTTGAGCTCTATGCCCAGGCAGCCCGGCTGGAACGGCGGCGATGGCAGCTCTCCCGCCGCCACGAGCACGGCGTCGACCTCCACCCCGAACTCGCTCCCCGGCACCGGCACCGGGTGGGGGCGCTTGTCGCCCGGCACCGACTCCAGCCTCATCCTCTGGAGCGTCGCCGATGCGACGCGGCCCTCCGGGCCGGCGGAGAACCTCACGGGGACCGTCAGCTCCAGGGGCTCCACGCCGTACTGTTGGATTAGCCTGTTGAACTCGCGCACGCTCATGGGCGCCTCGTTCCTCGTCCTCCTGTAGGATAGGTAGACCTTCTGTATCCCAAAGCGGTCCCTGAGATACCTGAGCGGGACCTCCACGGCGTCGACGGCGGTCAGCCCGCCCCCGACGACCATCACGCGGCGGCCGAGCGGCGGCACCTCGTCCATGCTCCTGTAGCCGAGCTGGGCCTGGTAGAACTCGAACAGCCAGTCGAGCGCGACGTAAACCCCGGGCAGGTCCTCCCCGGGGACCTCGAGCCTCCTGGAGCGCCAGGTGCCGGTCGCTACCAGCACCGCATCGAAGTCCCTGACCAGGTCCTCCAGCCTCACGGAGGCGCCCTCCCGGGGCGCCGGCTCGGAGCATCCCACGACGCGGGTCCTCATGTGGAAGTTGACCCCGGCCCTCACCAGCTCCTGCACGCCGCTCCTGACGCCAGCCTTCGGCACGTGGTACTCGGGAATCGCGAAGATGAGCATTCCGCCCGGCTCCTGCAGCGAATCGTAGACGTGGACCTCGTGGCCCTTGCACCTGAGGACGCCGGCCGCGCCCAGGCCGGCGGGGCCCGCGCCTACGATGGCGACGCGCTTGCCCGTGGATGGAGGTATCGCGCCCTCGCTGCACTTGAGGAACTTCATGCCGCGCTGCCGCGAGAATATCCGTATAAAAGTTTTAAATTTGGGCGGGCGCGTGGCGCACGGCGTAGGCCCTGACCGGGTGCTCCAGCAGGCCCTTCGGCAGCCGCACCTCCATCCAGGAGCCTGGGGGAAGGCGCTGGAACTCGCCCCTGGCGGCCTCGAGCTCCGGCAGCAGGCGATCCAGGGACGCCCTCACCCAAGCGGAGCTCCCCGCCGGATCCTCGAGCCCCGCTATCTCCGGCAGGACCAAGTATATCAGCGAGAGGATCGCCCATGAGACGTCGCGTATCTCCCACTGGGCCGCCGTGTCCAGGCGCTGCGATAGCATGCGCCTGAATTCCCAGGCCGTCGCGCTCATCGTTATGTGCGTGAGCGTGGCGTTCGGCAGGACGAAGCGAGCGTCCTCCTTCCTGGCGCCGCCACTCAGGAGCCTCCCGTAGAAGGAGGCCACCCCGTCCATGAACCGCGCATATTCTTCGGTGAGGCCGGCGGGGAGGCCCGGCGGGGAGCCGTACCAGGCCCCACCCCTCGCCACGGCGACGTGCCTCTGGCTCTGCTGGCTGAACGCCGCCAGCCTGTGGCGCACAAGCTGATGGGTGAAGGATCTGCTGACGCCGCTGATGGAGAACGTGAATCCGCCGTGCCAGAGGAGATCGCCGATAGCGAGCGGACCCGCGGCGGCGCGGAGGCCGGCGAAGTCCGTGTAGGAGAGCATCCACACCTGGGCGCCCTCTGGATAGCCCTCCCTGGGAGGCTGCTTCACTTGGGATTGCGGAGCCTGCTCGGATAGCCACGGGGCCAGCTTAGGGAGGAAGCGGCCCAGCTCGGACAGGACCGCGCTCCTCGAGCCCCTAGTGTCCACGAGGCTCCTCAGCGTGGTGGTAATCAGCCAGCTATTCGCGCCCAGCCTGGTCAAGTTGAGGAACCTGTGCTCCAGCAGCGCCTCGAGGACCTCCTCGGGAGACGCCTCCACGATCCAGGTGGCGAAGCCGTGCTCCAGCACGTCCATGTGCCCCAGCTCCACGGCCTTCCTGAGCATGCGGTGGACCTCCGAGTCGGGGAACGCCGACCTGTCGGTGAAAAGCGCGTGGGCCGGCCAGGAGCTGTAGCAGCTCCTCATGGCGGCGGCGCACGTCCTGGAGATCTCCGGCGATACCTGGATCAGGCGCGCGGTGACCACGGGGGAGGTAACCCCGGGCAATATTAATCGAATCCACCCCGCGCCGGCGATCCCCGGCATCGGGCGCCCCTCTATGCTGCCTGCTGCCGACGGAGCCGGCGGGAGGACGGGGCCCCGCATGGCGACCTAGTAATTTGAAAACACATTAAGGGAGGACGGGGGCGCCCTGGTGCGCGTGGCCGATTCCGGGCCCCGCTGCCCGCACTACGGGATCTGCGGCGGATGCAGCCTGCAGCACGTGCCCTACAGCGAACAGCTGGAGCTCAAGAGGAGGAGGGTGGCCGAGGCTGTGGGGCGGGAGCCCGATGAGGTCCTGCCGTCCCCCGTGATATGGCACTACCGCAACAGGATGGACTACGCCGTGAGCCCGGAGTTGGCAGTGGGGCTGAGGGAGAGGGGCAAGTGGTGGTCTTACGTCGATGTCAGGACGTGCCTGCTGCAGTCGCCGGAGGCGGACGCCGTGAGGAATGCCTTCAGGAGCTTCGCCCTGGAGAGGGGGATCCCCGGCTACGACACCAGGAGGCACTCCGGGATCCTGAGGTACCTGGTGATAAGGGAGGGGAAGTTCACCGGGGAGAGGATGGTGGCAGCCATAACCAGCGAGCCCCTAGTGGACAAGCTGGCCGAGTTCTCGCCCCCCGCCCGCGTGGACTCCCTGCTGAACGGCATCAACAGGGGACTGTCAGATACCTCTAGGGCGGATGAGGTGCTGATCGTGAAGGGCGGCGACACGATCTCCGAGGTGCTCTCAGGATACAGATTCCGCATAGGCCTCAACACGTTCTTCCAGACCAACTCCTACACCGCCGAGCTGCTGATCAAGCTTGTTGTCGAGGAGGTATCCGGATCGAGGACCGTCTACGACCTATATTCTGGAGTGGGGACGCTCACCATTCCCGCGTCCGCCGTCGTCGAGTACGCCATAGGCGTGGAATCCGACCCGCAGTCGGTCGATCTCGCGAGGCGTAACGCCTCGGAGAACGGATCCGGGGCGGACTTCCTGACAGCCAGGGTCGAGGCCCTGGGCCACATAGACGCGGACGCCGTAATACTGGATCCGCCGAGGGGCGGCGTGCATCCCAAGGCCCTGGGCGCGATCGTCTCGTCCAGCCCGTCCAAGATAATATATCTGTCATGCAACCCGGCGAAGCAGGGAGAGGACCTGGCAAAGCTCAGGGGGTACAGGCTGGAGAGGCTGGTCGCGGTTGACCAGTTCCCGCACACGCCGCACGTGGAGACGGTGGCGGTGCTCTCCCGGGGGGCTCGGCTCTGACGTCTCTCCTCAACGCCAGCGCTAGGAAATACCAGCTCACCTCATGGCCCCCAAATGGCGATGCGAACCACTAATATTTAAGCCGTGATCGGATGGGAGGCTGGGCCGTCGCGGTGACCGACCCCCTCCCCGCCCCGAAGGGCGAGGGTTGTCGTTCACCTTCACTATCAACTTTAATTCCGCGGCAAGGCGGGGAGCCGGCGTGGATGGTTGCATATTCTGCAGGATATTGAGCGGTGAGCTGAAAGGGTACTTCGTGTACAGGGATCAGTACACGGCCGCCTTCCTGGACGCCTACCCGCTGGCGGAGGGACACACCCTCGTGGTCCCCCTGAGGCACGTGCAGAGGTTCCAGGAGCTGAGCGAGGAGGAGGCCTGCGCCCTCTCCAGGACGCTCCTGAAGGTTTCCAAGGCGATCTCCAAGGCGCTCGGCGCCAGCTCGCTCACGATAGGGATCAACGACGGGCCGGACGCCGGCCAGGTCGTCCCGCACCTTCACGTGCACGTCGTGCCCAGGTGGAGGGGCGACGGCGGCTCGAACCTCCACTCGATATTCAGGGGAGCGCGCAGGCCGGAGCGCGTCAGCATGGACGAAATCGCCATGAGGATTTCGTCGAGCATTGAACGACTTTACAGCGCGGACGCTATGCTTTTTAGATCGAGGCGAGTTCATATCGCGTGCCGGAGGTCAGGTTCTGGCTCCTGGACGTGGCGAGCGGCGAGGGGACCGTCGACCTCTGGGGGGTCGCCGAGGGCGGGGAGCGCGTGGTGGTGAGCTTCCCCTTCATGCCGTACTTCTACTTGGTGCCCTCGCGGGGCGCAGGGCGCGAGGTCGGGGCGCGGGTTGAGGAGGTCGAGAGGTTCAGGCTGGGCAGGCCCCTGAGGTGCCTAAGGATATACGCCGACGATACCGCCAGAGCCGCGGAGGACGCGCTGAGGAGGGGCCTGGGCGACGCCTATGGATATGACCTGCGCCGCGCCGACCTCTTCCTGATCTCAACGGGACTCAGGCCGGGCTCCTGGGCGGTGGCCGAGGCCGAGCGCGCCGGGGAGCTGTGGGGCTACCCGGCCTATCGGGCCACGGGCAGCGTGAGGGCTGAGGAGGGGCGCGTGGCAGCGCCCGACCTCCGCGTGGTGTCGTTCAACCCGACGTACTTGGCGCGCCGCGCCTCGCCCAGGCCCGACAGGGACCCCGTAGTGGCCATCAGTTTGTATGATGGATCCTCGTCGCGGACGCTCATCGGGGACGAGCGCTCGATCCTGGAGTCGTTCGTTGACTATCTGGCCAGAGCTGACCCCGACGTCGTGGTGAGCTTCCAGGGCAACCGCGTCCACTGGGATTACCTGAGCAGGAGGGCGCGGGCCGCTGGGGTCAGGTTCTCGGTCGGGAGGGGCGGCTCCGAGCCGCACGGGAGCGTGTACGGGCACGTGTCGATAAGGGGGAGGGTCAACCTGGACGTGTCGGAGTTCGTGGAGGAGGTCCCGGAGGTCAAGCTGGAGAGGCTGGAGGAGCTCGCCAGGTACATGGGGATGAGCGTCCCGGAGGAGGCGCCGGAGGACTACGAGGTGGGGGATCTCTGGGAGAGCGACCGGGCCGCGCTCATCTCCTACTCCGAGTGGAGGGCGCGGGCCGCGCTCGAGATATTCTCGGCGATCTCGGACTACGTGTTCAGCCTCTCCGCCATAACCGGGATGCCGCCCGATCACGTGCTAACGGCCGCCACGGGGTTCAAGGTGGAGAACTACCTCATGAGGTTCGCCGAGCTCGAGGCGAGGGAGCTCATACCGCCCAGGAGGGAGTCCGCGCACATGACCTACCAGGGCGGGATGGTCCTCCAGCCGGAGCCCGGGCTCCACCACGACGTCGCGGTGCTCGACTTCAAGAGCATGTATCCTAGTATAATAATTAAATATAATCTGAGCCTGGAGACCGTGCACGAGGACGGGACGATCGAGGAGGGGAGGGAACAGGGGTTCCTGCCCAGGGCCCTGGAGCGCCTCCTGGAGGAGAGAGCCAGGGCGAGGAGCGAGGCGGAGCGCAGCCCCGAGGGATCGACGGAGCGCAGGGTCCTCGAGGCAAAGCAGAGGGCCCTCAAGAGGATAGCGAACGCAATATACGGCTACACGGGATGGTCAGGCGCCAGGTGGTACGCGCCACACGTTGCCGCGGCGATAACCGCGAAGGGTAGGGAGATAATCTCGTCGGTGATCTCCAAGGCGAGGGGCCTGGGGCTCAGGGTCATATACGGCGACACGGACAGCGTCTTCGTATCGAACGATGCGAGGAAGATTGACGAGCTGCTCGGCTGGATCTCGAGCGAGCTGGGGCTGGAGGTTAAGGTCGAGAAGGTCTACGTGAACGTGCTCTTCACAGAGGCCAAGAAGAGATACGCCGGCGTGACGGCGGACGGCAGGCTCGACGTGGTCGGGCTGGAGGCGGTGAGGGGCGACTGGAGCGGCGTCGCCAAGCGCGCGCAGGTCGAGGTGCTGGAGGTCCTGCTGAGGGAGGGCAGCGTCGAGAGGGCCGTCGAGAGGGCCAGGGAGTGGATAAGGCGCGTGAGGTCGGGGGATGTTCCCCTCAGGGACCTCGTGATATGGAAGCAGCTGACGAAGCCGCCGGAGGACTACGAGGCGACCGCCGCGCATGCGATCGTGGCAAAGCGCATGAGGGAGGCGGGGTGGGACGTGAGGGTAGGCGACAAGGTCGGATTCGTGGTGGTCAGGGGCCCCGGCAGGATCTACGAGAGGGCGAGGCCATACTTCGAGGTGACCGGCGACCAGGTCGACTGGGACTACTACGCGGATAAGCAGGTCGCGGCGGCCTGCGCCAGGATACTGGAGGCGGTGGGCGTCGACGAGTCGAGGCTGCTGGCGGCAGGAGGCAGGGGGCTGGAGGCGTTCTTCGGATGAGCGGCGATAGGGAGGCGTACGGCTCCGCGCTGAGGGAGGCGGCGCGCGCCCTCCGCGGAAGGGCCGGCGGCTCGGCCGTGATAGTGCACCACGACGACGCGGATGGCCTGGCTGCCGGGGCCATATCGCTGAGGATAGCCGAGGCCCTCGGGCTCAGGGCCCGGGCCGTCTGCATAGAGAAGATGCACCCGTCCATAGTCAGCATGATACACTCTATGGACGCCGAGGTCTTCATATACGCGGACATCGGGTCCAGCAGGGCGGATCTCGTGGCCGGCGCCATGCGGAGCGGGCAGCTGGTCGCGATCCTGGACCACCACGATCCAGCGCGCGTCTCCGGTGAGGGGCTCCTGCACCTCAACCCCGAGCTCTACGGTTACAGGGGCGAGGAGGACGTCAGCGGCTCGACCGCGGCCTACATGCTGCTGAGGGAGCTGTCGGCGGACGGCGCGACCGAGCTCGCGTGGGCGGCGGTGGTGGGCAGCGCTGAGGTGCCCGGGGACCTGAGGGGGCTCAACGCCGAGGCGCTGGCGGACGCGGTGAGGGCGGGGGACGTGGAGGTGAGGAGGGGGCGCAGGGGCGAGCGCTACTACGTGGTCCCGATCGATGAATATTGGGATGAGGCGTCCTCCACCTACACCGTGCTGGGGAGCGTGGGATACTACTCGGGCGGCCCGGCCAGGGCCGTCGAGGCAATCCTGAGGAGGGAGCTGCCCAGGGACGAGGCGTCCTCGCTCGAGGAGCTGCGCTCCAAGAGGTTCGAGGAGCTCTTCTCCAAGGTCTACAGGGAGGGGCTGAGGAGGATGAGGCACCTGCAGTGGATGGACGACGGAGGCATCCTGGACGGACTCGGCACGAAGGTGATAGGCACCTTCCTCAGCGTGCTGAGCCACAGGAGGATAGTTGACCAGGACAAATACCTGGTCGGGATGATGGAGTTCAAGCCCGAGATACCGGGGCTCGGCAGGATCGAGGGCAGGTGGATAAAGGCGTCCGTCAGGACGCCAGACGCGCTGCGCAGGCTCGTGGAGGGGGGCGGGGCCCCGCCCGCGTCCGAGCTCCTGGAGCTGGCGGCCGGGAGCGTGGGAGGGGTCGCTGAGGGCCACGCGTACGCCGCGAGCGGACTGCTGCCGCTCGACAGGCGCGAGGAATTCCTCTCGATAATGGACTCGGCCGCGGGGGAGCGGAGGCGCCGACCGAGGGGCGCGGCGAGATTAGGAAGCACCGAAGCTTTATCAGTGAGCGCGGGACGAAGCCCGGTGTGTCCGAGGAGATAGTCCTCGACGAGAGCGCCATCGTGAGTGGGCGCGCCGCCGAGCTGCTGAGGTCGATGAAGCCCAGCGCAGGGGCCGTAGTGGTCCCGAGGGCCGTTGTCGACGACCTGCAGGCCAAGGCGGCCAGGAACGTCGAGACGGGCATCGTGGGGCTGCGGGCCCTGGCGAGGCTGAGGGCGGAGTGCGAATCGTCCGGGGTGAAGTTCTACGTTCAAGAGGGCGCGGCCGGGGATCCGGGGAGGGCGGCCATAGAGGCCGCGAGGAAGCCAGGGGCCAGGCTCTGCACCGCGGATAGATCATTGCGCCTAGCGGCGGAGGTCCTGGGCGTGGGCTCCGAGGAATGCCCGCAGATCGCCGGAGGCGGCGCGGAGCCGCAGATGCTGGCCAGGTACTTCGATGAGGATACCATGAGCGTGCACCTCAAGGAGGGCGCGCCGCCGCTCGCCAAGAAGGGGAGGCCGGGGGACTTCAGGCTCGAGATCGTGGGGGAGAGCGAGGTCACCAGGGAGGAGCTGGAGGAGATCGCCGGCGCGGTCCTCCAGGCGGCCAGGACGTCCGCCGACTCCTTCGTGGAGATGGAGGCCAACGGAGCGACCGTCGTGCAGCTGGGGAATTACAGGATAGCTATAGTCAGGCCCCCGCTCTCGGACGGTCTGGAGATCACGGCCGTGAGGCCCCTCGTCAGGCTCAGCCTATCCGACTACGACGCGTCGGAGAAGCTGCTCGCCAGGCTCAGGGAGGGGGCGGAGGGCATACTGATAGCCGGCCCGCCCGGCTCCGGCAAGTCGACGCTCGCGGCGAGCCTCGCGGAGTTCTACAGGAGCCTGGGGAGGATCGTGAAGACCCTGGAATCCCCGCGCGACCTCCAAGTGGGGCCGGAGATAACCCAGTACGGGCCGCTCGAGGGCGACTTCGCCAGGACGGCGGAGATGCTCCTGCTGGTCAGGCCGGACTACACGATATTCGACGAGATGAGGAAGACTAGCGACTTCGAGGTCTACGCCGACCTCAGGTTGGCCGGGGTGGGCATGGTGGGGGTGGTCCACGCGAGCAGCCCCATAGACGCGGTGCAGCGCCTCATAGGGCGCGTCGAGCTCGGCATGATACCACACATCGTGGACACGGTGATATTCGTCAAGGCCGGAAGGATAGAGCGCGTCCTGGACCTCTCGCTGACGGTCAAGGTGCCGACCGGGATGACCGAGGAGGACCTCGCGAGGCCGGTGGTCGAGGTCAGGGACTTCGAGACCTCGGACCTCCTCTACGAGATATACACGTTCGGCGAGGAGAACGTGGTCGTCCCCGTGAGGGAGGCGGGGAGGGCGCGGCGGAGGAGGAGGGGTGAGGAGGGCGCGGAGGAGAGGCTCCTGGAGGTCCTCAGGTCGCTGGACCCCGATGCCGAGGTCGAGCTATCGGGCTCCAGGGCGATCGTCAGGATATCCAAGGAGAGCGTCCCGAGGCTGCTCGGGAGGGGCGGGAAGAGGCTCCTGGAGCTAGAGAGGGAGGTGGGGCTGAGGATCAGCATACAGCCCAGGAGGAGGCGCTGAGGCGCGGCGGTCCCGGCCCGCGCGACACGGCGTCGCCCTAGGTAGTAGTCGAGGACGCCGGGCCCCTCGAGCCTCTTCAGGAAATCCTCAGCGTCCATCAGGACCTTCCTCGAGTTCTCAAAGCCGACATCCCTCAGCGCCTCCTCGTAGGGCGCCCATTTGTATCCCTGGTGCTCCCATGACACGCGGACCTCGCCGCCGGGCGCCTCGGCCAAGAAGAACGTGACCTCCTTCCTGACCAGCTGACCCTCCTTCCTATAATAGTACGTTATTCTGCGCTCGAAGCCCTCGATGAACCTTACGCGTAGCCCCGTCTCCTCCATCACCTCCCTCCTGGCCGCATCGATGGGCGACTCGCCGGGCTCCACGTTGCCCTTCGGGAACTCCCAGTAGCCCGATGGGTACTTAAGCAACAGGTAGTTGCGGACGCCGTTAACGCGGCGAAACACTATGGCGCCCGCGCTCCTCTCCTCCAGCATCGCCGATGAGAAATTGTGTCGGCGCTCTCCAGATAAGCTTAGCTGGAGGCGGAGAGCCACTTCTTGAGGGCGTCGAACGCCAGGATCTTCGAGGGTGCGGGACTGCCGGCCGGCCCGGGCCTCTTCATGTAGAACGCGTTCACCTCATAGGCGGTCCCGCGGATCCCCCTCTCCAGCGCTATCTTGGCGAGCCTAGTTAGGTCGACGAGTATCCCGGCGAGCGCCGGGCTGTCGTTTATCCTGGCCAGCACGTACACGTCATCGACCGCGTTGTTGAAGCTCACGTAGCTCAGGTGCATCGCGACGAACTTCCTGTCGCCCAGCGGCTCCAGGTAGCCGGTCGGCTTTATGTAGTGCGGGGCATCGTACCCCAGTATGTCCTCGACCATCGCGCTCTTGGTGAGCTCCTTCATCATGTTCCTCCCGGGATCCGTGAGCGCCAGGAAGTCCGTGTTGCCCCCTATGTTGAACTGGACCACGAACTCCACCTTCCTGTTCCTCTCCGCCATGTGCTCCAGGAGGTCCGCGGTCAACGGGGTGGCGCCGGTCGCCCCGTCGTCCCCCAGCACGAGCGCCCCGCTGCTGCGGAACAGCTCGACGACCCCCTCGTCGTTCGCCAGGGGCGTGGGTATAGCGTTCACGAATGACGCGCCGCCGCGCCGGGCCGAGTGCTCGGCCAGCGCGTAGGCGTAGGCGTGGGACGCGGTGAGCCCGGCGCCGCCCGACTCCAGAGCCCTCCTGAGGGCCGCAGCTGATCCGAAGGCCTCCCCCTTCTCGGTCGTCATCACGTTCACTACGACGTCCACGCCGAGCGACCTCCAGTCGTCGATGAGGCTCCCCACGGCGCCCTCCAGGCCGAGGGACTCCTCGAGGCCCTTGGCGCTATATGGCATGCCCCTGGCGCTGCCCAGGTGAATCCCCCTCCTGACCTCTATGTCCTTGAGGGCTTGGGGTACCGGGAACTGGTCGCCCATCAGGGACTTTGCGACGTCGTACGCGCTTTTGCCCACCTTGGATTCGTCGACGTCGTAGGCCACGACGATGTCTATGTCATCGGGCCTGTACTTCAGCGGAAAGTTGGCCAGGGGGACCCCGTAGGGCTCCATGTCGCCCTCCTTGAGCCGCTCGAGCCCCGCCTCGAAGTGCGAGGCCACGAGGCCCTGACCGATAATCGCCAGGCGTATCCGCAAGCGCGACTCTTCCCGACGGGCCAGAAATAAAGGAATCGCCCCGGGGAGTCGCCGATGGCGGGGGCGCATACCAAGCCCGAGGCGCGCAGCGCGGCCTGCACGTGGTCAGCCAGATCCCCGTCGCGGAGGTAGCGCAGCGCGGCCCTGACGAACTCGCACGCGTCTTGACCGTCGAGCACGCCATCCATGTAGTACGAGATCGCCTGGAGAGCGAGCTCCAGCTTGTCGACCTGATGGACCAGGCGGGACTCCGGGGTTGCTCCCCTCTCATACTCGTCGTAGAGCCTCAGCAGCGCGTCGCCGTCCCCGAGCGAGCCCGCGATCGCGGCCAGGGCGGCGCGCTCCCTCGCGTGCTTCTCCTCCGGCCGGGCCTCCTCAGGCAGCAGGTCGCCGACCATCGACTCGGCCAAGTCGTGGATGGCGGCTAGGGCGGCGCACCTCGAGGGGTCGAGGCCCAGCCTCTCGGCCAGCACTATCGAGAGTATGGACACCATGAGGGAGTGGTCAGCGACGCTCTCCACGTCTGCCGATGGGGCCCGCTTGGCCCAGCCCGCCCTCCTGATGACCTTGAGCTTGGATGCGACGCGGTAGAATCCGAATAGATCCACGCCGGGCGAGGGCCGGCGGTGAATATAAAACCTGAGTCCGAACCCCGTGGACCATGGCCGGGGAGCCTAGGTATCTCGTCGAGGTCATCGAGGCCGAGAAGCCCCCTAGGATCCCCCCGGAATACACGGAGGGGCTGAAGGGGGTGCTGAGCGCCAAGAGGATATCGGCCCTGAAGAAGGAGGTCGTCAACTGCCCGGTGATCGGTTCACAGGTCCCATTCCTGGTGTGCTTCCAGTGCCCGAGCTTCCTGAGGCGGGTGAAGGGCACCGTGCAGTGCGCGGGGAAGGATCCGCCCCGGTGGCCGCCGAGCCGGTCGGGCGACTCCTCGAAGCGCCGAGATCCGCCCGGGCGACAACAGCTGCGCAGGCCAGTACACCAGCCGGCCAAATGCCCAAAGCGCTGCGAAAGGGAGGCATTGCCAGGGCGCGCGAGCCCTCTCGGGGGAGCTCGCAGGAGCGACGCGCGGCTTCGCCCATGTCTGGAAGACCCCCTGCGCGAGGGGCATGGCGCGCAGGCTTCCATCTCTGGAGATTTCCGCGCCCACGCACCTACACGCATCGCCGAATACACCGAGGCATAAGCTGACCTCGCCTCTTCCAGTGGCGGGCTTTCCGCCGAACTGATCGACCCAGCGAAGTCAGCCATGGGAGGAGGCGACGGCTCCTCCGCGGGAAGCGAGCTTCGAGGGGACGCCAACGGGGCAGCGCCCGTGAAGGGGGTGTAACCCTTAAGATCTCAGGAACCCTCGCCCCTTCAGGGCGGGGGATCGGTGTCCGAAGGAACCCGGAGGGCCATCAGGGCCGCGCTGGCCTCGAACCTCGTGCTCCTAGTGCTGAAGTCGGCCGCGGCGATCCTCACCGGCAGCTCGGTGATGGTCGCCGAGTCCCTGCACTCGGTCGTCGACTCTATAAATCAATCATTCCTGGCGGTGGGCCTGAGGCTGAGCTCGGGCGGGGGCAATGGCTCTTTCCCCTTCGGCCGCGGCAGGGAGCAGTTCTTCTGGTCGTTCGTGGCGGCCATGAGCACCACGACGATATCGGGCACCCTTGCCGTGCTCGAGGGCGCGGAGAAGCTCATCTACGGCGAATCGCTCAGGGATCTATGGGTTGCGCTTGCGATAGTACTAGCGGGCCTCACCCTAGAGGGCACCGCGCTGGCTGTCAGTTTCCGGTCCTTTGAGCTGGCTAGGCGCTCCGAGGGCTTCCGGAGCAGGCTATCCTACGTGCGCTCGACTAGGAATCCCACGCTCCTCGCGGCGCTCTTCGAGGACATGGCCTCCGTGTCGGGGCTCCTGGTCGCACTGGTATCGCTCCTCCTGGTCATGCTGACCGGCGATGTAGTCTACGACGCTCTGGGCTCCATAATCGTGGGGGCGATACTGGCATTCTTCGGGCTATCCCTAGCCAGGGAGGCCAAGGGCCTCCTAGTTGGCGAAGGCCTCCTGCCGTCGGAGCTGCAGCGCATAATCGGCGTGGTGTCGTCCCACCCGGCCGTGGCTCGCGTGATCGACGTCCGCGGCACGTTCCTGGGAGTGGACTCCGCCATCCTTGGCGTGGAGGTGAACTTCAGGGACGGCCTGACGACTGATGAGATAGAGTCTGCGATAAATGAGTTGGAGTCCAGGATAAGGCGGGTGTTCCCGCAGGCGAAGTACGTCTACGTCGAGGCCGAGGAGATCCGCGGCCGCTGATGAGCTTCAGGTACTCGGACACCCTGCCGGCCGGGTCCGCGCTCCTTGTTATGTCCCTCCCCACAACCAGCACGTCCGCTCCGGCCTCCAGCGCGCTCGATGCGGCCTCCAAGTCCATGCCGCCGGCCACGGCCACCCTGAAGCCGGCGTCCTTCAGAGCCTTTATCGCTGACCACCTCCTCCCCCTGCCGGCCGACTCCTCATCTATCCCCCTGTGTATCACGATGACGTCAGCGCCCTCCGCCTTCTTAACCAGCGCCGCGGGGTCCTCCAGCCCTATCGAGTCCACGAATGACATCATGCCCTTCCTCCTGCACTCTTCGATGAAAGACCTCACGGTCTCTATGGGCGCCACGCCGCTTACCACCGCCGCATCGGCGCCCGCCTCAGCGGCCATCGAGACCTCCAGCTCCGCGGTGTCCATCGTCTTGAGGTCCACGACCACAGGCGCCCATGGCGCCATCTCGGATATCCTCCTAACTACGTAGATTCCCTCGCCCTTAATCAGTGGAGTTCCGGCCTCGAGCATCAGCCTGGAGCCGGAGAGGCTGGACAGTGAGCCCACCACGCGCCTCGCTTCCGCCCATGAGGTGAAGTCGAGCGCCACCTGCAGAGACGGAAACTCCACAGCCTTCGCCACGCCCCCATCGGAGCAACCCATAGTAAAAACCATTTCGCGCTGGCGCGATCAGCGGTCAAACTCCTCTATAGATAGTTCCACGATTAAATAGGAAATTGGGCAAGAATTTATATTCGCCTGCCTTCCAGGATGACAGAGGAGTGAATTGTCGAGCGGGCCTCCCTGCCCCAAGGGGTGATTCGCGATGAGCTTCTATGTGGGCGAGACGGAGCTTCAGATGAGACGTCGCATATTGATGACGCTGCAGGACATGACCAGGAGGCTGCTCGATGGCACGAGGTCGCTCGTCTCGATGTACGAATCGCTGCTGAACGAGGACTCGGGCAGCGTGGAGGCCTACAGATCCGAGATCTCGAAGGCCGTCAGCGACGTGGAATCATACAGGAAGTCGCTGGTCAGGCAACTGAGCGAGGTGGGTGCTATGCTGATAAATCGGGAGGACGTGCTGAGGACCGCCTTCATGCTCGAGGAGATGGCCAGCTATCTGGACAGCCTCGCGTTCAGGATCTACGCCGGCCGGCAGTATCTGTCGGGGATAGGCCCTCTCGGTGACAAGCTCAGGGACATGATGAACCAGACGCTGAACGCCATCACCAGGCTGAACGACCTGAGCAGGGCGCTCCAGATAAACCCCGGCAAGATAGGCGAGCTGGCGTCCCTCGTGGAGCGCGAGGAGAAGAATATGGATGGGCTGTATAGGGATGCGCTGACGGAGAGCTTGGCCAAGATAAAGGACTTCAAGCAATTGCTGGTCTACAGGGACGTCGTGGAGAGGGTGGAGAGGGTGGCGGACCTCTCGCTGAGCGCCTCCGAGATGCTGATGATAGTGGCGCTCAGATTGTGATAAAAAAGGCAACCCTCGCCCTTCAGGGCAGGGATGGGGTCAGAAAAGTGAAAGATGAATATCGCCTCTGCCAGTGGCGGATAAGGTTAGATCGAGAGACCACTCCTTTGAGATGCTCCCTGGCCAACTTCTCGAAGATGGGGGGTGGGGAGGATGTCATTGGTGCGTTTTATCAGTTAATCAAAAATATAGCGGGCCAGGGCTCTGCGCATTCGGGCATGAGGATCTATTACCACCCGACGTGCGCCTCGAGCTACAGGGTGCTGGGTGAACTCTCTAGGAGGTCCCTACTGGATAGGGTGGAGCTCGTGAGGGTCTCGCACGTGGCGCCGACTCGCGCCTTGGCCGAGGAGATCTGGAGCGTCCCGTGGCTAACTGACGACGGAGGGCCCCTCGCGACCGACCCCATAGAACCGGAGGAGGCAGCATCGATCGTGGAGCTCGGAAGGGCGCGCCTGCCGGAGGAACCCATGAGGGCATTCATGTCGGCTGTGCTGGCCAGCCTCTACGCATCCGCGCTGACGTACGTGCACGGATCCCTGAGGGCGGTGGCATCGCGCAGGTTCGCCGAGGCCGCGCTCAGGAGCAGGCTCGGAGGGCCCGACGCTGGGGAGCTCATCGGAACAATCCTGAGGGAGGATCCGGCACTCGTCGAGGATTACCGCGGCAAACTTATGCGCACGTTATCGTACGGCGTGGTGAGGACCCTCTGGTGGGCCGGTGGCGGGGTGAGGCCGGAGGAGCCTCCGAGCGAGCGCGAGGTGGGGCTATGGCTGCTCTCGAGCGCGAGCCTGGGCAGGGTGGGGCTCCCCGACGCGCCGCACACTGTGGCCTCGCGCGCTCGCGAGCTCGCGGAGGCCGTGCGGAGCGACTTCGAGCGCCTGGCGAGGAAGGTGGACGAGGAGCAGTCAGCAATAATGCACGATTCCGAGTACTGGGCACTCGTGAGGCGCACGCGCGCCGAGGTATAGAATGGCCGGCGCCCCCTGGTCCATTCGTGGTAACGCGATCGCGGCCTCCACCACTCGAACGCGAGGTAGCGCGTGCGCCTCTTGCCCACGATGGCCAATATGAACCTCTTCCTGACGGCTGTGGCAAGCCTCCCGGCCAGTATTATGTAGTTGGCCGTCAGGGAATCACCCGGCCGGAGCACGTGCACCAGAAAGGGCGCGTGATCTATGCCGGGGCCCCTCTCGTACACCGCGAAGTCGCTCCCGAACTTTATTCCGGCGCTCACCACGTAGCCGGAATCCCTGAGCTCCCTGTAGACGCGATACTTCTCCTCGAAGTACCTATCGGCGACGGCGCACCTCCTCCTCAGAGAGGCGCGCCCGATCCGCCTACCAGCCGCGTCCAGCAACAACAGGCGCCCCGACTCGATCAGGTAGCGCGCCTCGAAGAGGTCCAGTGTGAGCGGCTCATCGAAATCCGGCCCCCTAGGCTTGGGCACACCGAGCGGCTTGCCGAAGAAGCCATCCGAGAATAGGCTGCGCGCCTCGACCGGATCCGGCACTAGGACGCGGTCGCCCAGCAACACCCCCTTGGCTGGCGTGCCCATTCCAGTTGACCTCCTCCCGCCCTGAAGGGGCGAGGGTTCCTGAGATCTTAAGGGTTACACCCCCTTCACGGGCGCCGCCTCCTCCCATGGCTGACTTCGCTGGGTCGATCAGTTCGGCGGAAAGCCCGCCACTGGAAGAGGCGGGGTAGCTCACCAGACACGCTACTCCCATCGAAGAATATGTCCCTTGCCCGGCGCCCCCTTAGGTGCCCTCCGAGGAGGCGGGCTCCTCGATCTTCTTCACCTGGCTCCTGTACATCTCCACGAGCTCCTTCACCGTCGTGGCGTCCTCGGGCCCCTTGTCGGATCTGAGCCTGCCGGTGTACCTGGGGAACCTGAGCGCCAGCCCCGCGTTGGGCCTCACCGCGCCCCAGGCGGCGGTGTGGATGGGGCTCAGCGTTATCTCAGCGGCCAGTACCTCAATGACCACCTGCGGCACGAACCAGACGTCGGCCTCCATCCTCGAATCCACGCGCGGGTGGCGATGACTTATGACGTACTGCTGCAGCATCTCGTGGAAGTTCCTCAGGTCCTCGTCTGTGAAGCCCGTCCCCACCTTGCACACTGTCTTGAAAGTGTCGCTGTCGGGGTCGTACGCTGCCAGCAGATAGGCGCCGTATACTCCAGCCCTCTTGCCCCTCCCGTGGAATGCCCCCACGATCACGAGGTCTACGGTGTCCGTCATCTCGCTCCTGTACTCGCGCTTCAGCTTTATCCAGGACCACTCACGGGCGCCCGCCCTGTAGACGCTGTTCGGATCCTTCACCACCAGCCCCTCGCACCCCCTCTCTATTGCCTCCATCATGAACCGCTCGATCTCTTCAGGATCCTTGGTCATTATCATCGGCGCCAAGTTTATGCGGTCGCTGGGACTCACGAGCTCCTCCAGTTTCCTCCTCCTCTCGGTGTAGGGCTTCGTCGTGTAATCCACGCCATCCGCATATATTAGGTCGAACAGGTACAGCGAGACGGGGTACTCCTCCATCGCCTTCTCTATTCCGTACTTGCGCCTCCTGTGCATCAGCTCCTGGAAGGGGAGGAACTCGCCGGTGTCGGCATCGAACGCCACGCCCTCGCCCTCGACTATAATCTCATTGGACCTGAGGCCGGACCTCGCGATCTCCACCACATCCGGATAATGCGACGTTATGTTCTCGAGCCTCCTGGAGAAAACCATGACGCTGTCGCCCTTCCTGTGGACCTGCATGCGCTCGCCGTCGAACTTGTACTCGGCGGCGACCGTGCCGCCTATCTTCTCGAGGATCTCCTGCGGGCTGCTGAGCCTCTCGGCTAGCATGGGCCTCAGGGGCCTCCCCACGGTTATTCCTATCGACTGCAGCCCCGCCAATCCCTGGGAGGCGGCGGTCCTGGCCACGAGGCCGAGGTCGCTCGAGACGTTGTAGGCCCTCTCGACTATCTCGCGCGCCTCCTTCGAGCCCCCGAAGGCCACGGCGAGCGCGTCGAGCACCGTGTAGTCGGCCACGCCGAGCCTGAGCCTGCCCATCACGATCCTGGCCAGGTAGCGGGCCTCGAGCGGCTCGGCGTCGTTGAACAGGCTGGCCAGCAGCTTCACCTTGGCGTCCTGGGCGCCCTCCCCCGACATCTTGGCCACCCTCTCGAGCGTGCTGTACACGCGACGGACGGTCAGCTGCTCGCGGAAGAGCACCACCTGCTTCCTGGACGCCACGGCCTCCTCCGCAGCCCTCCCGACGTCACCCAGCCTCTTGTACAGGTCCTCCACGCGGTCCTGAGGGAGCCCCGTGGCCAGCGATATCGACCTCAGCAGGAGCTTCTCGCCGACGCCCAGCTCCACGCCTACGAAGTCGGGGTACAGCTTGCCCTGCATGAGGTACACTATCTCGTCCAGTATTTCCGGCGGGGAGCGCTTGAAGAGGTCTATCAGCATCTCCGTCAGGGCGTTCCTGCTGGTCACCTCCTCCATCCCCTGGAACGCCTCAGCCAGCGCCCTGAAGGGAAGATCCTCCGACATGCGGCATTATTCCAGCGGATTCCCTATAAACGCTTGCCGAGGCCGCATGGGGCATCCGCGGATGTCCATGAGATAAATCGGGCATCAGAGGGACCGCCGACCCTCCTCATTTGTGAGCTACCCCGCCCTTCAGGGCGGGGCTTCCCGCTTCACTGCCCCACATTGCCCGCGGCCCTCGGCCATGGGCAGGGGGCGGGGCTCCGCAGGCGCCGCGGGTGGCTCCCACCCTGCCCTCCTCAGCGTGTTGAGGGGCGCGTAGCAATCGCGATCGGCCCCCCAGCCGCGGGCCGGGCGACAGGGTCTTCGAGCGCCGGCGTCAGATCGCGTTCACGAATCCGCGCTCGTAGCACGCCTTCGCGGAACCTCCGCCTGGCGCCGTGGAACCGGTCGGCGATCCCCTGCGCCACCTGGGAGCGGAGCCGCTGGTAGTACTCGCTCCGCTTCCTCAGGTCCAGCGCCAATGTCTCAGTTCCGTGAGGGTCAGGCCCCTCCCCTTCCTGCGGTGGAAATCTATATCCGCCCGCCGCAGGACATTGTGGATCTCGCATGCCAGCCTCAACTGGGCCCTTAACGCCCCCGACGTCCGCTGGCCCGCGCGCGCCCTGAAGCGGAACCCCACGGCGGGCATCGTGAAGGCGTAGGAGGCATCGCCCTTTAAGCCATTCCCATCATCCCCGCCATGAATGGCGAGGTTTTTTCTACCACGTCTTATATTTATAAACGCGGCATCCCGCGCTCCCGGTGTGAGCGATAGGCTGGCGCTGGAGGGAGGAAGGCCGGCGGCCCACCGTCCCATACCGATATCCAAGCCGCTCATAGGCGAGGAGGAGGCGGATGCCGTCAGGGAGGTCGTCCTGTCGGGGAACCTGAGGGAGGGCAGGAGGGCTCGGGAGCTCGAGTCGCGCCTTGCGGCATACATAGGCGTGAAGCACGGGGTGGCCGTCAACAGCGGGACGTCATCGCTGCTGGCCGCATACATGGCGGCGCTCGAGAGGGGAACCGAGGTCGTCATGCCCGCATTCACGTTCGTGGCCACCGCGAGCGCGGCGGCCCTAGCAGGACTCAAGCCCGTGTTCGCGGACATCCGGCTGGACACGTATGAGATGGACCTCGAGGACGCGGCGGCGCGCATGTCGCCCAGGACCAGCGCGCTGGTCCTCGTCAACCTCTATGGCCTCCCGGGCGACGCGAGGGCTTACAGGAGGCTGGCGGACGAGCGCGGCGTCAGGCTGGTGATAGACTCCGCGCAGGCGCTGGGGGCCCTCGTGGACGGCAGGGAGGCGGGGGCCTATGGGGACCTCTCCTGTTACAGCTTCTATCCAAGCAAGAACATCACGACCGGCGAGGGCGGGCTGGTGGCCACCGACGACGACGAGCTGGCGGACAGGGTCAGGCTCATCAAGGACCACGGGCAGCGCGGCCCCTACGTCCACGAGGTGCTGGGGCTCAACCTGAGGATGGGGGAAATGGAGGCTGCCATAGGGCTCGTGCAGCTCTCCAAGCTGGAGCGCATGATAGAGGCCAGGAGGAGGAACGCGGAGAGGATAGCCAGAGGGCTCTCGGGGATACCGGGCCTCCACCTACCCGTGGAGCCGCAGGGGAGGCGCCACACCTACAACCTTTTCACCGTGAGGATAGATCCCGAGCTGTACAGGGTCGACAGGGACAGGATAGTGGAGGCTATCAGGGCCGAGGGCGTGGACGCCAGGGTGTACTACCCGGTGCCGCTGCACATGCAGCCTGCATTCGGGCGGCGCGGGACGGGCGATGTGAAGCTGCCGAACTCCGAGCTCGCCGCCAAGACCGTCTTCTCGCTGCCCTCGCACCCCGCGCTGAGCGATCAGGACGTCGAGGACGTGATAGCTGCGACCACTAAGGTGCTGGACGCGTACCTCAAGAGGTGATGCCACTGGACCTATCGGGCATCGGGCCGGAGGGCATCTCCAGGGAGCTGAGGACCGGAGGTATACGGGTAGTCATCTACGGGCTGGGGCTCGTGGGATCCGCCATAGCGGCCGTGTGGCTCAGGTTCGGAGCGCACGTGATCGGGGTCGACAGGGACCCTGAGGTCGTCAGGCGCGCCTCCATGGGCATCGGGCCGCCCGGGGAGCCGCTGGTATCCGAGGCGTTCGGCGCCGGCCTGTCGGAGGGGAGGTTCTCGGCGGTGACCGACGAGCGCCAAGCCGGGGCTCCACCGGGACCTAAGGTGCGGTTCCTGGCGGTGCCCGTCACATGGTCATCGGGCCGCGTCGTGCTGGATTACCTGGAGGACGCCATGCGCGCGGCCATGCTCTACGCCAGCGATGGGGACGCCATAGTGGTCAAGTCGACGGTGCCCATCGGGACGACCCGCCGCCTGGCGAGCGCCGCGGCCGGCAGCGTGGGGCGCAGGCCGGACGTCGACGTCTTGGTCGCGTACAGTCCGGAGAGGATATCCGCGGGGAGGGCCGTGCTGGACATAGAGGAGCATTATCCCGCGATAGTGTCGGGAATAGGCCCGAGGAGCGCGAAGTTCGCCAGGGACCTCTACAGCCTAGTGGCCAAGGCCGGCGTGATGGCCTTGAGCTCGCTGGAGGCCGCTGAGGCAGAGAAGATTTTCGAGGGCGTCTACAGGGACGTGAACATAGCCCTGGCCAACGAGCTGGCGAGGGTCGCCGACTCCTACGGGCTGGACTTCGAGGAGATCAGGCGCGCGGCGAACAGCCAGCCTTACTCGCACATACACGCGCCCGGGCTCGGCGTGGGCGGCGCCTGCATACCGATATACCCATGGTTCCTCTACGAAAACGCCGTGCATGCGGGCGTCGTGCCCGAGCTCACGCTCACGGCCAGAAGAATAAATTTGTCGATGCCGGAATTCTTCGCGTCCTTCCTGGAGAGGGAGCTGGGCGGCCTGAAGGACAGGAGGGTGGCCGTGCTCGGGCTGGCCTTCAGGGGCGACGTGGCGGACAGCAGGCTGAGCCCCACGTACGACCTAGTGCTGGGGCTTCTGAGGAGGGGCGCGGCGCCGATAGTCCACGATCCGCTGATAGGCAGGGATGAGACCCTCGAGAGGCTGCACGTCAGGCTGACCAACGACCTGAAGGAGGCCCTCTCCGGCGCCGATGCGGTCGTGGTCGCGACGGATCACTCGGCCTACAGGGGGCTGACCGGCGATGAGCTGCGCGCGATGTCGGGCGGCAACCCCCTGGTGCTCGACACCAGGCGCGTGCTGAGGCCGGAGCTCCTGGGCGGGATCCGCCTGCGCCAGTTCGCTGGCGGGCGGCGAGCGCTCACGGAGCCGCGGCCGCCCCGCGGTCGCGCAAATCCACGACCAGCGCCGGCCTGGCCGGCAGGGCCTGGGAGGCCTTGGTGGCGCCAGACGACCCTTCGTCCTCGATCTCGACCGGCATCCCCAGCTCCGACGAGAGGAAATCCCTGGCCTCCAGGAGGACCGCGCGCTCCAGGTCCCTGTCCACGAACCGCGAGATGAGTCCCGGATCGCGCGCGAGCGCGGCCGCGACGGCGCTGGCGCGCGCCCTGAGGCCGGGATCCAGCTTGCGGATCGCGCCCGAGATGGCGTCGCCCAGCCTCTGCCCGGAGGAGACCGCGCTTCTCACGGACTCGAAGAATGAGTACTTCCACGGATCGGCGATTATCACCCTGAGGCGCTCGGGGCTCCCCCTGATGAGGGACATCACGTGCCTCGCATCTTCCAGGGTCCTCATGACGACGGCCTCCGCGGCCTCTAGCTCGGGCTTCACCTTGGACGGGTCGGCCTCCGGCCACTTAGCCGTGCTCACCAGGCCCTCCTTGCCTATGGCGCTCCAGATTTCCTCCGCGACGTGCGGAGCGAAGGGCGCCAATATGAGCGTCTGCACCTCTATGAATTCCCTCATAAGGTCCCGATTGGGCGTCCCGCTCCTCCTGAGATACCACCTGAACTTGTTCTGAAGCTCGTGGAAGCCCAGCACCAGCGCGCTCCTGAAGCGGGTCTCGCTCATCAGGGCGTCCACGTCCCTCAGGATGCGGTTGAGCACGCTCTCGAACCAATCGTCGACCCTCAGCCTCCCATCCCTGCCCTTCCCGTAGTTGGCCACCGCGAACTCGTACCAGGAGTACAGATCGTCCACCGCGCCCTCGGCGACCTTCGGGTCAAAGCTGGGGTCCTCGAGCCCCGGATCCCCGGCGAGCGCCTCGGCGATCCTGGTCGCGTCCGCCCCCCACCTCCTCACAGCGTCCCTGACCAGTATGAAGTTGCCGGCGGTCTTGGACATCTTCCTGCCCTCGACCGTCACCCAGCCATTGATACCTATCCCGCGCGGCCAGAGCTCCCTCGGGAATATCGCCACGTGGTGGAAGATGAAGAATACCAGGTGATTGTACATCAAGTCCTTCCCCGAGTTCCTGAAGTCCACGGGATACCAGTAGAGGAACTCCGACCTCATAGCCCTGATCAGGTCCTCCCTCAGGCCCGTCGCTGACGATATCGCGGATGGATCCCCCTTCCCCAGGAACACGTAGTCGAAGAGCTCGGGCGACAGGCGCGAAGGGTCAATCCCATACTGGTCGGGATGCTCGAGGTACTTCGCTATTGTGTAGTAGGCCATGTAGATCGTGGAATCGCTGAGGCTCTCGATCACCCACTCCTCGTCCCACGGCAGCGGGGTCCCGAGCTCACCCTTGTGGGCGCAGGCCCAGTCCTGCAGCCAGTCCACCTGCTCGTGGAACGTGCCCCGCACCTCCTCGGGATAGAATCTCATGCCGTCCACGCACTCGTGCGCCAACGATTTCCAGGCCGGATCGGAGTATTTGAGGAACCACTGATCCTTCACGAGCTTCACGTGGGTCCTGGCCCCGCAGCGGCAGTAGACGCGCCGCGGCAGGGTGTAGATCTTCAGGGCGTGGCCCTCCCTCAGGAGCCTCTCCGTGAACGCGGCCTTCCCGTCCCTCACGCTGAGGCCCGAGAGGTCGCCGAAGGCGCCGCCCAGGCGCCCGCTGTAGTACTCGAGCGAGTACACCTCATTGGTGGCGTGCTCCAGCCTGGGATCGCTCTGATCCCTTATGCCCAGCCGCTCGACGACCTCGACCGCCGGGGCTTCCCCGTGCCCCTCCACCATTATGACGCCGCGGGGCTCCAGGCCGTCGACTAGGGCGCGATCCAGGCCGAAGCGCGATGGGTCGGCCTTGAGATCGCGCAGCGCGACGTAGTCGTAAGGCGCATGGGCCGGCACGGACATCACTATGCCCGTCCCCATCTCGGGATCGACGAACAGCGCGGGGAGGATCGGCACGCGCTGGCCATTCAGAGGGTTCACGGCGAAGCGGCCGACCAGCTCCGACCCCCTCACGCTGCCGAGCACCTCCACTTCGTGGTCCTGGTCGGCCAGCTCGTCGAGGGAGTAGCGCGACGTGACCCACGTCTCACCGTCGACGCGCGCGATCGAGTACTCGGCGTCCGGCCTGACCCATATGTTCGTGGCGCCTGGTAGGGTCTCCGGCCTGTACGTCAGGCATGGGTATATGAGCCCATCCTCGCCGGCGAACTTCACTATGATGGCGTCCTCGGGCCCTATCCCGACGTACTCGTCGGGCCTGTCGTGATCCCCTACGACCTTCCCCTCCTTCGGGCACCACACGACGGGGTGGGATCCCTTGACCACCAGCCCCTTCTCCCTGAGCTTGAGGTACTGCCACCTGACGAATGCACTGTACGATGGATTCATGCTAGTCGTGTGGAACTCGCGCCGCCAATCGATGCTCAGCCCTACGCTCTTCAAATCGTTCCTCCATGCTGCCGAAAAATATTTGACCCAATGCGTGGGATCGCCAAATTTATGTAACTCCTCCTCCGGTATCCCCATAGACTTGAGGTTCGATATCTGCCGCTGATCCCCCTCCCTCACCCTGAGGGCCGCGGACACTATGGGGCCGCCCGTGGCGTGCCAGCCCTGGGCGAACAACACGTTGTAGCCCTTCATCCGCATGTACCTGGCGAGGAACTCGACCCTGAGGAGCGTGAAGAGCGACCCTATGTGGGGGGGCGCGTTGACGTAGGGGAAGGGGAAGGTGACCATGAACTTGGGCCTCTGATCGGGCTCCGACCTGAAGACCCCCCTCTCCTCCCACACGCCCTGCCACTTAGCCTCCAGCGACCTCAGAAACTCCAACTTGGCGTCTCTCGACCGCTCGCCAGCCGCAGAAGCAATGAGCGGCGGCGGCCGCTATGCCGATTTAAATTTTGCCTCGCCGGGGTTGGGCCGGCTCGAGCTCACGAGGTCGGCGGCGCGCTCCGTGGGCCGCCGACGCGGGAGAGGAACTCGGCCCGCTCGGCGGCGCTGACCTCGAATGCCCCCTCGAGCACGCGCCTCGTGCCCTCCGTGACCTCCCGCCCCCTCCTCCTCATCATCCTGCCCGCTATCTCGATCGCCTTCTCCAGCGCGAGCTCCGACGTGCCTGGCGAGGTCGACCCGGAGTAGATGACGAAGGGCGGCACGTCCACGTCGACGAGCCCATGAGCGTGGCTGGCCCCCCCGATGGACTTGCCGGTGTATATCAACGTCCCGATCGCTATCTTGGCGTGGTCGCCGATGAACGCCCCCAGCTTCACCAGCCCTGTGTCCCTGCGGGGCCTGCCCGCCCTGACGATGCCGTAGGTGTTCTTGAGGTCGCTGGTGACGGCACCCGCCCCTATGTTCACCCACCGCCCCACGTAGCTGTGCCCCAGGTAGCCGAAGTGCGCCTTGTTGGAATACCCCGCCACTATCGACCTCTCGACCTCCCCGCCCACCCGGCACATCTCGCCTATGTATGTGTGCGAGTTTATCCTGGCGGAATGTAACACGGTGCCCCTGCCTATGTAGGCGGGCCCCTCGATCCTGGAGAACGCCTCTATGCGCGCGTCGTCCGCTATGAGCACGGGACCCCTGGAGACGTCTATGACCACCGGCTCCTCCACGTAGACGTTGGCGCCGTACACGATGTCACCCTTCCCGCCCCAGGACCCCAGCGCCTCCACGAGCTCCCAGGGGCCCTTGATGAGCGCGTCCATCTCGATCCCGGCCCAGCGCCCCCGGAGGAGCTTCCCGAGGTCCAGCTCGTCCGCGCGCAACCTGGCGGCCACCAGCCTCCCGCCGTCCACGACGGGCCTGCCCTCCCGCTCCGCGAGCCTCAGCGCGTCCCGCACGGCGCCCGGCCTTATCCCGGCGTTGAGCACCATTACGCTCCCCGCAAGGTCCTCCACCCTGGTCGCCTTCCCCGGGTAATTCTCCCTCAGGTAGTATTCGAACCTGGGCGGCATCAGGAGCGCCCCCACGTCGCCGGCGGCTTCCGAGATCATCCGGTAGAGCTGCCTGGGCCCGTACATGAGCTCGTGGACGGGGGTCGTCAGCGAGAGGGGGCTCAGGGGGTCCGGGTACTCCTCCTGGAACAGCGCCAGGGTCCCCGAGGCGCCGGAGCTCAAGGTATTTCACCCATGCTGCTCAGGAACTCCCTGTTGGCCCTGAGGTAGGAGGACCTGTCCCCTATGTCGATGAAGGTCCCCTCGGACTTGTAGGCGTAGATGGGCTCCCCCGCGGACATCGCGGCCCTGAATGCCGCGTCCATCCCGTAGGGGACGCCGCTCGGTATGTAATTGAGGAACTCCTTCTCCATGACGTAGCATCCCACGTTGACCCACCCGCCCACCTCGGGTTTCTCGTTCCACCTCAGGATCCTGCCGTCCTCCCCCACGTCGACCAGGCCGTACCTCATCCTAGTGTAATACCTCATCAGCATCATGGTCGCGAGGGCGCCCTTAGCGTCGTGGAACTCGATCATCGGCCTGAGGTCCGCGCGGGGCAGCACGTCGCCGTAGAGCAGCACGAATCTGCCGTCTATGAGGCCCTCGGCGGTCTTCAGCTGGCCGGCGGTGCCCATCGGCCTCCTCGACTTGGCGTACTCTATCTTAACGCCGAGGTCGGAGCCGTCCTCGAAGTAATCCTCCACGATCTTCCCCATGTATCCCACCGCTATCACGAACTCGGTTATCCCCTGCCCCTTCAGCCACTCTATAGCGTGCTCCAGCAGGGGACGGTCGCCCAGGGGCAGCATGGGCTTCGGCGTCAGCAGGGTGTAGGGCCTCAGCCGCACTCCGAGCCCCCCGGCCAATATAACCGCCTTCAACGCCCAGCCGATGGCGCGTCCGCCAATTAACGTTGCCGGCGCGCAACGGCGAGCTACCCCGTCCTCGAGGGCAGGCCTCTCACCGCATAAGGATAAAATAGTGTAACGGGAGGAATGGTTAGTGTGGACGCCGGGGCCCGCGGGTTCAGATTCCTGAGGGGGCTGCTGGGCAGGAGGCCCGGGAGCCGCGCCGAGGAGGGCGCCGGGGCCCGCTCGCCCGAGGAAACGGAGGAACTTCCCCCTCTGAGGATAGTCCAGGTGGATGAACTGAAGGGCGACAACGCTCACTCGAAGGCGGTGATAGCATACGTCGAGGAGAGCGGCGAGTACATGTATTATGTTATCGAGCCCAGGCTGAGCCCGGAGGACGCGGAGACGCTGGCGAAGCTCAAGGAGCTGCTCCAGTACGTCATCGACGCGCCCAGGGACCGCTTCAAGAGCAGGGATGAGGCGGAGGCGTATGTCGAGGACGGCGCGCTGAAGGCGCTCGCGAAGTTCAAGATCGACGTGCCGAGGAACCGCCTGGAGAAGGTGCTCTACTACCTGAAGAGGGACACCGTTGGCTTCGGCAAGATAGACGTCATGATGAGGGATCCCTACGTGGAGGACGTGAGCTGCGACGGCGTGGGGGTGCCGATATACGTGTGGCACAAGGACTTCGAGTCCATAAGGTCCAACGTCTCGTTCAACACGCAGGAGGAGCTGAACTCCGTCGTCCTGAGGCTCGCGTACATCTCGGGGCGCGCGGTCTCGCTGGCCAACCCGATACTGGACGCGACGCTCCCGGACGGGAGCAGGGTGAACGCCGTCCTCGGGGGACAGGTCGCGACCAGGGGCGGCAGCTTCACGATAAGGAAATTCACGGAGAAGCCGTTCACCATAACCGAGCTCATAACCAGGGGCACCCTGGACTATTACACTGCGGCCTACTTCTGGGAGCTGATAGAGCACAAGAGGAACATAGTGATAGCTGGCGCGACGGCGAGCGGCAAGACCACCACCCTCGGGGCGCTGGCGAACTTCATACACCCGGACTACAAGGTGGTGACGATAGAGGACACGAGGGAGCTGAGGCTCTACCACCAGAACTGGACCCCGCTGCTGACCAGGACCTCCTGGGGCCCCGAGGGCAGGGGCGAGATAGACGCGTTCGAGCTGCTCAAGGCGTCGCTCAGGCAGAGGCCGGACTACATAATAGTCGGGGAGGTCAGGGGGCAGGAGGCCTACGCGCTCATACAGGCGATGGCCACGGGCCACGGCGGCCTCACCACCATACACGCGGACGACGCCGAGGCCGTGATATCCAGGCTGTCGTCGCCGCCCATAAGCGCGCCCAAGCAGCTGATAGCGTCGTCGCTGGACGCCATAGCGATGCAGCGCAGGATCATGATAAACGGCAGGCCTGCCAGGAGGGTAACGGATGTGTCCGAGGTTGCGGGATACGATGCCCCGACGGACACCGTGATCCTGAGGAGGGTCGTGTCCTGGGACCCGGCCTCGGATCGCATGGAGGTGGCGGGCGAGAGCGTCCTGCTCCCCGAGATCGCCGAACAGAGGGGCATAAGCGTCGACGCGGTGAAGCGCGAGATCGAGGACAAGAGCGACGTCCTGCGCTGGATGGTCTCCAGGAGGATGTTCGATTTCCAGGACGTCGCCAACGTGCTCAGGAGCTACTACAGGGATCGGATATCCGTGCTCGGCAGGGTGAGGATGGAGCTTGGCCCGGGCGCTCGCCGAGCTCGCGCGCAGAGCATTGGAGGCCATCTACGGCTACCGCGTGACCGACGAGCTCCTGCGCTCCCGGGGGATAGGGCTCGGCAGGGACTCCTTCCTCTCGCGCGAGCTGATCATCTGCTCGGGCTCCGCGCTGGCCGCGGCGCTTGTGGTCCTGGCGCTGACCCTCAGGGCCGGGGAGCCCGATTACGTGTCGATCCCGGCCGCGGCGGCCATGTTCGCGGAGGTGTTCGTGATGGTCGGCGCCCTCCGGGGCAGGCGCCTGGCCCGCGGACGCGGGCGGCCCGTCCCGCTCCCGCGTGGGCGCGCCCCCCGCAGCCCGATGGCCGGGCTCCTGAGGCGCGTCTTCGATGAGGACAGGGTGCGCCGCCTGCTGGAGCTCTCGGGCGCCGGGGTGCCCCCCTGGCACTTCTACGATGAGTCCGCCAGGGCGGCCCTGGCGGGCGCGGTCGGCGGCGCCGCATCGCTGGGCGCGCTCGCGGCCCTCGAGCGCTACCCCCCGGCGGCGCTCGCCATATGGGCGCTCGCCGGCCTCCTGGCGGGCCTCTCGGTCGGAATGATCGCGCCCTACGCGTACATCTCGTACAGGGCGAGCTCCAGGTCCTCCAGGATCGAGCAGGACCTCTCTACGTGGGCGGCCGCCATGATGGCCTACGTGTCCAGCGGCTTGACATTCCCGGAGGCGCTGAAGCGCAGCGCCTCGGCGCTCAGGAACGGGCCCCTCAGGCGCGAGCTGGAGACTGTCATGAGGGACTCGGAGGTCCTCGGCTCGGATCCCAGGAGCGCGCTGCTGGCCATGGCCCAGAGGTCGCCCTCGCAGCTGCTGAGGGAGATCCTAGTGGGCGCCATCGATGCCATGGACAGCGGCAAGGACCTCTCGAGCTACTTCAGGGACTCGCTGGCGTACGTGTTAAACTACAGGAGGAATTACCTGAGGAAGCTCGCGAACGACGTCGCGCTCGCGGCCGAGCTCTTCGTCATGATATTCGTCGTGACGCCGCTGGTGCTGGCCATACTGCTCGCGGTCATGGGCTCGATGAGCGTGGGCGCCCAGCCCTACTACGGCGAGCTTCTGGCGGTCATAGCCTTCGCCTTCGTGCCGCTGGTCGGCCTGGGCTACCTCCTGCTGGTGGACTCTATCTATCCGAGGTGGTGGTAGTCGAACCGCGAGGACCTGATTTACGCTTCGATCGGCGCGGCCGCCGCGGCGGCGTTCCTCTCGCTGATATACTACGAGCTGGAGATCCAGGGGATCCGCAGCCCCATACCGCACTTCAGCGGCTGGTACTACTACGCGCCGCTCGCGCTGGCCATCGGGCTCGCCCCCTACGCGCTCCTGGATTACAGGAGGCGCGCCTGGGCGAATAGCGTGGAGAGGGAGCTGCCCAGGATGCTGTCGGACCTGGAGGGGCTGATCGAGAGCGGCCTCTCGCCGCTCATGGCGCTCAGGCAGATGTCGCAGAAGGAATACGGCGCGCTCACCCGGATAATGAGGCGCGTCGTGTCGCTGGCCAGCTGGGGGTACACGTATGACAGGATAAAGGGCGTGCTGGAGCGCGAGATCCCGCACCCCGCCGCGCTCATGGTGTTCAAGCTCCTGCTGGACGCGGAGGAGGGCGGCGGCGACGTGGCCTCGGCGATCGGCAGGCTCAGGGACTACCTGAGGGACGCGGACGCCCTCAGGGGGGAGCTGCAATCGACGCTCAGGACGCAGGTGTTCGTGGTCTACCTGGCGCTCGCGATCTTCCTCTACATATCTCAGACCGCGCTCTCGTCGCTCATGGCGCCGATGAGCTCGTCGATCGGCATAGGGATCTCCTCCGGTTCGCTGTCCTACGTGAGGTCGATAATGCTCGGGATGTACCTCGTGGAGGCGCTGCTCGGGGGGCTGGCGCTCGGCAAGATGACGGCGGGCAGCGCGGGCGCCGGCGTGAAGCACTCCATGCTCCTGGCGCTCATGGGAGCGCTTTATATAATGCTGCTCGGCTGATTCGAATCCGTGCAGCCGGGGATCTCCCTCAGGATGGAGGCCTACCGGCGGCCCGAAGCCAGGGACGCGCTCTCCCGGATACTTCGTGAGGGCGGCGCCTACTCCACGGATCACCCCGCCGAGATCCTGAGGGAGCTCTCGGAACTCGGCATCCTGCGCGAGGTGGCCCGCGAGTCCTGGATGAGGGATCCAGGGACCGGCGCCACGTCGTTCACGCTCAGGCCGTCCTGCCCCTACTGCGGGTCCTTCAGCCTGGGCAAGGAGGACCTGCTGGAGCACGTGGGCTGCGGCTACGTGGGCAGGGCCTCGGAGTTCATGCGCGATGGGGGGTGCGCAGTGTGCCCCCGCTGCGGAAGGCCCGCCGAGGTGAGGAGGATAGGGTCCTGGTTCTACTGCAGATCCTGCGGCAGGAGCTTCCACTCGCCCAGGATATTCGCGTCGTCCGGCGGGAAGGCGATCCCGGCCGAGGACCTGGAGCTCGTGGAGGCGGCGCGCTACGAGCTGGCCCCCGGGATCGCCGATGAGGTGAGGGGCGTGCTGTCCCTGTACTCCAGCCTCGAAGGCCGCCTGCGCTCGTTCGGGTACTCCGTCGAGCCGGCCAGGGCGATCACGGGCACCTCGGGCGTCCGGCACGTGTTCGACTTCGTCGCGCTCGGGGAGGGCCCGATGGTACTGGCGGACGTAATCCTGGGCGAGAGCGAGCAGATGCTCCTGGCGAACCTCCTGGGCCGCGTGATCAGGTACCTGGATGCGCCCAGGGGCTCGACGCTGCTCCTGGTGCTCGCGCCGAGGAGCGACCTCCCCAAGCAGCTGCTCCGCGGCTGCTGCCCGGGCTCCCTCCGCACGGTGGAGGGGGAGGACCCCGAGGAGGCCGCGGCGGCGCTGGGCGCGCTGGACCTCCGAGCGAATCCCGGATGACAATTGGGTCCAGCGCGATAGGCAACGGCTGCTGATAGCGTTCCGGGGGGATGGCAGCACGTGATACTCTCGGATGCCGCCATACGCGGGCTGGTGGAGTCCGGGCGCCTCGTCATAAGGCCGTTCGACGCGTCGAGCCTGACCCCCAACGGAGTTGACCTCTCGGTCGGGGAGGAGGCGATGATCATGGAGGGCCCCTCGGAGGGATCCCGCGTGCGCCTGGAGCCCGGGGCAGAGCTCGTGGTGCCTCCGGGCTCCGTGGTGCTGATACTCTCCGAGGAGTACTTGGAGCTGCCGCCCGACGTCGTGGGCATGGTGAACCTGAGGAGCACGTGGGCTAGGAGGGGCCTGCTCATACCGCCGACGATCGTCGACGCAGGCTACAGGGGGAGGCTGACGCTGGCGGTCAGGGGGCCGCCCTATCGGGTCTCGATCCGCCGCGGCGAGAGGGTCTGGCACCTCTTGCTGGCGGAGTCGCGCCCCGCCGAGAGCCCGTACAGAGGCAGGTATCAGGGGTCCATGGGGCTCGCGACCGCCCGCGAGTAGATCGGACGATCCCCCTGAGCCCCGAGAGCGCCCTCCTGCCCTCGACGGAGCGCGCCATCTCCTCTATCTCCCTGATCGTCCTGTCGTACGTCTCCCTGTCCACCGGGAATGGCAGGCCGTCCTTCCCGCCGTGCGCGAAGCTGAACTTCAACGGATCCCTCCAGCTGGGCCTCTCGCCGTACACGAGCTCCGCCACGAGCGCCAGCGCCCTGACGACCTTGGCCCCCACGCCGCGGACCAGCAGCAGCTCCTCGTAGGTCCGGGGCCTCACCTCGTACAGCCTCCTGAGCGCCCCCCAGTCCACGTCGAGGTCGCCGCCGACGGCGTACACCTCGGCCCCGGCGCCGGACCAGCCGAAGTACTCGTCGAGGGCGCGGTAGCCGCCCGCGATGCGCCTCAGCGCGCCTATATCGCTGGCCGCGTCCACGCTCGCCCTCCTGGCACCCGCCGACTCGGCCGCCACCATGTTGAGGACGGGCACCCTCGATTCCCAGCCAGCCACGCCGGAGTGGGGCTCGTCCACGAAGCTCCTCAGGGAGCCGCTGAACCAGTGGTAGCGCCTGGCCAGCCCCTCCTCCGCCGACATGCCCTGCTGCACCACCGCCCAATCGCCGTCCTCGCTGAAGAGTATCAGGTGATGATAGAGCTGGTAGCCATCCTGAACCGCCGCCGAATCCACCTTGGCCGTGAGCCTGCTGGCCCTCTTCAGCTCCTCCGTCCTGCCGTCAGAGAGGCCCAGCTCCTCTGCCCCCCTCTCCACCTCCCCCAGGGTCTCGCCAGCCCGCCCCTTGCCGCCCGCCGCGCGAATGCCCACGTCGGCGCCGTTGAGCGCGTCCCTGAGGGCCGCCGACGTGACCGTGGTGAGCCCCGAGCTGTTCCAGTCGAACCCCAGCACGCAGCCGAGCGCCTGGAACCAGAGGGGATCCGATACCCTCTCCAGCAACCCCCTCCTCCCCCTCTCCTCCACTAAGATCTCGGAGATCCCCCTGGCCAGCCGGACCATCCTCCAGTAGAGCCACTTGGGCGCCCTGCCCTCGTGGAGGGGCAGCTGAACGACCCCCGTCCGGACGGTGCCCATCGCCATGCTCTGATGGGCGGGAGCGGCTCTTAAAGCGCTCGCCCGGCGATCCTGGCCGGATCCAGGCCCGGGGAGTGCTGGTCCCTGTGCCATGTCTTCCTCGCGCGCAAAGCGTGGAGGATCGCGGCCGCGGCCGAGAAGGCCGATATCATGAGCACGTACGGCACGAGCATCAGCGCCACGCCGCTCTCCCTCGCGTAGTAGCCGCCCAGGCGCCTCATGTATGCCCAGAGAGCCACCGTCGCCGCCGCGGATCCGACGAGCATGAGCGCCGCCCACGAGGGGATCCAGGCGTCGATGGCAATGTTGACGAGCCCGAGCGCAGCGAACACCGGCGATGAGAACAGTAGGGCGGCGTCCAGGGTGCCCCGGCGGTCACTGGAGCGCCTCAGCCCGCGGAGGGACTCGGCGAACGCCTCGAGGTACCCCCTGTACCACCTTACCCTCTGCCTGAAAAGGGCGCCCAGCCTCGTGGGCACCGAGACCATGGCCGTGACCCCGGAGTACGCCGGCCTCACGCCCGCAGCGACGAGGGCGGACGCCATGACCGCGTCCTCCGCCAGAGATCCCTCCCTGAACCCCCCGATCTCCACGAGGAGCTTCCGGTCGATCGCGTAGTTAGATCCGGCGGGCGGAGGGCACATCATGCGCAGCCGCGACCTCCCCTCGCACATGAAGCGCCAAGCCAGCTCCTCTATCAGGATCATCCTGCTCACGGCGCTCTCGTGAGGGTTGGCTACTGCGTAGCGTCCCACGATCGCCCTGGCGCCGGCCCTGTACATGGCGGCCAACCTGAGCAGCGCGTCGGGATCCGGAACCGCGTCCGCATCCAGGAAATATATCAGCTCGCCCCTGGACAGCCCGAGGGCGCGGTTGAGGGCGGCGGCCTTGCTGCCGGCGCCCTCGAAGTGATACACTTTCATCCAGGGGCGAGTGGATGCCAGACCCCTCAGCACCTCATAAGTTCCATCGATCGAGCCGTCCTCCGCGAATATGACCTCCATCCTATCCCTGGGATACCTGATCGCGTCGAGCGCCTCCACGGTCCTCCCCACGACGCTGGCCTCGTCCCTCGCCGGTATCAGTATGGAGATGAAGGGGAGGTCCGGAGGGTCCGGAGGGTCCGCCGCATCCCGATCCGCGAGCACCTTGAGGGCCCCGTAGAGCAGGATCGCCCCCCAGTACGCGGAGTAGGCTGCGAGCACCGCCCCCAGGGCTATCCCGGGCCACCAGAACCGCAGGTCGAAGGGCAGCTGCATCATGCCTGCGCCGTTAGCCTCCTCAGCTCCTCCTCGAAGACCCTGTAGGTCTCATCGTCGTAGAGGCAGAATATCACCCTCGGGATCGAGCACCTTCCGCTCCTCATGTAGTCGAGGGCCGCCCCCAGGAGGGCCCTGGCGCTGACCTCGCGCGGGACCCCGAAGGTCCCGGCGGAGATTGCTGGGAAGGCTATGCTGCGGACGCCGTGCTCCTCCGCAAGCCTCACGGAGCTCTCGAACGCCGACCTGAGCTTGCGCTCCTCGTCGCCCTCGCCCCATATGGGGCCCACGGCGTGCACCACGTACTTGGCCCTCAGCCTGCCGGCGCCCGTGATCGCGGCCCCCCCGACCGGCACCGGCCCGTTCCTCCTCACCCACTCATCGCACTCCCGCTGGACCTCGTCCCCCGCCTTCCTCCTTATGGCGCCGGCCACCCCGCCCCCCATCTTCAGCATGCCGTTGGCGGCGTTCACGATCGCGTCGACCTCGAGCTCCGTTATGTCGCACTTCATCAGCTCCAGGCTGCAGCCGCCTAGGCTGATCATGCGATCGAGCTGGCAGCGGGTTTAAATAACGCTTTCCGTGAGGAGCGCGCGAGGGGGTTGAAGGTGAAAGGGAGGGATTCAATTTTCAGGGGTGAGCGCCTTTATACTACCCTCTGATGGGCGTTCACCTGCTGGTTCCCCGACCGAGCAGATCGCGATCCCCGGGCACTCCTCAAGGAGGTGCACAGGGCCTTGGCCAAGGGCAAGCTGAGGGCAGCGATCGTGGGCGTCACCGGAATGGTGGGACAGCAGTACGTCCGGATGCTGGAGAACCACCCGTGGTTCGAGATATCAACGCTGGTGGGTAACAGGAGCGCCGGGAAGCTCTACGGCGAGGCGGTGGAGTGGATAGACAGCTACGAGCCCTCCGAGCGCATAATGAATATGCCAGTGAGGGTCGCCAATCCCGAGTCGGACGACGTCGACGTAGTGTTCGCCAGCCTGCCGACCGAGGCGGCGTACCAGCTGGACACGCGGTACGCCGCGCGCTTCCCAACCGTGAGCGACGCGAGCTCGTACAGGATGGAGCCCGACGTACCCCTGCTGATACCCGAGGTGAACCCGGACCATCTCTCCCTGCTGGAGGCGCAGAGGAGGGGGAGGGGATGGAGGGGGCTGCTGGTGACGAGCCCGAACTGCACGGCGACGGGGCTGGCGATGGTGCTGAAGCCCCTGCACGACGCGTACCGCCTTCGCAAGGTCGTGGTGTCCACGCTGCAGGCGCTGAGCGGAGCCGGCTACCCGGGCGTGCCATCGCTCAGGATCATCGACAACGTGATACCGTACATAAAGGGCGAGGAGGACAAGGTCGCAGCCGAGACCAAGAAGATGCTCGGGAAGCTGACAGACTCCGGCACCGTCTCCCCGGACCCGGTGGGAATCTCGGTCATGGTCCACAGGGTGGCAACGATAGACGGTCACCTGGAGAGCGCTTACATAGAGACGGAGAGGCCTGTGGACGTGGAGGAGGCCAAGGAGATACTGAGGGACTTCAGGGGCAGGCCGCAGGAGATGAAGTTGCCCACGGCGCCCGAGAGGCCCATAATCGTCAGGGAGGAGGAGGACCGGCCGCAGCCGAGGCTGGACAGGATGGCCGGCAGCGTCCCCGGCATGAGCGTGGTCGTCGGCAGGGTCCGCAGGGGGCTCGACGAGCGCTCCCTGAGGCTCACGCTCCTCAGCCACAACACGATCAGGGGGGCGGCCGGGAACGCGATACTGATAGCGGAGATGATGCGCGAGCTCGGGTACCTGGGGTGAGGGGATTGGACGGCAAGCGCATCAGGATGAGCAGGATATCGAGGGGCGGCCTCTTCCTCTGCGTCCCCATGGATCACGGGATCTCGAGCGGGCCAATCGCCGGCATAGACAAGGTCTACACGGTGCTGAGGGAGGTCTCGGAGGGCGGCGCCACGTGCGCCGTGCTCAACAAGGGGATCCTGAAGGCCATGCCCGAGAGCCCGGGCCTGGGCATATTGATGCACGCGTCGGCCAGCACGTCGCTGGGGCCGGACCCCAATCACAAGGTCAGGTCGGCCGGCGTGGCGGAGGCCGTGAGGCTGGGCGCCGACGGGATCTCGGTGCACGTCAACATAGGGGCGAGGGACGAGCCCGAGATGCTGCGCGACCTGGGCGCGCTCTCGGACGAGGCGGACGAGTGGGGGATGCCCCTCCTGGCGATGATGTACCCCAGGGGGGAGAACATAAGGAACCCCAGCGATCCATCGGTCATCGCGCACGTGGCGCGCGTGGGCGCCGAGATGGGGGCCGACATCGTGAAGTGCAACTACACCGGGGACAAGGGGAGCTTCTCCGCCCTGACGAGGAGCGTGCCCGTGCCGGTGGTAATAGCGGGGGGCCCGAAGATGGACACGGATGTCGACGTGCTCAGGCTCGTGAGGGACGCGATGGACTCGGGGGCGGCGGGCGTGGCGTTCGGCAGGAACGTGTTCCAGCACCGCAATCCCCGCGCGATAACGAGGGCCATAGCCGAGATAATATTTGAAAACGTGGACGTGGAGAAGGCCATGCAGGAGCTGAGCGCGGTTGCCGAGCAGGAGTAACAAGGAGCTGCTGCTCGATGCCCGCGGCGCGCCCGACGAGGTCCTCAGGGCGGCCTTGGCCCTGGGCGTCAGGCGCTTCGTGGGCAGATCGCCGGAGGGCGGGGAGCTAGTCCAGGTGCACGAGGGGCCGGAGGGCTCCGGGATCCGCGCCGTCAGGATATCGTCGCCGGAGGACGTGGCGGAGGTCCTCAGGGCGGCCGAGGGGGGCGCGAGGGAGATACTGGTGCAGGCCTCCGACTGGAAGATCATACCGCTCGAGAACCTCATAGCGGCACTTCAGGGGAGGGGCGTTAAGCTGCTGGCCGAGGCATCGAGCCCCCAGGAGGCCGAGGCCCTGGCCGGCGTCCTGGAAAGGGGAGTCGACGGCGTGGTCCTCAGGGCGCGCAGCGCGGACGAGCTCGTCCGGGCGATCGATGCGCTAGGGAGGCCGGAGCCGGTGGCGCTCGAGGAGGCCCGCGTCGACTCCGTGGCCCTGGCCGGCATGGGCGACAGGGTTTGCATCGACACCGCCAGCATGCTGTCGGTGGGCGAGGGCGCGCTGGTCGGCAACCTGGCCTCCTTCCTCTTCCTAGTGCACGGCGAGACGCTGGAGACGGGCTACGTGCCGGCCCGGCCCTTCCGCGTGAACGCGGGCGCCGTCCACGCCTACGTGCTGCTGCCGGACGGCCGCACGAAGTACCTCTCGGAGCTCTCGGCGGGCGATCGCGTATCCATAGTGGACTGGAGGGGCAACGCGAGGGCGGCGGTGGTCGGGAGAAGCAAGATAGAGAGGAGGCCGATGGCGCTCATCAGGGCGTCATCCGAATCGGCCTCCGGGTCCATCCTGCTCCAATACGCCGAGACCATAAGGCTAGTGCGGCCGGACGGCAGCCCCGTGTCCGTGACGGAGATCTCGGCGGGCGATAAGATCCTCGTGCATGTGCCGAGGGCCGCGGGGAGGCACTTCGGAATAGCCGTTGATGAATTCGTCCTGGAGAAGTGAGCGTCATTGCTGAGCACCGGCACCAGGCTGGTCGCGAGCGTGGCGCCGCGCGCGGCCGCGGAGATAGCCGGCCTCTACTCGGAGGCGCTATCCCTCGGCGCGGACATTGTGGAGCTCAGGCTGGACGCGATGGGCCGGCCGGACGGGGCGGCCATAAGCGAGGCCCTGCGGTCGCCTGGCATATCCTGTGATCGCCTGTTGCTCACGTATAGGTCCCCCGAGGAGGGGGGCTTGGGCCCCCTGCCCCTCCACGATCCCGCTGTAGCGGCCCTCGTGGGCGACCTATGGAGGGGCTGCAGCGGATCCCTGGTGGACCTGGAGGTGGAGGCGCTCTCGCGCTCCGAGCGGCTGAGGGAGCTGGCGCGCGAGGCTGTCAACCACTCAGTGATATCCAAGCACTACAACAGCACTCCCACGATCGACGCGGCGGAGAGGGACTACGCGCGCATGTCCGGCGCAGGGCGCTACGTCAAGATGGTGTTCCGCGCGTCGAGCCCCCTGGACAACCTGCTGCCCATAGCGCTCCAGCGCGCGTCGGGGCGCGGCCGGCTGATCGCCTTCTGCTCCGGGCACGCGGGGCTGCTCTCGCGCGTCATGTCGGCGGTCCTCGGGGCGCCCCTGGCTTACGTGAGCCTCCCCAGCAGGCCGCTGGCCGAGGGCCAGATGGGGCCGGCCGAGTTCGCGGCGCTGGTGGATGGCGTGTCGTCCGCGCTCGGCCCGGCCCATCGCGAGCGCGGCCGAGCCCCCTAAAGCTAATTTCCATGGATCGCGAGGAGGATCGCCGTGGCGATAAAGACGAAAACCCTCGCCCCTTCTGGGGGCGGGGTCGTCCCACCCCGTGGGCCGGAGCGGAAGGCTTCTAAACAGGGCCTCGTTGGAGTGCTCAGCAGCGCCCGTCAAGGGGGCGTAACCGACGAGACCCCGCCCCGGGATCCCCGGGGAACCCCCGCCCTGAAGGGCGGGGAGGGGGTCAGAGTCGTGGATAGGTCGGAGCCGGTGGGCTCGGCGCTCAGGAGGATGCTGAACTCCGGGGTCTGGTCGGTCGTCGTATCCGAGGGCGGCAAACCGATCGGCGCGCTCACGGGGCGCGACTTCCTCAGGACGCGCCTTCTCAGGGGATGCGATGGCGCGCCGCCGATCCCGGTCGGTGAGGTGGCGACCTCCCCGGTGGGCACCGCGTGGAAGCTCATGGCGGAGCACAACGTCAGGAGGGTGTACGTGGTGGAGGGAGGGGCCATCGTGGACAGGGTGACCCAGACCGGGCTCTTCCAGAAGCTCATCGAGGCATTCCTGACGCTCCCCCAGCTGGTGTCGCTGCGATGACCGACAGCTCCACGGCGCTGTACTGCCTGATAGGGGACCCGGTCTCGGGCTCCCTCTCGCCCGAGATACACACCGCAGCGTATGCAGCCATGGGCTTGAACGCGACCTACCTGGCCTTCAGGGTCACGAGCGAGGCGCTGAGCGCAGCCATAGGCGGCCTGAGGGTGCTGGCCAAGGGCTTCAATGTGACTATACCGCACAAGACGCGCGTCGCGCTCATGATGGATGAGCTGACGCATGAGGCGTCCCTCATTGGAGCGGTCAACGCGGTGGCCGTCAGGGAGGGCTCGCTCGTGGGCCATAACACGGACGCGCTGGCGGCCTCCGACGTCCTCGAAGCGCTAGGCGCGAGGGGGGGCGCCGCCACCATAGTGGGCGCGGGGGGCGCCGCGAAGTCCATCGTCTACGCGCTCTGGCGCAAGGGCTTCTCGGAGGTCCGCGTGCTGGACAGGACCCCTGAGAGGGCCGAGGCCCTCGCCTCCGGGGCGAAGGCGGTCTACGGCCTCAACGCCGTCGGCGCCGGCCTCACTAGGTCCTCCCTGCTCGACGCCGTCTCCTCGTCCAACCTGCTGGTCAACGCGACCCCCCTGGGCATGTACGGCGGGGAGCTCGAGGTGCCGGAGGAGGCGCTCCACGGCGGGCTGGCGGTGATGGACCTGGCGTACACGCGCGGGGAGACCGGCCTCATACGCCTGGCGCGGAGCCGCGGCCTGAGGGCGGCGGATGGCCTGGAGTTCCTCGTGATCCAGGCGGCCCACTCGATAGAGTTCTGGACCGGGATGCGGCCCCCGGTGGACGTCATGCGGAGGGCTGCCCTGGAGGCGATCTCCGGACATGCGCGCCAGGGCCGAGGTTAACGGGGCGGTGTCCGTAGTCAACGCGGCGGCCACGGGCTTCGGCGCGGCGATCGCGATCTCCGCCAAGATATCCGTCGTGGCCGAGCCCTCGGATGAGGGGATCCGCGTGACTTTCGATGGCGTGGACCCCGGCGACACGAGGCTGGTCGAGGCCTCCGCGGCGGTGATCTCGGAGGAGCTCGGCTGGACCGGCGGATGGTCGCTGAGGATAATTTCGGAGGTGCCCCCCAGGAGGGGGCTGAAGACCAGCAGCGCGGTATCGAGCGCGCTGGTCGCCTCCATGGGAATGGCCCTGGGCTTCGAGCTGAGCGCGGACGACGTGCTCAGGCTGGGGGTTCTGGCGTCTAAGCGCGCTGGCGTCACGTTGACGGGCGCGCTGGACGATGCCGGCGCCAGCGTGCTGGGCGGCTTCGTGGGGGCCGACAACGACTCGGGGAGGATAGAGGTGCGCAGGGAGGTGGATCCCGGCGGGCTCCTGGTCCTGGTGGGCATCCCCGAGGGGGAGCTCGACAAGTCATCGGTGCGCAGGGAGGCCTTCAGGGCGCTCGCGCCGGTCTCCTCGAGGGCGAAGGAGCTGGCCCTGGAGGGCAGGTACTGGGACGCCATGACGCTGAACGGGCTCGTGGTCGCGGCGGCGCTCGGCCAGGACTCGGCCCCGGCCGCCAGCGCCATCCGCGCCGGCGCCCTGGGGGCAGGGATAACGGGCATGGGCCCCGCGGTCGCCGCGGTCGCGCCGGAGGCCATGGCGGCCGAGGTCTCCCGCGCGCTGTCAGCCCACGGGCTCAGGGTGTCCGCGCACCGCATAGAGAACTCGGCGGGGAGATGGTATGCTGAGGTTTAGGGCTCCCCCCACCGTGAGCGGGGACTACGTGCCGCCCCCGAGCAAGTCGTACACGCACAGGGCGCTGGTGGCCGCGGCGCTCGCGGACGGCGAGTCGCTGATCGTGAACGCGCTCAGGTCCGATGACACGCTCATGACCATGCGCGCCCTCAGATCGCTCGGCGCTCGCATGATTAGAAGGGGGAGCATCGTCATGGTTCGCCCGGGCCGGCTGAGGGCCCCCGGGGACGTCATCCATTGCGGCGCCTCCGGCACCACGCTCAGGTTCATGATATCGGTGGCCTCGCTGACGGATGGCGGCTACTCCGTGCTCACGGGCACGCGCAGGCTGAGGGAGAGGCCCGTCGGCCCCCTGCTGGATTCGCTCTCCCAGCTCGGCGTGGAGGCGACGTCGACCAGGGGGAATGGGCTGCCCCCGGTGATAGTGAGGGGGGGCGGCCTCAGGGGCGGGACGGCGTCGCTGAGGGCGGAGGAGTCGTCCCAGTACGTCTCCTCCATACTCCTAGCGGCCCCGAGGTCCGCGGCGGGCGTGGAGCTGGAGGTCAGGGGCATCGTATCGAGGACTTATGTGGATGCGACGCTGGTCGTCATGGAGGCGTTCGGCGCCAGGCCCGAGCGCGCTGGATATGATCGCTTCAGCGTGGAGCCGACGGGCTACCGCGGCGCGAGGTTCGCTGTGCCCGGCGATTACTCGTCCGCGTCGTACTTCATGGGGCTCGTCGCCGCCGTCGGCGGGATCCTCACGGTGAGGGGGCTGGGATCGATGCCGCAGGCAGACTCGGCGATATTGGGAATACTGGAACGCATGGGGGCGCGCGTGCGCTTGGACGGCTCGACTGGAGACGTCGTTGTGGAGTCCAGCGGCGCGCTCCGGGGGGGCGAGTTCGACCTGAGGGACTCGCCGGACCTCCTACCAATCGTGGCTGCGCTGGGGGCGCTGGCCCAAGGGCGCACCCGCATAACCGGGATAGCCCACACCAGGCTGAAGGAGTCGGACCGTCCGGCCGCGATGGCGGAGGAGCTATCCAAGCTGGGCGCCCGCGTGTGGTGGGACGAAGGCCACTTGGAGGTCGAGGGACCCGTGGCCCCGCCGGAGGGGCCCCCTCCGGTCCTGAGCGATCACGGCGATCACAGGATATTCATGGCGCTCGCCATCCTCTCCGCCGCGCTGAGGGGGCGCGCGGCGCTGGCCCCCAGCTCGAGCTACAGGAAATCCTACCCCGGGTTCCTGGAGGACCTGCGCGAGCTGGGGGTGGATATTTATTAGGTCGAGACCAATCGCGCGCCGTGCCGGCCAACGAGCTGGGGGAGCGCCTCAGGGTGACCATAGTGGGGGAGAGCCACGGCAGGCTGGTGGGCGCGGTCCTCGACGGGGTGCCAGCAGGGCTCGAGCTATCGGAGGGCGACGTGCAGCCCATGCTCGACCTCAGGCGCCCGGGGCGCGCGCCGCAGTCCACGCCGAGGAGGGAATCGGACCGCGTGGAGATACTCACCGGCGTCTATCGGGGGAGGACGACCGGCGCCCCCATACTGCTGTGGATACCCAATGAGGACGTCGACTCATCGCCCTACGAGGGACCGCCCGTGCCGAGGCCGGGGCACGCCGATTACACAGCATGGATCAAGTACGGCGGATACAACGACCCGCGCGGCGGGGGGCGGTTCTCGGGGAGGCTGACCGCGGCCATCGTGGCGGCTGGGGCCATAGCGCTCAAGCTGCTGAGGACGGTCCTGGGGGTCGAGGTCTTGGCTTATACCTTGGAGATAGGGGGAGTGCGCGCCAGGGGCGACCTGACGCTCGACGAGATAAGGAGGAGGTACGAGGACCCGCTCAGGTGCCCGGACCCTGAGGCGGCGCGCCGCATGTCGGACGCGATAGAGAGGGCGCGGGCCGCTGGCGACACGCTGGGCGGCGTGGTCGAGGCGATCGCGCTGGGGGTCCCCCCGGGCCTGGGGGAGCCCATCATCGATACGCTGGACGGCGACCTGGCCAAGGCGATCTTCGCCATACCGGGCGTGAAGGGCGTCGAGTTCGGCGCCGGCTTCGCGGCCGCCCGGCTCAGGGGATCCGAGAACAACGATCAGTACGTTGTCGAGGGCGGCAGGGTGCGCACGATCACCAACAACTCCGGCGGAATACTCGGGGGGATAAGCAACGGCATGCCGATAGTGCTGAGGGCGGCCTTCAAGCCGGTGTCTTCCATACACATCCCCCAGCGCAGCGTGAGGCTGGATACGATGGAGGAGGTGACCCTCACGGTGAGGGGGAGGCACGACGTGTGCGTGGTCCCCAGGGCCGTGCCCGTCGTGGAGGCGGTCGTGGGAATCGTGCTGGCCGATCACGCGCTCAGGTCGGGCGCGATCCCGAGCGTGCTGAGGTGAGGCTATGGGACTGGAGGAGCTGAGGAGGGCGTCCAAGCGCCTCCTCCTGGAGATAATAAGGTCAGCCGCCGAGAGGCGGAGCGTGGCGCTCAAGGCCGCGGCTGAGAAGCTCAGGCTGGGCCTCCCCCTCGAGGACCCATCTGTGGAGGCGGATCTGTGGGCCGCGGCCGTGGAGGAGGCGGGGAGGCTCGGCATGGACGAGAGGGCCGCGGGCCGCCTGACCTGGTCGCTCGTGAGGGACGCGCTGATCGCGGAGGGCGCCCTCAGGGAGGAGCCCATCGCCCAGCCCGGGGCCTCCGAGGAGGACGTCGTCAGGCTGGACCTGGACCTGTGGGCGCCGCTCCTGGAGCTCCGCGGGGAGGGGACCAGTTCTCTAGAGGAGGCTGAGGCCCGGCTCGCGGAGGCCCTCGGCGCGCCGCGGGGCTCGCTCGTGGCTTTCCCATCGTGGAGGGAGGCGCTCAGGGTGGTCCTGAGCGCGATGGCGGATGGCAGCGGAGTCTTCGTTTACGAGCCCGTGCACCCGTGGATAGTGAGGGCGATCTGGGAGGCAGGGGGCAGGCCATACCGCGTCCACAGGGAGGTCGGGGACTGCTGGAGGGTCAGCGCGCCCGAGGCGTCCCGCCGCGGCTGGATGGTGCTGCTGGAGGATCCCGACTACGTGACCGGGATCTCGCACCGTGAGAAGGAGCTGGCCGAGGTCTACTCAGCGGCCGACTCGGCCGGGATGCCGGTCCTTCACGCGAGCGCCTGCACACTCACCTCAGCTCCGCTGCAGGGCTCGGCGCACGCCGGCGCATCGGTCAGCGTCGGCGGATTGGGATGCGCGCTGGGATCGATCGACGCGGGCCCCTCCTGGGCCGTGTCGCGGGCCCTCTCGGAGAGGCTTCGGAGGCTGAGGGACTCGCTCGGGATGCTGCCCAGGCCGACCGACGTGTCGGCCGCGGCATCGGCCATGGCCTCGGGCGCGCTCGAGGGGGTCAGGGGGGAGATCCGGCGGAGGATCGACATACTAGGCTCGCTGATCCCCAGCGGGCTCCTCGAGTATTGCGAGCCCTCGTCAGGACCCCACGCGTTCATGACGGGTCGCAGGCCGCCCGCTTGGATGTCGGGGGTGGCCGTGGCTCGCGGCTCGGCGTTCGGCTCCTACGCGGATGGCTTCCGCATAAACTTCATGGTGGACGAGGACTCGCTCAGGCTCGGCCTCGGGAGGTTGATCCTCTCACTGCTTCCTCGAGGGCAGGCCTCAGGCGCTCGTACGTCACCCTCAGGTGCTCGGGCAACACCTTGACGTCGGCCAGCACCGGCATGAAGTTCGTGTCCCCGGCCCACCTGGGGACAACGTGGTAATGCAGGTGGTCCATCCCCGCGCCCGCGTGCCTCCCCACGTTGACCCCCACGTTGAAAGCGTCGGGATTCATCACCCTCCTGAGGGCAGCGATGGATGCCGATATCAGGTGATGCACTTCCAGCGCCTCCTCATCGCTGAGCTCGCCGGGCGCTGTGACGTGCCTGACGGGGACCACCATGAGGTGCCCGCTGTTGTAGGGAAACCTGTTCATTATGACGTAGGCAGTTCTCCCCCTGTAGAGCACTAGCTTCTCCTCGTCCGGCCCCTTGGCCGCGTCGCAGAGCACGCAGGCTCCGCCGCGCACGGCAGCGGATGAGATGTACTCCATCCTCCAGGGAGCCCAGAGCCTCCTCACGACCGCGCGGGGAGCGCGGCCCCCTAAAAAGCGGTATCGGGGAGCAGGGCGGGCCTGCCGCGCCTCCGAGATATCCTCAGCGCGGCCTCGACGTCCTTGCGCGTCCTGATGCCGCCTCCCGTGGTGTTCCTCTCGTCCACCAGCTCGAGCGAGTAATCCTTCCCGAGCACGTCAGATGCCTCGCGCATTATTGCGCGGGCTCCCTCGGGCTCGCCGAAGCCCAACCTGACGATCCTCCTGCGCGCTCCGAGCGAGAGCAGCTTCCTCAGCAGGGAGGCGACCGACCCGGGATCGCCGTAGACGCCCTCGTGCACTATCGCACCCCTGTATTGAACTATGACCCCTATCCGGCGGCCCGGGTCGATGCCTACGAGGAGCTCCTCCTTGCCGCCGCTGAGCGTTGACAGTATTAGCGCCGAGTCCAGCACCGGATCGCCCGTCAGGTCCTCGTAGAATATCAGCGCGCTGCCCCCGCCGTGAACCGCCTCGCCCCTGGTCGTGAGCACCAGCGCGGCCTGGAAGTGCTCCCATGGGAGGCGCGCTGAGAAGGGTATCCCGAGCCTCCTGAGAATCGATACGAACCCGTAGAAGGCGCGGCCATCGGTCGTGGCCACGACGACCCTCCTCGAGGGGGCACCATCGCCGCTAAGCCAGCTGCTTGGTCTCTTATAATATTAATTTCTTAAGGTAAATAGCGCGCTCGGGAGGGGCCTCATGGATTCTGCCTTCAGCAGGATGCGCCAGGTGAGCTACCCCGCCCTTCAGGGCGGGGCTTCCTGCTTCACGGCCCCACCTTGCCCGCGGCCCTCGGCCGCGGGTAGAGGGCGGAGCTCCACAGGCGCCGCGGGTGGCTCCCGCCCTGCCCTCCTCAGCGCGTTGAGGGACGCGTTGTAGTCGCGATCGGCCCTCCAGCCGCAGGCCGGGCACTCGAAGGCCCTGTCGACCAGCGCCAGATCATGCTTCACGAACCCGCACCTCGCGCACGCCCTCGAGGAGTCCCTCGGGTCGACGAGGCAAACACCTTCCCATTTATATAATGTGGTAGAAAACCTCGCCATTCATGGCGGGGATTGCGTGAATGTCTTAAAGGGCGATGCCCGCCGTGGGGTTCCGCTTCAGGGCGTACACCGACCAGCAAACGTTGGGGGCGTTAAAGGCCCAGTTGAGGCTGGCCTGCGAGGTCTACAATGCCCTGCGGCGGGCGGACATCGATTTCCACCGCGAGAACGGGAGGGGACTGACCCTCATGGAATTGAGGCAGCTGGCGCTGGACCTGAGGAAGCGGAACGAGGACTACCGGCAACTCCACTCCCAGGTGGCGCAGGAGATCGCCGACCGGTTCTACAACGCCAGGCGGAGGTTCCTCGAGGGCTCCGCGAGGTTCCTAAGGGAGAAGAAGCCCCACAGGTATTACTCATTGACCTACCCACAGAGCGGCTGGAGCATTCTCAGCGTTAGGGATATCAGGGCGGGGTAGCTCACTCGGAAACGGCGACTAATGCGCGATGATGCCCAGCTGCGCTTACTGGGTAGAGAGGGGGAGGCTGGCCGGCAGCTGCATGCCCAGGGGGATGGACGACCTGAGAGCGATCAGGGACTCGGGAATACGGAGGGTAGTGGTCCTGCCCGAGGACCACGAGATAGCCGAGTACTGGGGTGATGTGCGCTCCTACTTCGAGGCGCTCTCCGCGTTCGACCTGGATTTCCTTCACGAACCAGTCCCCGACATGGAGGCGCCGAGCGTGGGGCAACTTGTGGATATCGTGCGCTGGATTAGGGAGGATGGGCCTGCCCTCGTGCACTGCGTAGGGGGAATAGGGAGGACCGGCACGGTCGTCGCGGCGTGGCTGATCGTCGAGCGCGACCTCCCCGCCCGGGAGGCCCTGGCGCTCGTGCGGTCGCTCAAGCCGGGGAGCGTCCAGAGCTACAGGCAGCTGTCCTTCCTGGCAGAGGTCGAGGAAAAGCTGGAGAAAATAAGAGGTATGTTGTATGAATGATTGGTATCACATCATCTGCTTGAGGTTCTTTATTATCTCCTGGGTGTACTCCTTGCTGGATACCGGCTCCACTCCCCTTATCCTGGCCATGTCGTAGGTCAGCTTCTTGCCATCGTTGAGCGTCTTGAATATCGCCGACTCGATGAGATCCGCCTTGTCGTTCTTGCCCATGTAGCGCAGCATGAGCGTCGCGGTGAGCATCAGCGCGGTCGGGTTGGCCTTCCACTGGCCGGCGTACTTAGGGGCCGATCCGTGGACCGCCTCGAACATAGCGTACTTGTCGCCGATGTTGCTCGATGGCGCCACGCCCAGCCCCCCTATGAGGCCCGACGCCAAGTCCGACTCTATGTCGCCGAACATGTTGGTCATGAGGAGCACGTCGTACTCCTGGGGCTTGAGCACCAGCTGCATGGCCATGTTGTCGACTATCCTGTCCTCGAACTGTATGTCCGGATAATTCTTCGCGACCTCGCTGGCGACCTTGAGCCAGAGGCCATTTGTAGCCTTCAGTATGTTTGCCTTGTGGACGACCGTCACCTTCTTCCTCTTGAACTTCCTGGCGTACTCGAAAGCGAACCTGGCCACCCTCTCCGAGTTCTTCCTGGTGACTATGCTTATGGACTCGGCGGCGTCAGCGGTATCCACGTTGGCGCCGTTCGGTATGAAGTGCTCCACGCCGGAGTAGAGCTCCTCGGTGGCCTCCCTCACTATGACCAGGTCTACGTTGCGGAACCTTGGGACGTCCTCGTAGAGCCAGGGAACAGGGAGCGACTTCGCGGGCCTCACGACCGCGTAGGTGTCCAGGAGTATCCTGAGGGTGACGTTCAGGCTCCGGTAGCCGCCACCTATCGGGGTCGTCAAGGGACCCTTCAATATTATGGGTGTCTTCAGTATCTCGTCGACGGCCCACTTGGGGAGCGGCTCGCCATACTTCGCGATTGCAGGCTCCCCTATCTCGACGACGTTCCACTCTATCCCCGCGTCAGCCGCATCCAGCACCTGCCTCGTCAGCTCGGTGAGCTCGGGTCCGGTGCCGTCCCCCGGTATCAGAGTGACCTTCTCAGCCAACTCGGCGGGGGCTCAAGGCAGGCCCTAAATATGTTTACCGATCCCCGCGGATCCCTGCCGCGCATATCCGCGGCCGAGGGGAAGCTCGAACCGCGCCGATACGGCCTTATCCATCCCGCGCGCCGCGGATGTCGGCGTTGCCTGAGCTGAGGATCTCCGAAGAGGTGGCCTCGAGGCACCCGGGACTGCGGGCCAAGCTGTTGACGATCGACGGCGTGCGCGCGAGGCCCTTGGACGAGCGCCTGGAGGCCCTGAAGGCCGAGGTGCAGCGGAGGATATCGGCGGAGCGCACCCTGGAGGGGCTGCGCGAGGATCCGATCTTCAGGGCATACAGGGACTTCCTCTGGAGCGTGGGGATCGACCCTACCAAGACCAGGCCGGCCAGCGAGGCCCTGGTCAGGAGGGTCCTGAGCGGGAGGGGGCTCCCCAGGATAAACACCGTCGTCGATTCGTACAACTTGGCGTCGGCCTCGAGCGGGATCCCGATGGCGGCGTTCGACGCTGATAGGCTCTCGGGCGAGGTCCTGACCATGCGCTTCTCCAGGCGGGGCGAGGAGTTCCTGGGCATAGGCATGGACTCACCCAGGGCCCTGACGGGGAGGGAGATACTGGTGGAGGATGGCGCGGGGCCCATCGCCATTTACCTGTACAGGGACGCGGCCAGGACCATGGTGACCGAATCCACCAGGAGGGTGTTGCTGATGATATGCGGGGTCCCCGGGATCCCGGAGGAGGCCCTGGACGAGGCGGGGCGGCTCGCGGAGAGGATTATAAGGGACTACTCCTCCTTGACGAAGTAGTAGCGGGGCCAGCTTGGCCAGGATCCAGGCACCTTCTGCGGGTTCCTGTCGAACTCGACGCGCACGCGATCGCCTATCCTGATCTGATCCGGTGAGGCGACGGATGGCATCATGCCCGGTATCCTCGGCCCCTCGTCCAGCCTCACGACGGCCACGGCGTAGGGCTCCCTCCCCTCCAGCAGCACCGTGGGCACGTGTATTATCGTGAAGGTCTCGACAGTCCCCCTGCCGCTGAGCTGAACCCACTCCAGGTCCCTCGAGTAGCACTCCGGGCACACCGGGCGCGGCGGCACCATAAGCTTGCCGCACCTCTTGCACCTCGCGCCCATCAGGCGGCCCTCTGCGACGAACCTGTAGAAGCTCTCGATGGAGAACTCGGGATCATCCTTCGACGTCCCGCATCACCTCTCGAGCACGAAGACGTTGTGGGAGGCGCCGGATCCCCCCATGTTGTGCGTGACGCCGACCTCGGCGCCCTTCACCTGCCTCCGACCGGCCCTCTCGGTCAGGTGGAGCCATATCTCGTAGATCTGGCCGACGCCGGTGGCCCCCACGGGATGCCCCTTGGCCTTCAGGCCGCCGCTCACGTTGACGGGGATCTTCGAATCGTAGTAGGTCAGGCCCTCGTCTATGATCTTGTACCCTTCGCCCCTCCTGGCGATGCCGAGGGCCTCGTAGAGCAGTATCTCCGCTATGGTGAAGCAGTCGTGGACCTCGAACAGATCGACGTCCCCCACGTCGACGTTCGCCATCCTGTACGCGGCCTCAGAGGCGCGCCTGGCGCCCTCGAGCCAGGTCATGTCCTCGCGCTCATAGACCCCCAGGTAATCCGTGCTGTGGCCGAATCCCGTTATGTAGACCGGGGTGTCCGTGTACTTCTTAGCCAGCTCGGGCCTCGTGAGGATGACCACGGAGGCTCCGTCCGTTATCGGGCTGCAGTCGTAGAGTTTGAGGGGCCACGCGACGACCCTGGAGCTCAGGGCCTGCTCCAGCGTTATCTCCTGCGGATACTGCGCCTTAGGATTCATCGAGGCGTGCTTGTGGTTCTTCACCGCGACCTTCGCTAGGTGCTCCTCCTTCGCTCCGTAGCGGTTCATGTATGCGGTCGCCATCAGGGCGAAGAGGCCAGGGAAGGTCAGGCCGTTCCAAATCTCCATCGGGAAGTCGCCCGCCTCCCCCAAGTAGAGCGTGACCTCGCCGGTCCCCCTGTTCCTCATCTTCTCCACGCCGCCGACCAACACGGTGTCGTACTGGCCGGACAGTATCCCGGCCAGCGCTATCCTGAGGGCGGTGGATCCGGATGCGCAGGCGCTCTCCACCCTAGCGGCGTGGGTACGAGGGATGCCGGCGTAGTCAGCCGCCCAGGAACCCGAGTGCGCCTGGTACTCGTACTCACTTCCCATCTGGCCTATGAACACCGCGCCGATGTCCCTCTTCGGATCCAGGTTCCTGGCCCCCTCCAGCGCCTCGGCGAAAGCCTCGGCGAACAGCTCCCTCGCCCCCTTTTCATCGTGCTTGCCGTACTTCGTGGAGCCGGCTGAGACTATCGCTGCCAAGGGTCTACCGTGCATCGCTGCCCGAGGGCCCGGCGTGGATAAAAGCTTTAGTCGGATACCGTTTGTTCCTATGCGATCATTCCTGGGCACCCGGGGACCTCCACCTCGCCCACTCCTCACGGGCTATCGGAGTGGGCCCATGGGCGGCCGTCGGGCCCAACGGCAAGGGCCCCCATCCACTGGAACAGCCTCAGGCGGCGCGGGGACCCTCAGGAGTAGGTCGGTGCCCCGAGTCCGCCCTCCACGGGTGGTATGAGGGCCCTGAAGGCCCTCTTGGCAACGGCGCGGACTCGACGATGGCCGCCCTGGCGACCTCGCCCATCAGCCCCGGAGGCACTAGATCTAATAAGAATGAAAAACAGGGCCCGTAAACTTAACAACTGAACACAAACCACGCTACAGCCCGACGAAGATTACACTATTGCACGTCTCGGCGCGCCAGCCGACGCCCCCTCAGCGGTGATCCACGGAGTAGTAGCTAGCGATCGGCCGGGCCGCCCGGTCCGGGCCCGGCTCGGGGATGGCGACAGCTCCTCGCGCAGCGCCCGGGATACCTTAATCTCGCGCCGACGGATCCTCGGGGCCATGGACGGCGACGTGATATGGGCGAGGGGCCTGACCAAGGTATACCCCGACGGCACCGTGGCCCTGGCGGGGATAGACCTAAGCATAAGCGGGAGGGGCGTCGTGACGCTCCTGGGCAGGAACGGCGCCGGGAAGACCACCTTCATAAGGATAGCCGCGACGCTCGCAGCGCCCACGTCCGGGGAGCTCAGGGTGCTCGGCATGGACGTCACTAGGGAGGCCAGGTCCATAAGGAGGAGGATAGCGATGATGCCGCAGGAGAGCACTCCGCCCACGTTCCCGAGGCCCGGCGAGCTCATAGAGGCATACCTGATAGCTAGGGGCTGGAGCGCCCGCGATGCCAGGAGGGAGGCCGAAAGGGTGCTGGAGGAGGTGGGGCTCTGGGAGCACCGCAGGAAGAGCGTGTCGGAGCTCAGCGGCGGGATGAAGAGGAAGGTCATGCTAGCTATGGTCCTGGCGAGCGGCGCGGAGCTGATGTTCCTGGACGAGCCGACCGTGGGGCTGGACCCACAGGGCAGGAGGTCGATATGGAGGATCCTCGAGGGAGCCAAGAGGGAGGGCAGGACCATCCTGCTCACGACGCACTACATGGAGGAGGCGGAGGCCCTGAGCGATGAGGTGGTGATAATGGACAGGGGCAGGGTGATCGCGACCGGGAGCGTGCGGGAGATAGTGTCCAGGGTCGGTGCCACGCACAAGGTCGAGCTCGCGGACGCGCCCGGGGTGATCGAGGAGATGTCAGCGTATGGGAGGGTGTTCAGATACGGGTCCAAGGTTATACTCTACGCGGACAGGAGGTCGGTTGAGGAGGCGGCAGCGCGCGCGGTCGCCTTGGGAGGGGGAGGGCTGAGGGTGAGGGAGGTCGGGCTGGAGGACGCGTTCCTGGCGCTCACGGGCGGGCTCGACGAGGCGGAGGAGGGCGGGAGGAATTGAGCTGGGCGGAGCGCAACTGGCTGGTGACCCAGCTGAGGGCGATCGCGGCGATCGCGTGGCTCAACGGGGTGGTCGCGGCCGTGAGGGCGCCGCTGTGGATAGCGTCGTACGTGACGCCGCCGTTGAGCATACTGCTGATACTCAGGCTCGTGTCCTACGGAAGGGCCTTGTCATTCGGCATAGTGGGCGGCCTCACGATGATAATAGTGAGCAACGGCCTGGGGGTGCTCTCGGACGCGGCGACCTACCGCCTCCACTTCAAGTTCCAGGACCTGATGGTCGCGGGCCCGGTGTCCCAGTGGGCCTACATGCTGGGCCTGGCCCTGTCCGGGCTCCTCTTCAGCGTTCCCGGCATCGCGGCTTTCCTGATCCTGATGGGCGCGCTGGGGATCCACGTGTACGACGCGCTGGAGGCGGCCTCGTCCATCGCGCTCCTCTGGGCGGCGAGCGCCGGAATGGGCTTCTCGCTCTCGCTCGCCTTCAGGGATCTCAAGGAGGTCTGGTCCACGACTTCGATACTCGTGTTCGCGATCTCCGTGCTGCCGCCCGTGTACTACCCCATCACGGCGCTCCCCGCGTGGCTCCAGTGCGTCTCGCTGATCAGCCCCACCTCCGGGGCCGCGGCCCTCCTGCAGGAGTCCATGGGGCTCCTGAGCCTGGAACCCTGGCTCAGGGCGCTGTCGGCATCGCTCCTGGCCGCGGAGGCCGCGGCTCTCTTCGCCGTGTCAGCGTTGAGGAGATCCGATCGAGGAGGCCGCCTACACGAAAGTGACGCGCGCCTCGGGGACCAGCCCCGCCTCGGCGGCCATCCGGAGCAGCTCGCGGACGGCCCTCTCGCCCTCCGCTCCCATGTCGATCGTGTAGTCGTTGACGTACATCCCGACGAACCTGGACACGTCGTCCATCGCCAAGCCGCGGGAGAACTCGGCGGCGTGGCCCAGCGCCTCCTCAGGATGCTTCCGCGCGTACTCCAGGGAATCCAGGAGAGCTGCCTTCACCGCCGCCGCCACCTCAGGCCCCAGCGACGATTTCACGGCGTCCAGGCCCAGGGGCAGTGGAAGTCCGGTGGTGGCCTCCCACCACTCGCCCAGGTCCATCACCTTCCTCAGGCCGCGCCTGGAGTACGTTATCTGCCCCTCGTGTATGAGCAGGCCGGCGTCGACGGCGCCGGAGGAGACGGCGTCCATGATCCTGTCGAAGGGGACCTCCACGGTCCTGACGCCGGGCAACGCCAGCTGGAGGAGGAGGGAAGCGGTGGTGTACCTCCCCGGGATTGCCACCAGGCCGACGTCGCCCGCGTGCCCTGAGGCGACCAGGACCGGCCCGTAGCCCCTGCTGATCGATGCCCCGACCCTGAGCACGTAATATTTATCGCCTACATAGGGCAGCACGTGCGCGCTCAAGGCGGTCACGTCAAGCCTGGCGTGCAGCGCCAGCCTGTTCAGGGTCTCTATGTCCGCCAGGAACTCGCGGACGCCGAAGGGCGCCCTCACGAGGCCGCGCTTCAGGGCGTAGAACATGAACGCGTCGTCGGGATCCGGGCTGTGGCCTATCAGGAGCTCCACGCTGCGACCACCGAGGCCGTCCCCTTAAGCGTATCCGTTCCCGGCAGGCGAGGACTCGGCGCCGCGAGCGCCGGGCGCTCGCGGCCGTGTGAGGGGACACCGGGGCAGCCCGAACACGCGCAGCTCCTCCTCGATGCCCCTCAGGACCGACTCGCTGACCCTGTAGCGAATCGACCCATAGTAATCCTGCAGGAGGCGCCCCGAGACGCCTATCCTGCGCGACACCTCGGCTATCAGCTCCCGGGGATCCGCGCGGAAGCGCTCCAGCGATGCGCCTATGGCGCGCACGATCTCGCGCGCGCCGCGCGCGTCGACCCCCCTGCGCGCGGCCATGACGGCATACACCAGGGGCAGCCCCACGCGGCGCTGCCAGAGCTCGCCCACGTCCACCAGGTGAGGCGCCCCCGAATCCACGAGCCTGAGGGCATCATCCCCTATCACCAGGACGCCCCTATGCGTCCTCAGGGCGGCGATCGGATCGTCGACTATCTCGAATTCCAGGCCCATCAGCTTCCTGAGGGCCATCGCGTTCACGCTCGTGTCCGATACCGCGGCGTATCCCTCGCCGGCGCCCGCGAACAGCCTGGCAGATATGACCGGGCCCTCGCTGAATATCGCGAACTCCGGCAGGATCTCCAGCGCGCCGCAGTTGAGGGATGCGTAGGTCAGCGGGATGAACGCTACGTCCACGCGCCCCCCCAGGAGCAGGTCTATCGATTCCCGATTGCTCGCGCTGATGGCGTCGATGCCGCTGTAGCGGAATAGGGGATCGCTGTGCGAGTACTTCAGCCTGGCGACGCGCATGGGAACTCACAGCTCCCTCAGCGCGCGCTGGAACGTGTCGCGCTGAACGGGCCTCCTGCCGACCTCCCTGGCGATGTGCGCCAGCTCCTCCAGGCTCGCGGACTCGCCGGAGCCCGCGGACCTGAGCACGCTCTCGTTTATCATCGTGCCCACCAGGTCGTTGGCGCCCGACAGCAGAAGGACCGAGGCCATCCTGCGCCCGACGGAGACCCAGTAGGCGCTTATCCTCGGCACCTCCCCGGCTAGCATGAGCCTGGAGATCGCCGCCACCTTTATGTCGAGCTCCGGCGGGGCCGGCCCCCTGACCAACCCATCCCTCATCAGCTCGGTGTTCCAGGGCACGAACTTCACGGGGATGAACGTCAGCACCCCGCGCAGCTTCCTCTGGAGGTCCCTCACCTTGGATATGTGCTCCACTATGTGGCGGGGCTCCTCTATGTGGCCGTAGAGCATCGTGGCGTTGGTGGGGATGCCGACCTCGTGCGCCTCCTCCTGCACCCTCAGCCACTTCTCGGCATCGAACTTGTAGGGCGCTATCACCCTGCGGACGCCATCGTCCAGTATCTCGGCGCCGCCCCCGGACAGGGCATCCATGCCAGCCCTCCTGAGCCTGTCCAGGACCTCGCGGTAGCTCATCCTCCAGACCCTGGAGTAGAATTCCACCTCGGCCGCCGTCAGGCCCTTTATCGCCACCCCGGGGGAGGCCGCCTTGACCGCCCCGAAGAGCTCATCGAAGTACTCCGGTCCCAGGTCCGGGTGGAATCCGCCGTTTATGTGGAGCTCAGTGATCCCGTACTCGGCGACGGAGCGCGCCACCAGCCTCGCGACCTCCTCCGGGCTCCTGACGTAGCCCTCGGGGTGACCCGGCGGCCTGTAGAAGGCGCATATCTTGCAGCCGGCGACGCACACGTTCGTGTAGTTCACCACCAGGTTGTTCACGAAGGTCACTGTGTCGCCCGCGACCTCGAGGGTGAGCCTGTCCGCGGCCTGCGCGAGGTCCATGGGATCGAATTCCTCCATTATGCTGGCCGCCTCCCGAGCGCTCAGCCCAGACCTGGCCGCCTCCAGCAGGTACTCGTAGCCGTATCCGCGCTGCTGCACGGTCCCGAGCGCCCCCGGAGCTATAGAAACGTATCGCGCGGGCCGGACCATCCTATAAATAGCGAGCCGCGCCCTCCCCGGCGTGCCCCGCGGCAATGCCCTCGAGAGGGCGCTGAGCGGCGACCCCCTGGGGATCGGGGACGTCGAGGAGCTCATGCGCTGGGACCTGTGGGAGCTCGGCAGGGCAGCGTCCAGGTTGACGCGGTCGCTCTTCGGGGACCGCGTGACGTTCATCTCCAACATGGTATTGAACTACACCAACGTGTGCTCCGTCGCGTGCAGGTTCTGCGCCTTCTACAGGCCGCCGGGTCACCCCGAGGGCTACGTCAGGAGCCCGGAGGAGGCCGCGAGGCTCGCCAGGGAGCTCGACGCCGCGCACGGCCTGAGGCAGATACTGGTCCAGGGGGGCGTGAACCCGGAGCTCGACGTGGAGTACTACGAGGAGCTCTTCGCCGCGCTGAAGAGCGCCGTGCCGGGGGCGGCCATACACGGGCTGAGCCCGGTGGAGGTCGACTACATAGCCAGGAGGGGGAGGATGAGCTACCGCGAGGTCCTGGACAGGCTCAGGAGGGCTGGCATGGACACGATGGCCGGGGGCGGCGGCGAGATACTCGTGGATCGCGTGAGGCGCGAGATAGCGCCCAGGAAGCTCGGGACGGACGCCTGGCTGAGGATTATGGAGGAGGCGCACTCGATGGGGATCATGAGCAACGCCACCATGATGTACGGACACGCCGAGAGCGTCCGGGATCGCGCCGAGCACATCCTCAGGATACTTGAGCTGCAGAGGAGGACGCGCGGATTCCTCTCGTTCACGGCCTGGAACTTCGAGCCCGGCAACAGCGACCTGACGCGCGAATATCCGTATCCGGCCACCGCCGCAACGCTGCTGCGCGTCGTCGCGGTCTCGCGCCTGGTCTTCAGGGACGTCCTGCCCAACATACAGTCCAGCTGGCTCACCAACGGCCTGGACGCTGCGCGGCTCGCGATCCGCTTCGGCGCGAACGACTTCGGGGGGACGCTGCTGGAGGAGAGGGTCATACCGGCCACCGGATCGCGTGCCAATGCGATGGACCGGCAGCGCGTGGTGGATATCATCAGGTCGATGGGGATGAGGCCCGCCGAGAGGGACAACTGGTACCGCGTGATCAGGGAGTACCGAAGCCGCGGCCGGCGATAACGAAAAAAGGGCGGGAATCGGCCCGGCGTCGTGCTGACGCCGGCGGAGCGCGCCCACATCGGCGTGATAGGCGGGTCCGGGCTCTACTCGCTCGAGGGCCTTGAGGACGTGAGGGAGCTCAAGGCCTACACGCCCTACGGGGAGCCGAGCGATAACATCGTGCTGGGGAGGCTCGGCGGCAGGGTGATCGCTTTCCTGCCGCGCCACGGCAGGGGCCACAGGATACCTCCTCACAGGGTGAACTACAGGGCCAACATATGGGCGCTTAAGAGCCTCGGCGTGTCCTGGATAATATCCGTGTCCGCCGTCGGGAGCCTCACGGAGGAGTACCGCCCCGGGGATCTCGTGGTGCCTGACCAGTTCATAGACATGACCAAGGGGAGGGACTACACGTTCTTCGATGGACCGACCGTGGCCCACGTCAGCATGGCGGATCCATTCTGCGAGCACCTCAGGAGGGAGCTCGTGTCCTCGGCAGCGGGGCTGGGCTACAGGGTCCATGGGTCAGGCACCTACGTGTGCATAGAGGGCCCCCGCTTCTCCACGAGGGCGGAGAGCAGGCTCTGGAGGTCCTGGGGCGCGCACGTGGTGGGGATGACCCTTGTCCCCGAGGTCAACTTGGCATGCGAGGCCCAGATCTGCTACGCGGTGCTCGCGCTCGTGACGGATTACGACGTGTGGTCGGAGAGGCCCGTGACCGCCGAGGAGGTCACCAGGACCATGGCGGAGAACACGGAGAAGGCCAAGCGCGTGCTCTCGGAGGTCGTGCGTGGGCTGCCGGAGAGGCCTGACGAGTCCGCCTGCGGCTGCTGCAGCTCCCTGAGGACCGCCCTCATATGAGGTGCGGACGCGCGAAGTTCATGGGCGAGCCCGCGGAGCAGATCTTCTCTGGAACAATATTTATATACCGAGTGGAAGAATTCTACCGCAGATGTCGCGCACAGAGGGAGTTCTCAGGACGGGACCCGTGCGCAGCAGCGGCTACGCCCTCAAGCTGAGGCGCGTGGTGAACGCCGCCCTCAGGCCGCTCATCAAGGGGGGGACCCTGACGGCGGACCAGGTCAACGAGGAGCTCACCAAGCTGAACAGGGCGCTCTACTCGTACATAGTGGAGAAGTACCTGATACCGAAGGAGGCCGTCGTCAACGTCGCGCTGAGGTACACGGTGGAGGGGGGGCGCTTCTCAATAACCGATGCCCAGGTCGACATCTACGAGAGGGACGACATCCTTAGCAACAACGTGACGGAGGGCGTCAGGAGGGATCTGCAGCTGCCCCAATCCCAACAGGGCGCCCAGTGATTCGGGAGCTCGCTTTTATTTCGGGATGCCGATCTAGCCGGCGTGGTGGAAGCCAGGGTGATCGGGGGAGCCATTCGATTAGTGGCCCCCAACGAGGGAGTCTACGTGCTGGACTTAGAGGGGAGGCCGACCTTCTTCGAGCACGGCATGAGGAGCTACGAGAGGGGGCTGAGCGGGCTCCTGGTCAGGAAGTCCTGGGACGGCGGCAGGAGGATCGTGGAGGAGGTCCCGGGGGGCGAGAGGGAGTCGCTACTAGAGCACGTCTACGGCGCGGTGAGGAGGGCGCTGGAGGGGGCGGCCGACGAGGCCACCAGGGACGCGCTCGCGCTCGCCGCCTCCCGGGGGATCGGGTGGCTCAGGGAGGACGAGAGGCGCTTCGCCTCCCTATATATGCCCATATCGATACTGCCGCCCGATCAGTATCTGTCCATAGTGCTGCAGGCGACCGTGGGTTGCTCCTACAATAAATGCAGCTTCTGCGACTTCTACAGGGACAGGGGGTACAGGGCCAAGGATCCGCGCGAGTTCGAGGCCCACGCCAGGGAGGTCAGGGAGTGGCTGGGCGCGGGGGCCATGCTGAGGGGGAGGATATTCCTGGCCGACGCGAACCCGCTGGGCGCCCCACGCGATTACGTGCTGGAATACGCCAGGATAGCCCGGGAGACCTTCCCGGGGCGCGAGTTATTCGCCTTCGCCGACTACTTCTCCACGAGGCTGACGCCGTCGGACTACGCGCGGCTTCGCTCGATGGGGCTCAGGAGGGTATACATAGGCCTCGAGTCCGGGTCCAGGGAGGTCCTGAGGGTCCTGAATAAGCCGCCGGAGCCGCGGCTGGCGGTCAGGATGGCGAGGTCCCTCGGCGAGGCGGGGATCTCGAGGGGCCTGATAGTCCTCGTGGGCGCGGGCGGCAGGGGGCTCTGGAGGCGCCACGTGAGGGAGACGGTCGACGTTATCGACTCCATGGACCTGGGAGGGGATGACCTGATATTCTTGTCGAGGTTACTGGTGAAGCCCGGCTCGCCGTACGCGCTCGCGGAGCGCGACCACATGGAGGCGCGGGAGCTTGACGCGCAGGAGCGCGAGTTCGAGGACGAGTTGAGGTCCAGGGGCCTCAGGGTCGCCCCCTACGACATAAGGGAGGCTATCTATCGATCGCGGCGACCGGCGGCTTCATGCACGCGACCACGCGGTCCACGTCGGCGTCGTCCGGCGGCTTATCCTTCAGCACGATTAGGCCCGCCGCCAGCGCCGCGTCCGCGAGCTCCCTCGAGGCGCTGGTGGCCCTGTGCGCGCTGATCAGGACGAATCCGCCACCCTTGGCCACGCGGGCCATCTCCAGCACCGCCCGCCTCAGGTCCCCCGCGAGCTGGATGGACGTTATCGAGTAAATGGACCAGAAGGAGTCGGCCCTGAACGGCATGCGCTCCATGTCGCCCAGGACGCGCTCGCGCAGGGGACCGCCGGGCGCCCGGCTGAGCATGGACCTGCTGATGTCCAGGCCCACCGCGAGGTGCGAGAGCGACCTGAGCAGGATCCCGGTGCCGCAACCCACGTCCAGCGCTGGGTACTTGGGAGGAACCATTGCCAGGGCGTCCCTGACCTTGGGGGCCTGCTCCGCGCCGTAGCGCAACTCGTACTTCTCGGCCTCGGCGTCGTACAGCCGCATCAGCGTGCGCTTGCGGGCGCGGCGCGGGGTCCCCATTGAGGGGCGGGACCCTCGGCGAACTTAAAATCGATGCGCCCGATCCCGCGGCTCCGTTACCTTAAGCCCACCCCCTACCCGAGCGAGAAGATCGGGCGCAGCACGTCCAGACACGGGGGCATCCCCTCCTCTCCCCACACTAGTGGGGGCCTCCCCAGATCCCAGTTCTC